>Ga0182027_10011372_pt1 | contig 12584 bp, 6 predicted proteins | sample 712E1DmetaG_FD_121300 | JGI IMG/M metagenome (GOLD analysis project Ga0182027, IMG submission 121300) | Permafrost microbial communities from Stordalen Mire, Sweden - 712E1D metaG (Illumina Assembly) | ecosystem: Environmental > Terrestrial > Soil > Wetlands > Permafrost | place: Sweden...
ATTCGTCAAAAGGTTCCGGACAGTTGTTTGCCCGCTCTTGAGACCCGAAAGCATGAACAATCCGCCCTGGTTGAGCAACGTATTGCCGTACGCTTCCTGGATGTGCATGTAATGACTTGTCCATCGGACGAAAACGAGCGAGTCGAATGTGAGGAGCGGATTTGCAAGGGCGACTTCACGCTTCAGCAGGCTCGCAGTGAGAAAGAGGCTCTTGTCGCTTGCCGTTTTCGCAAGGCCGGATTTGCTTGTCTTCAGGTCTTTTAAACGGCTTTCGAAGCCCGACATGTCCGGCGCGGCTTTCAGCCGTTTTGTATCGTTGATCAACGCCTCGGTGCGCCGAAGGATCACGTCAAGCGGAGTGTGATCAGTGGGAAACAGCAGGCTCTGCGGATTCGCGGCCAGGCTGGCGGCGTTGCTTTCTTGTTTCGCAAGCGCCTGGCCCGGGCCAAGGTCCTTTGCCAAAGCCGCATATTCGTCCTCCCATGATTTAACGACGGCAAGATCGTTAGCCCGCGCTGCCAGACCCGTCGAATTGACGGTGGCAATCATGACACAAATGACTGCAGAGACCAAGTGACCGATTCGAAACCTGGCCGATTTCTTGGAAAATTTGAATTGACTCATACTCCATACCTCCTTTGAGCAGTTTTAGTTCCCTATGCCATTTATTATCGTTCCGATAATACGACCCTGAATCCGACATTGTTATAGAACGTTCCGCCAAGCCTGGACTCGGCGTGCCTGCATGCGCTGTAGAACTGGACATCGCCATAATTTTCGTGCCAGGCTGCGCCGCGGAGCTGAACGCCGTTTGTTCCGGTAAGCGGACCGACAGGATCGGTTTGGGGCGCGCTTGTGAATTGAACGGTGAAATCGTTGCACCACTCCCAAACATTACCTGCCATGTCATACAATTTGAAAGCATTGGGAAGTTTTCTGGCGACTTCGTTGGTGTGACCTCCCGCATTGTTGCCGGCCCATTGATAGAGCGAATCAGGCGCGGTACCCCAATAGGTATTGGTCCTGGTCTTGCCGCGACAGGCATACTCCCATTCCGCCTCTGTCGCCATCCGGTAGCCAGCCCGTTCGTAATGGATGGTGCAACCCGCAAGATTTGTGGCGTGAAAGGCGTTCGGCATCGTTCCGCTCAGGGCCGCGGACGTGTACGAGTACATCGTGTCCAGCTTCTCTCTCTTGCTTCGTGCATTGCAGTACAATGCAGCATCATACCATGAAGCTGCGTCTATGGCGTATCGCACATGTCCAGGGTTGGCGGTCGGACAGTACTGCATGAGGTCCTGGAAATCCGCCTCGGTCACCTCGGTACTGTCGATGTAATAGGCGGAAAGCGTGACCTTGTGCACCGGATAGGCTTGGCCCAAGGGAGCCTGATCGACCGAATTATTGAGACCCGCCTGTCCCATGGTGAAGGTATCAACAGGCAGATATTTCATGCCGAGCACCCTGGCATTTGCCGGCCAATTCTTCAAGGCAACGTTGTAAACACCGACATAATTCGCAACAGGCAGCGCCGCACGCCTGAACGCCCGGCAGGTGACGCTCAACGTGTCGGTTGCAGCCAACCTTTTTGTCAACATTTTTAATCCGGTCGTAGCTCTTGTCAATTCGGAGCCCTTATTGCCGTCGTAGCACAAACGCTTGATCATGCGAATACCGCTGGCCGAAGTCATGCGGACAAACATGACCTTGGAAGCAATCCCGTCAATTCGTCCGAGCCTCTGCCACCCGCCATCGAACGAACGCTCTCCCATCGCAAGAAGCGTCTTCCCCGAGATGTCAAATACTCGCACCGAAAGCGTCTGAATTTCGGGAACGTTCGCCCAAAGCATGCCGTTGGCAAAACTCATATCGAATGAACCCCTGGTCGCTATCGAACGAGTCATGACTGATACCGGCGGATCCTGGATAGCATACAATCCGTTCGCATCAGTCGTATCGATTTTTCCCGCTCCCTTGAGTGAAACGATCGCGCCGGCAACGGGCTTCCCTAGGGAGTCCGAGACGGTTCCCTTGACGTCGATCTGGGCACCGCTGGAGACCGCAACGCAAGCAAGAATCATCAGAAGGTTTGCCAAAAGCGTGCTTTTCATGCGGCTCCTTTTTGCTTTGAAACTGGCCGACATACTTTTCCCTTCCTTCTCGTCACCGCAGGATTATTTTGTTCTTGGTTATTTTCGAGTCTTTGTACACATTTACAACGTACAAACCTTTTGCAAAATGCTGCTGCATGAATGCAGAATTCGGATCGTCGCTATCCGATTGCACGGTTCGGACGTTTCTCCCTAACATGTCGAATATCCTGATCGTAAACGGTTTGTCCGCCCTGAACGCGGCCGTCATGACTGTTCCGGGATTTGCAACGGACGCAGGACCGGTCACGAAAACGCTTGTTTTGCAGTTGTCAACACTGAGGACATGCGTTCCGGCCGACATGGCAGACAACGTGAAAACGATGGCGGTATCCGTGTTTGCCGGGATATGGATGCGCCTCGTGTCAAGGACGACCCCGTCGCTCACCATTTTCACCGTATCGTCACCGTCGGCGTCGCCGTAATTCCAGATGTTCGCAGTTATCTGCACCTGTTTGCCCGGGTCAACCGTGGCGGTATCAGTGAGAAGCGACGCGCACCTGAATTCCGGAATGACAAATGCGGTGGACAGGTTGATCGTATTCTCCTCTCCCCAGTAGGAGAAGACTTCTTTGGCTTCGGGAACCCACACAAAACAGGCCGGCCATTCATATTTGCCGCCATACCACGACGCGCCGGCTTTGTCCCTCACTATGTGCCAGTTTCCCCAGTAATAAGGGAATCCGGGAATCGTTTGAATTGCCTTTACTTTCCACGGTTGCTTTCCATCAAGTATTACTTCCTGCGGAATCGCTTTTTCGTAACGCATCCCATCCTTGAAACCCATGATTCGGATATTGCTGTCAAGAGCCATGGCGCTGCTTGACGCCGAGTTCAGGCATTCCATCATCCAGAGGTTCGTATGCTCCAGAGCGGAGTTCGTGGCGTTTCCATAAAGATCGGTGCACTCGATTTTCACGTAATTGATCTGGTCATTTGTCAACTTTATCATGGTGCTACCGCCGTGACCGACATCGCCTTCGAGGAGACTTACAAAACGGTAGTTCGTTCCGTTGTAGGAAATAGGGGCAAGCGTAGGCCAGTCTTTTGTGTCAATAAACGCGTGTTCGCGGCCGCAATCCGGAAGCCCTGGATGTTCTCCCCACTTTGTCCAGGTGCCGCTTCCCGGGTCCGTCGAATAGAAGATCTGGACCGGCGCACTGCAGCAGCCATCGCATGAAGCAAGGTACGTACGGCCGTCATTCCAGGGGCTGGCGCTGGCGCCGAGGGTGGCCGGGTCCATAATGCCGACCGGTGGGGCATTGGCCGTCTGGGTCGACCAATTGATGCCGTCGCTGCTCCACCTGATCTTGTTGTCCGTCCTGGACGTCATCCACCATTTTTTATTCGCGTCTCGCCAGACCGCGGGATTGAATCCGCTCCATGTCGGGTTGACCGGTCCGATATGCGGTTTCCAGTTGTACGACCATCGGTCGAGAAGCTGGTACCTGAAGTCATCGACCCGCGCATTGCCCAGTTTGATGATGAACATCGGGTGCGGCGCAAACACGTCGTCGAGAAACCCCCGCACTGAACACACCACGGTCCCGTTTACATTCTCAATAATCGCCTGAGCAGCCTTTCCAAGGGAGGGCAGGCGGTTTGACATCTGAAATTTCAGCCGGTAGGTCGTTCCTTGCGTCAGGGTCGGCAGCGGCTGTGAATCCGCACACCACACGTAAAAGCCGTTTTCCTGCCGCTCGGTCCAGTTGGACCTGGCAAAACCGGCTTCGGTATGCGGGACAATCGGATAGGCCGCCCGGCGCTCGATATTTATGCTCTTGTTCACCCGGTCGATCATTGCATAGCACCATACGCCGTTATCATTGGCAAAGCCAACACCAACGTCGGCGTTCGCATCGTCGAGACTGAACAAAATGGAAGCCTCGGCTTCCTGTGTATTGGAATATGCCGGATTATACGCGTAATGCATCGTCGTCGCGGAAGCTGTTTTGTATCCTGCGGAACGCGTTCCGCTGAGGGCCGTCGTCGTGATGGCGATTCCGTCTGATATGTAGTCGTTGAGATCTCCCCGCTCAAAGCCGTCGGTGTAGTCCCAGAGGTGCGTGGGCGGAATGCCGATGATGAAGGCGGCGGTATCGGCGCTGGCAAGAGTGACGCCTCCGCCGGTCGCCCTGACAAACCAGGTATGACGGCCGTCCGCAAGCGGTTGAGGCGAGGTCACGTGTGTCTGCGACACGCCCGTGGCAACACTGGCGCCATCTACCATGATCTCATACGAGGTTGCGCCGCTGCTTGCCTCCCATGAGTAAACCGGCACATGAGCCTTTTCCCAGGCACTGTCCGGTGCAATGCAGTGAAAAGCGCTCGGGGCAGCCGACAAGGCCGCAACCGAAATCAACAAAAACCATAACGACGAAAGCGCTCGGGTGGAAAGTGCCGGGAAGTAAGAATGCCTGCTTAAACGTTTCATACTATCTCCTCATTTTATTAAAATGGCTGCTGGCCGAAACTTCTTCAGCACCCTTCCAGCCTGGCTCATCTAAAAACAACCAGTTTATCATCCGCCTTCTGATTCACGTAGCACAACTTTATCCACTCTGCCGACCGGGCACGACCGCAGATGCGCACTTCGTCAATGGCTCCGACAAAATGGCATTTCGCGTAGTCGCTGGTAGTCTGGCCAACGTAGTATCCGTGCGTTCCAATGGAGATATCCGAACCATGGTGGTAGTAGAGCGGATTCTTGTTTTGAGTCGCGGTAGAAAGCGCACCGTCGATGTAGAGCGACTGAATGCCGCCTGCGCCGTCGACGGTAAACGTCACGTATCGCCACCCAGTCTTCTGCAGGTACAAGCCCGAGCTTGTGGGATTGTAACCAGCAGCGGTTGTGTCAAACCGGTATGACCCCAAAGTTCCCAAAGAGGCTCTCGGGTCGTCCACCCGGATCAAGACGTCATCTCCAAGCGAGACCACCTCTCCGCCAAGCGTGTCCGTCCTGTCGAACTTCACCCACGCGCTGAGCGTGATACTTGACGAATTCAACGAGGTGCCGGGGATCTTTATCGAGTCGGTGCCGTCAAGAAGTTTTGAATTCCCCACTATTCCCTGGGTATCGCTCGCGCCGTAGTTGGTACCATTCATATGATTGAGCGTGGCGTCAACGCAATCCTGAGAAAAATGCCATACTGCCTTGAATCCGGCGGCAGTATCAAAAACCAGGGAGCCGTTTGAAATCCGGGTCGCCGCGGGATTACCCCAGAACATCGTGATGCATTGCGTACTGTCGTTCCCAAATAGCGTATCGGTCCGCACCCATATCTCCGCGCGTCCGTTTGCGGCATCCCAGCGTTCGATTTCATATGCCAGAGGTGCACCGGTTGATTTTGCAAAGCGGAGGTCATCCCCGCCGGCCTTAGCCTGACTAAACGTGAAATCCGTGTTTGTTAATCGAATGAGGACGGGGAAACCGTAGACGCTGCCGGCGACATTTGCTGCGGACGCGGAGGTGTTGAGAATAATCCGCCTGGAAAAAGCCCAGCCGGAAAGAATGGTCGTCGTATCACCAGGGATCGTTTGCGCAGTGCAAAAGACGGGAGGCAGAAGCGTCGAATCGGCGCATACGATTCGCAATTTGAAGGTATCCGCGGGAAGGCTGTCTATCGCAAAGAATCCGTCTGGACCGACCGGCACAATCCTTTGAAGACCAAAAATCTGCACATACCGGTTCTTCCCGGAAGCTCCCGTCGTGTCGGCTTTCCCGGTGATAACGGAATATTGATGCAGCGCATAATTGCCCAAATCTTTTACAGTATCGGTTGATCCCAGTGTGCACCGGATGAGACAAGCCGAGTTTTTGTTGTTGTTCGCTTCTATGACGTAGTTTCCGGAATCAAGAGAATCTACAGTGAAATTACCGGATTCGTTGGTCGTGGCATGTCCTATGACCCTTTGTGTTTTGTTAAGCGCCGAATAGAAAGGCGACACATACTCTGCTTTGACGATCGAAATGTCAACTCCCTCCACAGGAATTCCCGACTGGTTTATGATACGTGCCGAAACCTTGGCGGATTCGTTGGGCATGTCCGTGGCGCCGGCCACATTTGTGCTCGTCGAACAGCGCAGGATGCAAACACACCCCAGCGCCACACCTGCCGCGATGATGAGAGGATACCTCATGATTCCTCCACAGGATTGATTTCTTTACTGAGCGGAAAAAGATGCAGGTGCGCCTGGTAGACGCGTAGAACCGCCCCTTCATCCTGGGATAACGCGATAAGCTTATGCCGTGCCTCTTCCATTATGTCAACAGCCTTGGCGTAGTTTTTCGGGCTGAGTGTCAGCGTTGTCGAACCCAAATTTCGCACATTCGGATCGATTTCGTCCGAGGCACGGGCCGAAAGCTCTATGAATTGCTTGCGTGCCTGTTTTACCAGGTGAACCGGGATGTCCTTCGTCGTAAGGATCCTGTCGGTTTGGACGTAGCGTCCCTCTTCGACCTGGTTGAGAAATCCAATTTCAACAAGCAGCTTGACCGCGGCCCTGGCCTCCGGTTCCGTGATTCGAGGCACAACAAATGAAGCCAGGAGACCAAAATCACCTTTCCAGGGCACGTAAACAGCTAGCTCCCTTACAACGAAATAATACCATTTCGACATGTATTCGTAATGGGCTTTGTTCAACTTGTAATAGGTTGTATTGCGACGTAGTCCGTTAAGGTCGTCAAAGATCACCTGTTTTTCTTTGGAATTCTTTGCCTGGTTAAAATCGACAAGCAGATTAAAATAGCGCAGTTCGTTTGATTCCAGTCCGATACCTTGAGCGACCTTTTGTTTGGATTCCGGCGTCAGATTTCTCTTGCCCTTGATGACTGCTGAAATAAAACTGTGAGAGGCAATCCCCGCCCTTTGGGCAAAATACCGTATCGAGAATGCGCGCATCTGAAGACGACGAGAATTAAAATAGTCAGTCAGGAACTTGCGAAAATCGTTATAACTGTAAATATTCAGCTTTTTATTCGACACGCCAATCTCCTGGGCTTTTCTTTCCAAAATATAAACGAATTCAGCAGAAAGCTGGTCGGATTTTTGTCTGCTTGCACTAATTGTGGGCACATAACGTGCCCACTGTTTCAAAACATCTTTTGCAACATACTATACTGTAACATGTTACAACACTAATAATATTGAAATCAAGTTCTTTTTCCACTTCTTTTGTGCCCATATAGATTCAAGATAAGAGTTATGCCCCCAAAAAGCGCTGCAGATCTAATTATCTGGTTAATATGTTCTATATATTTTTAAACATACCCTTTTGCAGACTGAACGCCCAGGCAAAAAAAAGGCACCTCGAGGAGTTCAAAGGTGCCTTCCATCACTATTTTGGAGGACTCTATTGGTACAAGCCGCTCGGCAACTGTTGTCCCGCGAGATTAAGCCCAAACCCGTACTTGAAAAGCGGGGTATAATTCGCGTCGCCTGAATTCAGTGTGTACTGACTCGAGTTCGCCGGCATGGTCATTGAAAGTTTGCCCGTAAAATCATTGTTACCATAGAATACGTCCGCAATTCCCGCGCCTTCGCTTCCAGGCAACCATGCGCAGACAAATGCATCGCAACTGTTGATGACGCTACTGATATCCATGGGCCGCCCGGAGATCAGCACGCAGATCACCTTTTTTCCGGAATTATGCGCGTTTGTCACATAATTCGCGTTCGGAACGGTCAGGCTCGTTTTATCGCCCAGCCATTCCGCATATGGCTGTTCTCCAATGCAAACCACGGCGATATCGCCGGTAATTGATGATCCGTCTGCACTGTAGGAAATATTGCCTGCTCCGCCGATGCTCTCGAATCCTTGACGTATAGTAGTACCCGCGGTGATGTTGCCCGGGGCTCCCTGCCAGCCCATAGTCCACCCGCCGCACTGCAGCCCGATGTCCTGCGCATGTTGGCCGACCAGCGTGACCTTGGCCGTCTTTGCAATCGGGAAAACGCCATTGGTGTTCTTCAGGCAGACAAGGGTTTTTCTCACCGCTTCCCTTGCGACATCACGATGCATCTGACTGCCGACCAGCGCAGTTATCCGCGAATCGGTCGTCACAGGGTTTGAAAAAAGTCCCATCCTGTATTTTATCCGCAGTAATCGCTTGACCGCGTCGTCGACCCTTCCTCCATTGCCGTTGCCATACAGTCCGTTAAAAGCACCTGTCAAAGTGGCAAGATCGCCGGTCACCGTTCCCATGGGAAGATCGAGGCCAGCACTCACGCAACTCTCCGTCTGCGCCGTCGCATTACCGCCCGTGGTTCCCGTAATATGCCCTTCCCAGTCGCCATTCACAATGCCGTCGAAACCCTGATTGGATTTCAACCAATCGGTCAGCAAGGCCTTGTTCTCATGCATGTGGACACCGTTCCAGGATGAAAATGATGCCATGACCGCTGCTGCCTGCGACGCAACGGCAGCCGTGTACCCGGGCAGATGAATCGCCCGAAGCGTCGCATCCGTTCCCTGGGTATTGCCACGGTCAAGCAGTCCTGCCGTGCCGGTTCCGAATGTCGTGCCGCCATCACCGGCAAAATGCTTGATGCATGCTGCAACGGCCAATGGGTACGAAAGGTCCCATGTTTGAAACCCGAGGACAGCCGCTGTCGACATTGCACTTGTCAAATCAGGAGTTTCCGCGAATCCTTCATACACTCTTCCCCACCGCTTGTCGCGAGGGACTGCGATGCAGGGTCCAAAGGCATAGTTTATACCGCAGCCGCGCGATTCGATGGCCGATACCCTGAAAACTTTCTGAACGATTTTCGGATCCCACGTGCAGCCCAATCCGATATTATGTGGAAGAATCGTCGCTCCATTGCATTTGCCAATGCCGTGGACAACGTCCAGTCCAACCAGAAGCGGGATTCTCTTGGCAGTGCCCGCGACTGCATTCTGGTACCCGTCGGAAAAGGACGCCCATTGCGAGGCGTTTCCCGCGCCGTTGCCCGGGCCGTCGCTTCCGCCGCCAAAAACAGTGCCCATCAGATTGTCCCTGGCATACGTGGTTCCTGGAAAATCCAACTGGACCACCTGACCGACTTTCTCTGCCTGCGACAAGGTTCCCAAGAGAGAACTGACTTGACTTTCGATATTGATTGCCGTCAATGTCACGTTACCCACATCGTCGGTGTAGGCAGTAATCGCCATCTTTACCGGAGCAAACCCGGTCTTACCGACGCGAACCGTGTCGACTGCGGCAAGCTTCTTTGCCAGAACCGTCGGCTTGACTGAAGCGAAGCCAGATTGGGTTTGCGAGAAAGTTTTCGTGCCCATGTTGACGACCTTTTGATAGGTAAACTTATTTCCCGCAGTAATCTTGAGCATATAGAGCGATTGAGGAAGTCTTGAAACAGTCGGTTCCAGACAGTAGCTGCCCCGTTCAACCCTATCTTCACGGACGGTCCCGACTTTCTTCCCGCAGAAATCGAAGATCTCGATAGTCAGGGGGCCGTTCTTGTCCATTTGAACTGACTGTGGCGCAGATGCCTGCGCGATCGGCGTCGCGGTCTTTCCGCCAAAATAACCGGTCGCATCTGAAAAGTCCCATGATAGACGTTTTGCAAGGTTCATGTACGTTATTGTTGCATTTGCTATTCCCTGGCCGCTTGAGTTGACTGCCCGGCCTTTGGTGGTAAAGTCACCGCTCTGACCGAAAACAAGTGCGCACGCGGATAGCGCCACAATAACAATTTTAGAAGCATGCCTCATACTAAAAACTCCTCTACGATGAACGGTTAAAAAGAATCAAGTCGCATTTTCAGTTGTGCTCCTGCGACACAAAGGGACCCCTATACAATTGCTGTGCGCCGGATTTCAGACGTATGAAATATGCGCCGCGCGCAATTGCCTGCGGTAATGAGCGTTGCGCACTCTGTACAAGGGCGTCCACGGACAATCCGCTCTTACTATTCGCAACAATGAACGTTGAAAGTCGCTGTCCTGAAAGGGAATATATTCCAACGGTGACCGGTCCGTTCATTGTGGAAAGGGGAAGCCCCTGTTTGATCTGCGGCTTGACAGGCGTTCCATCGGAAAGTGTCAAGAACGTCACGGAATTATCAGGCAGGACCACCGCATTGCTCCCCGAGGTCCACGTGGCATTCGAAGAATCGATCCCGTTCCTCGTCCACACCTGGTAACGGTGGAGCGATGCCGTGGGGTTCCAGCCTGTAAAAGTTACATTTGCCGTTTGTTGCGTTGCGGCCCGATTGATAAGGACAAGCGTGTGATGTGCACCATCTTTTACCGGAAAGGCTACGACTGATTTGGCATCAGACGTTGTTGCCGTAACCTCGCTCCCGTAACAAAGCTGGTTGAACAAATGGTACACGTGTGCGACCGTGTATGGAGCGCCAGCGGAAGTCATGACGGCGAATGAAGGCTCGCTTTCGTTCCACCGGTTGGAAACATCGCCGCCGTTGTCAACAGTGGCGGCCATTGCCAAAGCCGAAAACACGCCGCCCTTGTTCGATGTCGTCCTGGGGTCAACAACCGTCCAGTCCCAGCTGATATTGTACTCGTCCCAAAAAATGGAAATATGCTTATTCGGGCTTTTTTGATCAAGCATTGTTCTCATTTGTTTGATCCCACTTCCCATTCCCCATGCCCAATCGTAAATAGTTGCATCGGAAACCGAGGAAGTGCTTCCTCCCTGATAGCCATGAAAGGTGACAAAGTCGATGTCCGGCAACCCCGTGGTGGCAAAACTTGAAAAGAAGTTCTGGTCAAGATACGACAATGCAGGTCCGCCGACCTTGATCGTTGAATCGACCGCTTTCATGGCCTGGCAACATGCTTTCACCTGGGTTCCGCGAGAGGCCCCGTCGCCTCCGTTTTCATTGAAGATCTCCCAGTATTTGACTCCCAATTTGCCGGTTACGTTGACAATTCGTACGAGATTAGCGGCATCTGCAGGCGCAATGTCCATTCCGTTGCCCCCGATTGCGCGATCAAAATCGATCATGATGACAAACCCATCGTTAATCAGCGGCTGCAATGCACTGGTCACCGTCGAGGCGTTCCATGTCCCGCCGGGCGACCATGCGCCGACAATCGCCTGCCTGTGGAGGCGCAGAAGCGCAGTGCTTCCATTCGGTTGACCAATAGCATATTTCATTCCTCCCCTATAGCCTGCATTGGTTGTCTGGCTCGCCTGATACGCATAGGAACCGCAGATGCTGTACGACAAGGGATTGACAGGATATTTCACCGTATTCCAGTCCACCGATACAGTCACGTCGGCGAATGCCAAAGGAATTATGACAAGGACCATGGACAAAAAGGCAAATGTGCGCCTGTTTCCACTCTTCTGAATCCGTAACGTCATCATGCCGCCTCCCCTTTGTTTATCGGATTTGAATGATTAGGTTTGATACTTCTGTATTTCGATGGTGTCGTTATACCTGCTACCTGCCGACAACGACGCTCTTGAGCTCGCTGCCCGCACCTGATTGTATCTTGACAACGTATACTCCGTCTGTCAGGGACGTTGCGTCAATCCGGCACGCACTGCCAAAACCGCGCACAGACTTAACAATCTTACCATCAGGCGAGATGCACTCCACGGAAAATTTGTCCGGATTGCGCATATTTACGACAAGAACATTTCCGTCCATCACGGCCGACGCATTTTCAAATGAACTTTGGTGGCGGGACGTCTTTTCGGGCAAAGTACTGACTGTAAACGTTTCAACGCTCGGCGGCTGGTTAGCGGAATACATGCTGAGCGAATACGAGTACTTTTTCGTAAGCTGGCCGTCCGCTGTAAAAACCAGTACCTGGGTAGACTGGTTCCCTATGGTGCTTGAGTAGCTCTTGGCGCACCCCGCATCGATGTTTATTTTTGACTCGACAGCTCCGGTGATTGGGGTCGTATTCAGCTGAACAGTATACGCGCGTTGTGCGGTGTTTTCCATGTTCAAGAGCATCACGCAGATCTTGCCAACGTCTTTGCAACCGTACGCCCTCACATTCGGAAGGTTCGAGGTCCCTGTCGCGTACGACCCTGAAAAGTTCTTTGCAATCAGCTGCATGTGGTAATACGACGACCGCGGTGTCATTGCCGATCCGTCAAGAAAACTCAAGTCGGTGCTGTTGCGGCTGCCGTTGCTTTCGAACATACTCCAGGTATTCATGAACGTCGCTGCGTAGGCCATGCCGACGCCATAGACCTCGGCGAAGAACTGCCCGTTGAGAAAGGAATGTACGCCAAATCCATCCGGGTTATTCGGGCTTGGGTTTGCGTAGGTGATGTTGAATTCCGTCAGTCCCCACCCCAGTGCATTGGCGCCGGAGCGGTTGTTTTTCGTATTTGCCTTGGCGATCAGTCCCGCCAGCGTGACGGCGCTGCTTCTGATGCCCGCCGCCGCGCCGTTGACAACCTGGTCGCGGCTGTATGAGCTGCCGAACGGGTAGGTATGGAACGCG
>Ga0182027_10011373_pt1 | contig 12584 bp, 12 predicted proteins | sample 712E1DmetaG_FD_121300 | JGI IMG/M metagenome (GOLD analysis project Ga0182027, IMG submission 121300) | Permafrost microbial communities from Stordalen Mire, Sweden - 712E1D metaG (Illumina Assembly) | ecosystem: Environmental > Terrestrial > Soil > Wetlands > Permafrost | place: Sweden...
AAGCGGGCTGGGTACATCGCCTTTGAGGAGAGTGCGCTCCCGTATTGAGTCCGGGTCAGGGATCGGAATGGCCGACATCAAAGCCTTGGTATACGGATGCAGCGGTTGGCGGTACAACTCGATCCGGCCGGCCAGTTCCACTGCCTTCCCCAGGTACATGACCAGAACCCGGTCCGAAATATGTTCCACTACGCTCAAGTTATGGGCAATGAACAGGTAAGTCAGGCCGAACTCGTGTTGCAGTTCTTTCAGGATATTAAGCACCTGCGATTGGATGGAAACATCCAGTGCGGAAACCGGTTCGTCGCAAATGATGAACCGCGGGCGCAACGCCAGGGCCCGGGCGATACCGATGCGCTGGCGCTGGCCGCCAGAGAACTCATGGGGATAGCGGCGGGCATGGTAATCTTCCAGCCCGACCTTTTTCATGATATCGGTCATGGTCTCGAAACGTTCCTTGTGGGAACCGATCCCATGAATATCCAGGCCTTCCATGATCGATTCACCGATAGGCATGCGCGGGTCCAACGAGGCGTAGGGGTCCTGGAAAATGATCTGCATGTTGCGGCGCATTTCTTTTAAGGCGCGTCCCTTGAGTCTCAGGATATTCACCCCGTCGAAGGTTACCTCTCCGCGCGTCGGTTTCACCAAACGCAGTATGGAGCGGCCAACGGTCGTCTTGCCGCAACCCGATTCGCCGACCAGGCCGAGGGTCTCTCCCTCGCGCACGCTAAAAGAGATGTCATCGACTGCCTGCACCCAGGCAACGGTACGCTGCAACAGGCCGGCCCGCACCGGGAAATAGGTGGCCAGGTTCTTGACAACGATCAGGTCCCGCGAATTCTCTTGCATGTTCAACCTCGTGCTCCTCGCCGCTCTCCGTCAAATTCATCCATTCTGCCCGGCTGGATCCCTTTGATGTTATTTTTGCCTGTCTGCGGCCAGAGGAGCCCGATAGCCGTCCGTTATGTCCTGGTAAAGCCAGCAACGCACAAAGTGACCGGGAGCAGCCTCGATCAGATCGGGTTCCTGCACCTGGCAGATCGACAACTGGTGGTCCACGCGCGCCTTGCAGCGTGGCGCAAACCGGCAGCCCGGGGGCAGGTCGATCAAATTCGGCACGTTGCCGGGAATGACATCCAGCTTCTCCTTGATCTGGCCCAGGACCGGGATAGATCCGAGCAGACCCCGGGTGTAGGGGTGCAACGGCTGGGCGAACAACGCCCGCACATCCGCCTGCTCCACGATCCGCGCCGCATACATCACCGCCACACGCTCCGCGATTTCGGCCACAACGCCTAAATCATGCGTGATGAGAATAATGGCGGCATTCACCTTGCTGCGCAGTTCGCGCATCAGGTCCAGGATCTGGGCCTGGATGGTCACATCCAGGGCGGTGGTCGGTTCGTCGGCAATGAGCAACTGGGGTACACACGCCAGCCCCATCGCGATGATCACTCGCTGTGCCATTCCGCCCGAAAGTTCATGCGGATAGGATTGGGCCCGCCGCTCCGGGTCCGAAATGCCGACCATTTTTAAGAGCTCGATGGCACGCTGATTGGCTTTTTCTTTTCCCATACCCTGGTGGGATTGAAGCACCTCTACGATCTGAAACCCGACCTTATAGACCGGATTCAAAGCCGTCATTGGCTGCTGGAAGATCATGGAAATGCAATTGCCGCGCACTTCGATCATTTCCGATTCGCTCAATTTTAACAGGTCCCTGCCCTCGAACAGGATCTCCCCCTCCACGATCTTCCCAGGACTGCTGATCAGGCGCATGATCGAGAGCGCCGCGGCGCTCTTCCCGCAACCCGATTCGCCCACCAGGCCAAGCACTTCACCTGGAAAGACTTTAAGGTCAATGCCGTCGACGGCTTTCACAACGCTATCTTCGGTATAGAAATAGGTTTTTAAATTCTTTATTTCAAGCAGTGGTTGAGTGTTATCGGCCACAGGTTTCTCCACACAGATCGGTCATAAATTAACTTTTCGGTGGTTCCATTTTCAATCCGGCCAAAAAGCCGGCAGGTATGTCCGGTACGTTTCCAGATAATCATCCAGGATCTGCTGGGCCACTTCGATATCCGTGATCACCGGATCGAGCAGCAGGCATTGCAGCGCAGCCCTGCGGTCGCCTCGAACGGCCGCATCCACAGCCAGTTGGACCACCGTGATCTCCCGCCTCAACAACTCGGCCACCGGTTCAGGGATCTTGCCGATACCCACCCCCTGCACTCCGGCCCCGCTGAACACTGCCGGCACTTCCACGATGGCACCCTCCGGCAGGTTGGAAATGTAGCCACGGTTGGGAAGGTTCGCGGCCAGGTGATAATGGTTGCCGCCCTTGGCAATGTTCTCGATCACTTCCAACGCTCCTTCGCTATCGGCTGTGCGCAGTTCATCCACGGGTTGCTGTCCTGCACCCATGCGGGCGATCTTCTCAAGCCCATCGGCCCGGTATTGCTCCCGCGCGGCCCAGTAATACAGTTGGATATGATATTTCTCCCAGGGCCGGGTAACCGGGTCGCTCAACCAGGGCAGGTATTCACACAAATGCCCATCCCCCGGAACCGGCATCAGGCCGAAGGCTTTGATCATCCGTTGGGTCAGCGGTTCAAAGTCCCGGTCGCATTTCTGCCACCGTTCCAACACCAGCGGGTACAGGTCCTCCCCGGTGCGTTTATCATGCACCGCCAGCATCCAGGTGAAATGATTCAAGCCAGCGGCTTGAATTTCGATCTTCGGGGTGGTTTGCTTGACGATCAGGTCCTGCATGGCATTGAACTCGAGGCTGAGTTTGGCATGCGGAAAATCATAGGCCGGCACGTCTATCCCCAAATAATCGCTCAGCAGGTACCCGACCATGTAATATCCGTAGAAGATCTGGTGGCACAGGCCGATCGCTTTGATCCGGCTGTAGCGATGAATGGCGTCGCACACCCGCATCATGGGATTGGAGTAGTTGACAAACCAGGCCTGGGGACACAGCTCTTCCATGGCATGCACGATCTCAAGGACCGGCCCGATGTTCCTGGCGGCATGCGCGAAACCGCCCGGCCCGCCATTTTCCGCGTAGGGCTGGCGGACCCCATATTTGAGCGGGATCTCATAATCCTTTTGCCACAACCGTTCGCGCGGCGGAACTTCGATCGCCGAAACGACGAAATCCGCGCCTTCCAGCGCCCTTTCATGACTGGTATGGCAGGAGATGGTCATGTCTGCGTCCCATTCCTGGTTCAAGCGATTGGCCAGGCGGTTGACCTGTTCCAGAGTCTCCGCATTATGATCCACCAGGGCGATCTGGCTGCCGGCCAGGCGCTGGCTGTTCATGAGAGCGCCCAGGGTGTTCAGACCGAAACTGGCGCTCCCGGCTCCGATCACGACTATTTTTGTGGCTTTCATTCATCCGCCTCGCCGGAATTGGAGCCCGTCAGGCAGCGCTTGTAATTGAACTCTGCCGTAATGGCCGGCACGAACACGGTGGCCAGTTTCAGGGTTTCCGGGCCGGTGTTCTTCATCTGGTGTTTTTCGCCCGCCCGAATGTACAGGATCACATCCGGCTCGATCGCCTGGCTGACCCCATCGCAAACAGCCACACCTCGACCGGAAACAATGTAGATCAGTTCAGGCCGGTCATGGATATGGTAATCCGTCATTCCTCCCGGATCGAGCAGCGCAAAAGTAAAAGCCAGTTCCTCCACGTTATGCCGGTCGGGGGCAAACAAGACTTTGATCGTGCGCGAGAAAGGTGCGGGCACCTTGACACCTTCTTCTTCCCAAGCTTTTACCAGTTCCATACCATCTCTCCTTTCACACTTGCAAATTAATAAATCAGGTACATCTCAATAAGATGTGGGGAGTCTGCGGGTGGCTTCGCCGTACACTCTCAAAATACGGTCATTCAATAATTCCCGGATCGTTTCTTATTTAATGCAGGCTTCCACTATTCCTCGAACGAAATCCTGTTCATTCCACGTAACCACTTTCGGATCGGGATCGTTCGCAGGCCCGGACCCGACCCGCGTGATGACAAGGTCCAGGGACGGGATCACATAGCCTTTGTTGTACCGGTACCCGGACAGGGCGAACATATCCGCTGGCATACCCGGCCAGCGCGCATTGTGCGTATTTACCCACCAGGTATAGCCATAACTGGGGCTGAATTCCTGGGATGTGCGGGTGGAGAGGTCCAGCCACCCTTCCGGGACCAGTTGCCGCCCTTCCCAGGAACCGCGCTTGAGCATCAAATAGCAAAACCGGGCCAGTTCACGCGCCGAAATATGGACTCCGGTATGGGCGTTGGTATGCGGGCCTAAAAAGCCGCCGCCTCCCTGCACATCCCAGCTCAAGTTCTCGATGCCGATCGGTCGAAAAATGCGCTCGTGCAAATAATCATCCATCTCCCGCCCGGTAATGCTCGCGAACGCCAGGGCCAGGTGGCAGATGGCCGGATCAGAGTACTCAAAACGGGTACCGGGTTCGCCGGTCAGCTGGTCGGCCCACTTGCCAAACCGGTTGGGGGCTTTCCCCAGGGCGAATTCAAATGGACCCACCCAGGTGGCGGTGGCCATGCCCTCACAATCCGAGTCTTCCCCCCGGATGCCGGAAGTCATGCTGAGCAGCTGACGGAATGTGATGCTCTCCTTGCGCCTATCAGAAAGCGGGTAGCCTTCAGGGATGAACGGGTAGGCCGGCGTGTCCAGGGAGATTGTTTGCGGGATACGCCCCTGCAATGAATCGTTGAATAATAGGCCCCACGCCGTTCCGCTGAAGGATTTGGTGCCCGACCAGATGTCAAAGCGGGTACCAGCCAGCACATTGAATGTGTGGAATTCACGCACCAGATAACCGTGCCGGAGGATGGCGATCGACCAGGAATGTTCTCCGTAGCGGCGCTCTTGTTCATGGCAGATCGCATCCAGCCTGGCCGCGTCCATCCCGGCGACTTCCCTGATCTCGTCGGGTTCTTTCAGATAACGCCAGCCGCCTTTTGATTCTGGAGGCGGGAAGTAATCGGGGGTATTGGAATTCATCTCTTCTCCGTATTCCATATCATGGAAGCAGGCGGGCTGGATTTACCCTGCCTGCCACCCGGTACAATTTGAAGGCTTCGGCGTATTTCACGCCGCACTGCAAGCCTCGATACCGGCCAATGATCTCGATCGTCGTTAAAAAAGGATTCTCGTCCTGCCCGGCTTGCTCTTCCAACTCCGCTTCGATCTGACTGCGGTGGGAATTCAGCATTTGCTGTTTCGTTTGCCAGACCGGAGTGATATCTACATACTCGTCTGGGAGAAAGCCATGCCCGTCCTCTGAATCATAAAAATAAATGACCGGATAGCGGGAGAAGTGCGGTTTCTTCGGCAGGGTTGCACCCGGGTGATACAACTTGGGACCAACGGCCAGGATGTAGGCAGATTGGCTGGCATCCAACACCAGTTGCGTGGTGGCATTATGGTCCGGGTGGTAGTCGTCCGGCGGATGCGTGAAGATAATATCCGGTTGAAAATCGTTGATCATCCCGGCGACCATTTTCCGGGTCTCAAAATTATTCTCCAGCCGGCCATCCGCGGATCCCGGCCAGTAGGTTTTACATTCTCCCAGCAAGGCGGCGGCCGATTCAAATTCTTGTTTTCGGATCTGGCCCAATTCTTCCCTGGACCTGGCCGCACCATGGTTGCATCCATTCGTCATCGAAACAACGCCGATGCTATGGCCGGCCTGTGCATATAGTTTCAAGGTGCCACCGCAGTATTCATCCCAGTCATCGTCATGCGCGCCAAATGCCAGAATATTCATTCCGCCTCCTAAAAATGCTCCTCCAAGCGTGAACGGATGATCTCCACCAGTCCATTGAAAATGATCACGGTCACTGCGATCGCCAGGCCGGGAAAGGTGGACATCCACCAGGAATCCAGCATGTATTGTCTGCCATCGCTGACCATGGCTCCCCATTCCGGTGTGGGTGCCTGGGCGCCCATCCCGATAAAGCTCAGCGCCGTCGCTGTCACCAGTGCTGGTGCCGCGTTCGTCGCAATATGAACGGTCAATGGGATCATTATGTTTGGAAGGATATGTTTAAAGATCACCCATCCATCTCCGGCTCCCAGGCTGCGCGCCGCCTGGATGAACTCACGCTCGCGCAAGGACAGCACCTGGCCGCGCACCAACCTTGCATAGGATGGCCACCAGACCACGGTAAGGGCGATCATAGCATTTATTAAGTTGGGGCCAAGCGCTGCCGCGATCGCCATGGCCAGGATGAGACCGGGAAATGCAATGAAAACATCACTGATCCGCATGAAGATCTCATCAATGAGGCCGCCGTAATACCCCGAAATGGCCCCGATAGTCACACCGATCAGAGTGGCCAGGGAAAGGATCACCAGGCACGATTCCAGATCCAGCGCGGTTGCAGCCATGGTCCGGCTGGCAACATCCCGTCCCAGATAATCGGTTCCAAACCAATGCGCGAGACTCGGCGGTTGGAAACGGTCTGCCATATCGATCTTTAACGGACCATAGGGAGCGATCTTCCAGCCGAAGACTGCCAGCAAGATCAGGCCAATTCCCAATACTAAATAGAAAACGTTCAGGAATTTACTGGCCGATCTTTTTTTATGGACCGTTTCTTTTTTCGGTAATGCCGGAGTCTGTTGCATCGAATAGACTCCTAATTCAGTTGAATGCGAGGATCCAAAAGTTTGTAGGTAAGGTCAACGATGAGATTGACAACCGTACATATTATTGCGACCAGCAGGGTGACGCTCACGATGGCGGGGTAGTCCACGTTAAGAACAGACTCCAAACCATACATGCCGATCCCGGGCCAATTGAAGATCCACTCTATAATGAAAGCTCCACCCAGCAGATCAGTCAGTAACATACCGAACATCGTCACCACAGGCAGCAACGAATTTCTGAGCACGTGCCGGATGATCACCAATCGCGCCGGCAGCCCTTTTGCCCGGGCGGTGCGCACAAAATCGGATTTTAGCGTTTCGAGGACATTCGCACGCACCTGGCGGAATATTTCTGCAAATGCGGATAAGCTCAATGCAATGGTAGGCAGAATGATATGTTGAAGACTGCTGCCAAGTCGCACCCAATCTCCCGTCATCAGGCTGTCCAGGATGTATAGCCCCGTGATATGCTGAGGTGGCCCCAACACGAGATCGATCCGGCTATCAAGAGGCAGGATGTTCAGGAACCTGTAAAAGATCAATTGCAGGATCAGGGCTGACCAGAAGATCGGGAGGCCCACAAATGAGGAGGCAGCCAGGTCGCAGATTCGATCAAAGAACGAGCCAAGATGCATTGCCGCCAGAACACCCAGAGGGATGGCGACCAAGATGATCAGGATGGACGAGGTTAAGGTCAATTCAAGGGTCGCCGGGAAAAAAACCTCCAGGTCCGTCAGGACCGGGTCGTCGGTACGAATGGATTGCCCGAAATCGCCTTTGACCAGCCTCCCGAGGTAATTCAGATATTGAAGGGGAACCGGCAGGTCCAGGCCATATTCATGCCGCATTTTCGCAATGGCTGCCGGATTCGCCTTGGGTCCAAGCATTAACCTGACCGGGTCGCTCGGGACGATATAGGCAAGAAAAAAAGTCAATGTGGCGACACCAATACAGACCAGGATCATGCTAAAAAAACGGCGTATCAGGAAATTGGTCAAACCTGCCTCCTTCTTATGGTGGCTCTCCGTAAAAGTATGTATAAGTGGGAAAGGCCAAACTCAATTATAAATAAATTGAGGAGAGTGAGTGGCAATTAACTCACTGCACTCTCCTCCGGGGCAAGCTCTAAGAAGGTACTTTATTTAGTCAGCCACATCGCATAAGCTGGAAAACCAGGGTCTCCCAAAGAGAACGAATAATCGTAGCCTTTCACCGAGTCCCTGTAAGCAACCAGGGAAACTTCCTCGCCAACCTGGAGAGCGTAGGCATTCTGGTTCAGTGTCTGGTATAAATTCTCCAGGAGTGGTTTCCGCGCGGCTGCATCATTGGCTGCGGCTATGTTGGTGAAAAGTTGGTTGACATTGGGGTCATTAATATAGACGGCCGTGCATTTTGAACCGGATGCCAGCGGATAAACCTGTTCCAGCGTTTCCCAGGCGGAGGGATAGTCTCCACTGATGGCCATTGAACTCAACTCGCCGATATTCGGATCGGTGGGGGCAGTGCAACCCCACCAAGCCTTCCCCCAGACACCGTGATCGAGTTCCTTGATATCCAACTTAACCCCGATCCCGGCGAGCACTGGCTGCCAGTCTTCTGCCACCTGCGTATCTTCCGGCCAGCCGGAATGGATGGTATCTATGGTTAATTCCAATGGATTTTGAGGGGTATATCCCGCGGCTGCCAGCAAAGATTTTGCTTTCCCCAAATCCTGGGTGTAAACCGTTTGAGGGGTGTAGACCTCGGGATATGCCGGCCCTGACGCGGTAACCATCGGGAGTAAATACCCGTGGAAGATATCCTTTTGCACCTCTGTGTAAGGGAAGGAATACAGGAGCGCCTGTCTGACCCGCACGTCCTTGAGCTTTGGGGAGACATTATCGAAGCCGATATAATCTTGCTGGAGACTCGGATATGTCTGGGTGATGATGCCACTCGTGCTTTTTATGGCATCAAAATCGGTTGCATCCAGTGTCAATGCCATATCGATGTCACCCTTTTCAAGCATCAAGCGTGCATTTTCCGAATCAACGTTCGTGCGGATGATGATCTGGTTGATCATGTTTCCGTTGCTCGGCCACCCATGGAACCAGGCCGGGTTGCGGGCCAGCGTGAGCGTATTATTGGTCTTGTCAACCGATACCATGCTATATGGCCCGGATCCGGCTTCATGATCGAAGAGCCAGGTGCTGCCATAATCTGGCGTACCATCGGCCAGCTTGCCTAAATGTTGTTGGACCAGGGCGGGATTGACGATCTCGTTGCCCCAGGCGCTGGACATGGACCACAGGAAATTACCAAAGGGCTGTGTGAGAGTGAACTGGACGGTGAGCGGATCTACTGCCACCATCTTGCTGATCCAATCCGCCGTTACCTCGTCCACTCCCGTGGCGAGCTTCTGCTGGCGTGTGTACGAATAGATCACCGCGTTCGCGTCAAGGGCCGTGCCGTCGTGGAATTTGACACCCGGCTTGATATGAATGGTATAAACCAGGCCATCCGCAGAGATACCGCCATTTTGCTGGGTCGGGATTTCTGTAGCCAACCACGGCTCGATCGTCGGGTTGGTACTTCCCACTGCAGTGAACAAACTATCATACATGAGGGCCAGGAAGGTTCCTTCCCAACCCCAGTTCTTTCCAGGGTCCATATCCCCGACCTGATCGACCACACCCACCACTAAAGGCCGGTTGACTGCTTTTTGTGTCGAATTAGCGCCGGGGGTGGCACATGACGCTAAAAATCCCAGGATCAGCAGAGAAACGGTAAAAACATATATTCTCGATTTCATTCTGGATCTCCTTTTTTTGGAATTTAACGAAGAATATGTGGTTCTCTTGCAGCTTTAAAACCTTGCGAATTCTGGCTAAAAGAGTTTGGTATGACCACCTCCGTTTGGGTTGGATTCCGCGTCATTTGAAAGATCGAATGGGGTTTTAAAATTGATCCAGTTCTTGCCGGACGAACTCGATGGATTGAGACAACCAGTCTTCTTCTGTTTCCAGGATAGTTTTGGTCGGGTCCTCGCGCTCGATCCAATGCTCGATCAATATGGGCACATTTTTGTTCCCTGGATAAATGATCTCAAGAATTGCGTGCAGGTCCAACCACCCTTTTCCCAGGGGAGCACCGGAAATGCGATACCCTTGCCTTGGTTTGAACACAGTAAAATCCTTCAGATGGACTGAAACAATAAATGGGGCCAGGAGTCGGGCAGTCTCCAAAGGATCGACCAGCCGGCCGGTGGAATTGGCGGTATCCAGGCAAGCCCCCAGAAAAGGATCTGCCACTTGTGCAAGCATGGCAGCTAATGCATTGTCAGGCAGATCGAAGTAATTCTCGATGGCAAGCGTAATGCCTTCTTTTCGGCAGATCGGTAGGAACGGCTCGAGCCTTCGGAATACTTCTTCCCCCGAAATAGGCTGGGGGATCTCGTTTCCCGACCAGGGTACCAACCGCACCAGCCTCGCCTCGAGTCTGCCCGCCAGTTCCAGACCGGCAGCGAGACCTTCCGGGTCTAATCCACGCAGCCCTAATTCCAGGCAGATATCCCGCGAATGGGCGTAGCGCTTCAGGTGAGACAATTCACTTGGATCTAATTTATAGAGGGGCAGGTTCTCGCAGATTTGGACCACATTGAGATGATGCCGGGAAGCCTTTTCAACCAGTTGAAATGCACTCAATGGCTCACTACCATTTCCGGGTTGGGAAATGGCCCAATCGTAAGCATAGCTGGTTATGCCTAACTTGGTTTGGTTGGTCATGGAATGGATCTTGGATCAGATTTTCAAATATCCATCATCTCTTGTCAATATTATACAAGAGAATATATAATTGTCAATATTATTGTATACTATTTACGATAAATATGTATTGTTTTGGAAGGGAGCTTGAATGTTTGTCCCATCTATGAACCGTTATGACAATATGAAGTACAACCGCACCGGGCGCAGCGGGCTGAAACTGCCGGCCATCTCACTGGGCTGGTGGTATAACTTCGGTGGACTGGATATGCTTGAAAATGGGCGCGCCATCGCTCGCTCGGCCTTCGAGCATGGCGTGACTCACTTTGATCTGGCCAACAACTACGGCCCCCCGCCCGGCTCGGCCGAGGAAACCTTCGGGCGGCTGCTGCGCGAGGATTTCGCCCCCTACCGTGACGAACTGATCATTTCCACCAAGGCCGGCTATGATATGTGGGCGGGTCCCTATGGTGAATGGGGCTCGCGCAAGTACATGCTTGCCAGCCTCGACCAGTCCCTTCTACGCATGGGGCTGGAATACGTGGATATCTTCTACAGTCACCGTCCGGACCCTGAGACGCCTATCGAAGAGACCATGGGTGCGCTGGCCAGTGCCGTACGCCAGGGCAAGGCGCTCTACGTGGGCATCTCGAACTATAAACCCGAACAGACCCGTCAGGCTGCAAAGATCCTGCGCGAACTGGGCACGCCCTGCCTGATCCACCAGCCCAGATACAGCATGTTCGACCGCTGGGTCGAAGATGGCTTACTGGATACACTCGAAGAAGAGCAGATTGGCGCAATCGTGTTTTCGCCTCTTGCCCAGGGGCAACTGACCGACCGCTACCTGGATGGCACTCCGGAGAGTGCGCGCGTCTTAAAATCCGAAAGCGACTGGTTGACACCTGCCCTTGTGAAACAGAACTTGCCAAGAATCCGCAAGTTGAACGAAATTGCCAGTCAGCGCGGGCAATCGCTGGCGCAAATGGCAATCGCCTGGGTGCTGCGCAAACCGCAGGTCACGTCAGCGTTGATCGGAGCCAGTAGTGTCAAACAACTGGAGGATAACCTGGCTGCGTTGAACAACCTGCAGTTTGCAGATGAGGAATTGCTAGCCATCGAAGCTGTTTTGAAGGAATAAACTCATCCGATCTATTCCCATCGATATCCAATCGCATTTAAAAATGAGCGAGCAATCATCATATGGCCGGCAAGATTCGGATGGATTCGATCCCAGGCGAGCGCCATCGGATGCATATGGCGCAATGCAACATCAAAAGCCATTTGTGTGTCCACCAATATCGCTTGATAGTTTTTTGCCAGCCCTCTCACGACTTCGGAATACTGATCCATACGAACTCGCATAGCATCATTGAGGTTTAGCTCGATAAAGTACGGCGTCATTAGCACCAGTCCCTTGAGTCGCGGTCGAGTTTGCTCGATCAACTTTCCCAGGGTGCTCTCATATTCATCCAATGGTACTCCCCACTCGGGCTGGAATGGGGAGTCAAATTGCCGCCAGACATCATTGATTCCAATCATTAAAGATAACCAATCCGGCGACAGATCTAAAACATCACTTTGCCAACGCAAGTTCAAATCGCGAACTGTATTCCCGCTCAATCCCATATTTACAACCCGAATTCGCTGCCAGGGTAAGGTCGCCTGAATCAAGGCATCCACCATGCCCACATAGCCGTTCCCAAGCGCATCAACTTCTCCTTCACCAATCGGTCTTATACGACCACAATCCGTAACTGAATCACCAATCATCACTAATTTGCTGTTGGGTTGAATGAGCATCTCCATATTCCTCCTGATACATATCGATCTAGGTTTGAAATTGCCAAAGATTTTCTTCCAATTCCTGCTTAAGACTCAGCCCAATCATGAGAGTCATTAGCGATCCCAGCTTGGCTGCGCTTATCATGATAAGCCCTCCCGACTCGAATATTCCATTTTTTCCAGGATGTGTACTTACATAATGCCAATAAAATATTGTTTTCTATATATTTGTATACAATTATATGCCGATATGTATTGACTGTCTATCAAGCTGCTAGTATACTTTTAACGCGGATTTCGATACCTTGAATTTTAACTTCAGTGGTAGATCCTTATTAAATCCAAACAATTTGGTAAAAGGAGATCCATC
>Ga0182027_10011374_pt1 | contig 12583 bp, 12 predicted proteins | sample 712E1DmetaG_FD_121300 | JGI IMG/M metagenome (GOLD analysis project Ga0182027, IMG submission 121300) | Permafrost microbial communities from Stordalen Mire, Sweden - 712E1D metaG (Illumina Assembly) | ecosystem: Environmental > Terrestrial > Soil > Wetlands > Permafrost | place: Sweden...
CACATCTAGGGGGATATTCGATTTTGTCCGTATGAACAAACGATTCCTCATTTACGTGAAATGAAGAGCGAGATTGCTTCGCCCTGCAGTTTGGGATCTTCGACTTTGCCCGCAAGAACAAATGATTCTACACATATGTGGAAATGAAAAGCAGGAGAGACCCGCTCCGTCCTTTCCCCTCCGCAAACTCCGGGGACCTACGGCACGCTTCGCGGTGCTTCGCGATCCTCCACCGAAAAAACGCAGTGCAGGCAAATCAATAATAATTATTTTGTTGGTTTGTATGGACTGGGCAGATGGTATACGGGTGTTCGGAGAGATGGTATACGCCTTGATTTGGGGGAGGAAAATATGTATTGAATCCAAAAAATTTAAGGCAGGATTTATTGACAATTGACAACTATAAGGGTATAAACCGGCCCAATATGTGCAAGATGAATCCCGAATTTGTTTTTGAGGCCAACGCCAAGCGCCTGCCCACATCCGAATGTTCGATAGACGGAATCGTGGGCCTGCGCTGGTTAATCAGAAAGACATGAGCTGACGCTACACGTCTATTTAGCATAACCAACGCGCTCTCCGCTATCGGAAAGCGCGTTTTTTTATTTTTAAAAAAGGAGATCATGCATGGTCGAAATACTGGATACCACACTGCGCGAAGGCGAACAAACGCCTTATGTCAACTTTACGATCGATGAAAAGGTCGAAATTGCACGGATGCTCGACCATGTGGGTGTGGACATGATCGAAGCAGGCGACCCGTCCGTATCGCCGAGCGTAGCCAAGGCCATACAGAGAATAGCCGGGCTGGGACTCAAAGCGGAGATCGTGGCTCACTCGATCGCGGCGCGGGCCGGAATCGATAAGGCGAAAGACTGCGGGGCGGACAGGATCGCCATCTTTTACGCCACCTCGAAAATCCACCTGGATGCCAAACTGCATAAAACACAGGAACAGGCGATCGAGATCATCTGCGATCACATTGCCTATGCCCGCAGCCTGGGTCTGAAGGTGCGCTATACACCGGAGGATGCGACCCGCACCGATTTCGAATTCCTGGTGAAGGTATGCAACGCGGCCATCGAGGCCGGGGCCGACCGCATCAGTTTCGCAGACACACTGGGCATCATGCAACCGCACAGCATGCACGAGCGGGTGTGCGCACTGCGCGAGCGGTTATCGGATTGCAAAATAGACCTGCACTGTCATGACGATTACGGCCTGGCACTGGCGAACGCGATGGCGGGCATCCGCGGAGGCGCGGACTGCATCCATACCACAGTGAACGGCATGGGGGAGCGGACGGGGATCCCCGATCTGGCGGAAACCATCGTCGCCTTTCATAACCTGGAGGAAGACCGGAAGTACAACATTCAGCCCCTGATGGATCTTTCAGCCTATCTCGAGAAGGTATCCGGATTTTTCATGGCTCCCAACAAGCCCATCACCGGACAAAACGCCTTTACACACAAGAGCGGTGTCCACAGCAACGGAGTGCTCAAGGACCCGCGGACCTATGAACCGTTCGACCCGGCGATCCTGGGGCGGGAGCGCAAGATCGTGATCGATAAATACACCGGCAAGAGCGCGGTGTCGGCCCGGCTCGAAGAATACGGCATCGAGGTCAGCGCGGCGGAGCTGGAGGTGATCGTCACACGCATCAAAAACCTGGGCGACGAACGCAAGCAGCTGTTCGACACGGACATCATCGAGATCGCCGAACGCGTGACCGGGCGGGAAATCGACGTGATCCCGCACGATATCAGCGCGATGGTGATGCTGGAAGTGGAGTCACACGTGTACACCACGTCGGTGGTGCGCCGGCTGCGCGGACTCAAAAACGTGAAATACGTGTACGAGCTGACGGGCGATTACGACATCAATGCCTTTGTGAACGTGGAGAATGTGATGGCGCTGAACAACCTGATCGAAGAGATCCGAACGGTGATGGGGGTGAAACGGACCGAGACGCGCATGGTGCTGAAAAAATACAACGGGAAAGGTGAATAAGGAGGGCAATGAGATACCCTGAGGCAAAATTACAGTATCTACTCTCGACCCCACCCCGACCTCCCTTCGTACCGAGAAATACACTCGGCATCTTCGATCTGCTACGGGATCCACAGGATACGCTGCGCTATGCTTCGCGATCCCCTAAAGGGGAGGGGAAAATTCGGGTGTTTTGGATTCGCGATCAAAGAGGTGAAAACGAGTGTGAGTAAATACAAATCAACGATAAGATGCAACCCAACCGATAGAAGGAGAGATTATGGGTACTTTGATTGAAGAGATCCTTTCACGCAAGGCCGGGCATGACGTACATGCCGGAGAGATCGTGCTCGTGGACGTGGACTATATCATGAGCCACGACAACACGACCCCGCTGGCGATCAAAGCCTTTAATGAGATCGGCAAACCGTTCCGGGATAAGGACCGCGTTGTGATCCATCTGGACCATGCCTATCCGGCTCCGAACATCCTGGCTGCCGAGAACCATAAGAAGATCATGGAATTCGTAAAAGAACAGGACCTGCCCTACCTGTTCAAGCAGGGGGTATGCCACCAGGTGATGATCGAGGAAGGCTTCGTCACACCCGGAGCGATCGTGATCGGCGCCGATTCACATTCCAATACCTACGGAGCGATGGGCGCCTTCGGCACCGGCCTGGGCTCCACGGAGATCGGCGTGGCCTGGGTGACCGGTAAATGCTGGTTCAAGGTGCCCGAGACGCTGCGGGTGGAGCTGCACGGCAAGACCCAACCTGGAGTATATGCCAAGGATGTGATGATCCACATCGCCGGCAAGCTTGGAATGGACGGCGCCACCTATCGTTCGGTGGAATTCAGCGGCGATTACATCGATAACCTGCCGGTGCACGAGCGCATCATCTTTCCGAACATGTCCACGGAGGTCGGTGCGAAATGCGGATTGATCGCGGCCGACCAGGTGACGATCGACTACCTCGAAAAGGAGACACCGGCTCACGGTCCGTTCGAAGAGATCATACCCGTGAATCCACACTACGAGCGAGTGCTGGAACTCGACGTCTTAGACCTTACGCCACAGGTCTCCTGCCCGCCGGACGTAGACAACGTCAAGAGGCTGGACGAGGTGACCGGGTTGGAAGTCCAGGAGGTTTATATCGGCACCTGCACCAACGCCCGTTATGAGGACCTGGTGATCGTGGCGAACATGCTCAAGGGGAAAAAGGTCCATCCTTTTACAAGAGTTATCGTCACGCCGGCCAGTGCGCGCATCTACAAGAAGGCTTTGCAGAACGGGTTAATCGAGATCCTGATGGATGCGGGCTGCACGGTCACAGGGACAGGCTGCGGGGCGTGCATCGGACGCCACGGCGGGATCCTGGCGGCAGGCGAGCGAGCCCTGACCACCATGAATCGCAACTTCATCGGCCGCATGGGCAGCCCGTTATCGGAGATCTACCTGGCCAGCCCTGCCACGGCGGCTGCGACGGCACTGACCGGCAAGATCACAGACCCACGACCCTACTTCGAGGAGGCCTGACATGGGAAAAGCCTGGAAATTTGGAGAGAACCTCAACACGGACGAGATCATACCCGGCCGGTACAACATCACCATCGACCCGCTCGAACTCGCCAAGAACGTCTTTTGCGAGATCAAACCGGATTACGCCAAGAACGTCAAAGCGGGCGACGTGGTGGTTGGCGGGCAAAACTTCGGATGCGGCTCATCGCGTGAACATGCGCCGATCGCCATCAAAGGCTCGCAGGCCATATGTGTGATCGCGCCGTCTTTTGCACGCATCTTCTTTCGAAATGCGATCAACATCGGCCTGCCGATCCTGGAGTGTCCGGAAGCCTCCGCCGATATCGACGAAGGCGACGAGGTGGAAGTAGAGCTCGCCAATGGCCGCATTATCAACCGCACCAAGGACCACACCTATCAAGCGAAGCCCCTGCCGGTCTTTGTCATTAAGATCGCCGAGGCAGGCGGCATTGTCAATTTTCTCAAAGAGCATGAGATCGAGGACCTGTTATGAGCCACCGCATCTGCCTGCTGCCCGGTGACGGCATTGGGCCGGAGGTGATCGCACAGGCGGAAAGGGTCCTGGCGGCACTCGATCTGAAAATCGAATTCGAGCGCGGCGATATCGGGTACGGTGCTTATAAGAAGCACGGCACGCCGCTACCCGAAGCCACGCTGGAATCGATCCGTTCGTCGGATGCCACGTTGTTCGGAGCGGTGACCACCCCGCCGGATATCCCCGGCTACTTTTCACCGGTGGTGCGTATGCGGCAGACGTTGGACCTGTACGCCAATGTGCGACCATGCCGGTCGTTCAACCACCCCACTTCGCGCCCCGGGATCGACCTGGTGATCGTGCGAGAGAACACCGAGGATCTGTACAGCGGTGTGGAAAGAGTTGAAGACGATGGCAACCGTGCGATCGGTGAAATGATCATCACACGCCGGGCTTCCGAAAAGATCTCACGCAAGGCCTTCGAAGTGGCCCAGGCTGAGGGACGACATAAAGTGACCATAGTACATAAGGCCAACGTCCTGCGCGAGACCTGCGGCCTGTTCCGGCGGACGGCCCTGGAAGTCGCAAGCGATTATCCCGATATCCATACCGAGGAAATGCTTGTGGATACCTGCGCGATGGAACTGGTGCGGGCACCCGAGCAATTCGAGGTGATCGTCACCACGAACCTGTTCGGTGACATCCTGAGCGATGAGGCTTCGATGCTGGTTGGGGGACTGGGCGTGGCCTGTTCCGGAAATATCGGCGCGCAGGCTGCGGTATTCGAACCGGTTCACGGCAGCGCGCCGAGTCTGGCTGGAAAGCATACGGCCAACCCATCGGCGACTTTTCTCTCCGCTGCAATGATGCTAGACCATATCGGCGAACCCATCCATGCCGGGCGACTGCGCCGGGCCGTATTCGATTGCGTCGGGCAGCAAGATGTCACACCCGACCTGGGCGGTACGCTGAGCACTGAACAAGTGACGGACCGTATCCTGTCGGCACTCGAAAAAATCCCTGAAAGGAAATAACGTATGACCCGCATTGGTTTTCTTTTGACCCGCCTGCGCCCAGAGGAAAAACTCCTGCTGGAAGAATTCGCGCGCCGACCCAAGGTGGAGATCGTCCGGATCCTGGACGGCGAGACATTCTTCGATATCTCAAAACCATCCAGCGATATCGACGTGCTCTTCGAACGGTCGATCTCCTATTCGCGAGGGCTCTATATCTCCCGGATCTTCGAGGCGCAAGGCGTGCCCGTGATCAATCCCTCCGTGATCGCCGAACGGTGCGGCGACAAATACATCACCAGCCAGATCCTGGTGAACCACCACATTCCGACGCCGCGCGTGTTGATGGCATTCGATGAGGCCTCGGCGATGGCCGCGGTGGAATCGCTGGGCTATCCGTGTGTGCTCAAACCTGTGATCGGTTCCTGGGGCCGCCTGCTGGCGAAAGTGGACGATCCGTACGCGGCCGAAGCTTTTATCGAGCACAAAGCCACTATAGGCGTCAACCACCAGGTCTTTTATATCCAGGAATATATCAACAAGCCAGGGCGTGACATCCGTGCCTTCGTGATCGGTGAAGAGCCCATCTGCGCCATCTATCGCTCGTCGGATAACTGGATCACCAATACGGCACGCGGCGGGGTTGCCACCAATTGTCCGGTCACGGACGAGATCGCGGACCTATGCCGGCGCGCAGCCCATGCCATGGGTGGCGGATTGCTGGCGCTCGACCTGTTCGAGACCGAGAACGGCCTGAGCATCAACGAGATCAACCACACCATGGAATTCCGCAACAGCATCGCCACCACCGGAGTCAACATACCGGAGAAGATGGTGGACTATGTATTAGCCCAGGCCAAAGTAATGGCGTGAAGCGAAGAGGATTATTTTATGAAAAGAAAAACAGCTTAAATCAATATGCGGAACGAGACGCCGGTGCTTATCATCGGTTTAATATGAGGAGAGGCGAGATTGCCTCCACTACGCTTCGCTTCGGGATCCCCTAAGTACAAGTACGGGGACGTTGTGCTACGCGAACGCCCCTTCGGGGCTTACAATGACAAAAAATAGCAGCTCACAGTATTGACATATCAGCGGGGAGTGGTAGAATACCGCCCAATATGTCAAGGCTTTTTGTCAGCCCGCGTTCACGTCGTCCGCATCCACTTCTCCCTGAGAAGGTTGGATCTTTTTGGTTCGGATGATGGAATAGGCAGGCCACGCAAAAGCGAAACTGCCAGTGAACCCAAACAGCCCTCCTTCTCGGAGGGCTGTTTTATTTTTGCTTCAAGGAGATGTCATGAAAACAAAACCAAAACCGCAAGTAAAGAAAATCGTACTGGCCTACTCCGGAGGGTTGGACACATCCGTGATCGTGCCCTGGCTGAGGGAGAACTACGGGTGTGAGGTCGTTTGCTTCTGCGCCGACGTCGGCCAGGGCGATGAGGACCTGCGCGGCCTAGAGCAGAAGGCCTTGAAGAGCGGAGCCAGCCAGTGTGTGATCCGCGACCTCAAAGAGGAATTCGCAGCAGATTACCTTTTCCGCATGCTGAAAGCCGGAGGGATCTATGAACACAAATATTTGCTGGGCACGTCGGTGGCGCGGCCATTGATCGCCAAACATCTGGTGGACGTGGCCCATGAGGTAGGGGCCGACGCTGTGGCACACGGCGCGACGGGCAAGGGCAACGACCAGGTGCGTTTCGAACTGACCGTCATGGCACTCGACCCGCGCTTGAAGATCATCGCGCCATGGCGCGAGTGGGATATCCGTTCGCGGGAAGATGCGATCGCCTTTGCCGCCAAACATAACGTTCCGGTCACGGCGACCATCAAATCGATCTACAGCCGCGATTCGAACCTGTGGCACCTTTCACACGAAGGCGGATTGTTGGAAGACCCGTGGAACGAGCCGGAAGAATCCATGTACCAGATCAGCACCTCACCGGAGAACGCACCCGACGAGGCCGAGTACGTCAAGATCGAGTTCGAAAGCGGAACGCCTGTGGCGGTCAACGATGAAAAGTTATCACCGGCGAAAATCGTGGAGAGGCTGAATGCCATCGGCGGGACGCATGCGATCGGGCGCGTCGACCTGGTCGAGAACCGGCTGGTGGGAATGAAGTCACACGGAGTGTACGAGACGCCCGGAGGCACGATCCTGTTCCACGCCCATCGCGAACTGGAATCGATGATCCTGGACCGTGAGACCATGCATTTCAAGGAGATGGTGGCTGTCAAATACGCCGAGCTGGCCTATAACGGTCTATGGTTCACACCGCTGCGTGAGGCCATCGATGCCTTTGTGGATTCAACCCAGGGACCCGTGACCGGCACGGTGCGACTCAAGCTGTATAAAGGCAATATCATCTCCGCCGGGCGGAAATCCCCGTTCAGTTTGTATCGCGAAGATTTTGCAACCTTCGGGGAGGAGGATGTCTACGACCAAAGTCACGCGGAAGGCTTCATCCGTTTATTCGGATTATCCATGAAGGTACGCGCACTCAACGGGCTACCCGTCTCAGGCATGGACATGCCCAAACCCGATTATTCAAGGTTTAAACGTGACTGAAAAAGGTCCGCTTATGAATGTGTGGGGCGGTCGCTTCGACCAAAGATTGGACTCCTCGGCCAGGCAACTGAACTCGTCTCTGGCGGCGGACCAGCGCCTGGCCTTACAGGATGTGGAGGGCAGCCTTGCCTGGGCTGAGGCTTTGCAGCTAGCGGACATACTGCCCGGCAACGAACTGGATCAAATCAAGGACGGCCTGCTCATCATTCGAGGTGAGTTTTCCAAAGGGACCTTTTCATTCGCACCCGATGACGAAGACATCCATACGGCTGTCGAGCGGCGGCTGACGGAATTAATCGGCCCGGTGGCAGGTAAATTACATACCGGGCGAAGTCGTAACGACCAGGTAGCCACGGACTTCAGGCTCTGGATGCTGCAGTCCCTGCCGGCCGTCCAAACCGAATTAGGGAACCTGCAATCGGTACTGATCGCCCGCGCCGAAGAAGCGGACGAGACACTGATGCCGGGTTATACACACGTCCAACGGGCACAACCGATCCTGCTGGCACACTGGTGGCTCTCGCACTTCTGGCCGCTAGAGCGGGACTGCGAAAGACTGAAGGATTTAACAAAGCGGGTTTCCGTGATGCCACTTGGGTCGGGTGCGCTGGCCGGCACACCCATCGCCATCGATCGCGAAGCATTGGCGAAGCTACTTCATTTCAGGATGCCTTCTTCCAACAGTCTGGATGCCGTGTCAGACCGAGACTTTGCCGCAGAATTCCTATTCTGCGCGGCACTGACAGGAATCCATTTAAGCAAACTTGCAGAGCAGATCGTCCTTTATACCAGCACAGAGTTTGGTTTCTTCGAACTCTCCGACGCCTTTTCAACCGGATCCAGCCTGATGCCACAGAAAAAGAATCCCGACGTGTTCGAGCTGACGCGCGGCAAGGCCGGCGTGCTCATCGGACAACTGGTGGGGTTATTAGCGGTGCTCAAAGGATTACCATCCACCTACGACAAGGACCTGCAGGAAGATAAAGCGCTGGTCTTTACGGCATACGACATCTTGAGAGGCATCCTGCCTGTGCTGGCGGGCGGACTGCAAACATTGACCGTCCGTCCTGAGCGAATGCGGTCCTCGATCGATTCGTTCATGATGGCGACCGACCTGGCTGACTACCTGGTGGGCAAAGGGATCCCGTTCCGTGAAGCACATACATTGACAGGCAAGGTCGTCCGGGCCGCCATGAATGAAGGCCTGGGACTGGAGTCGCTCCCGATCAAACGTTACAAGGCGATATGCCCGGTGTTCGAGGCGGACGTTTACAAGGTGCTCGATCCCATGAAATCCGTTAAACGAAGAAATGCCATCGGGGGTACAGCACCAGAGTCTATAAAAAGCCAAATACAAATGGCAAAAGAATTGATCCAAAAATAAAACAACAAAGGAGAAAAAATGAACAACGTTTCCTGTATCGAATGCGCAGCCGAGATCAACCTGGCAGAGAACACCGAAGTGGGCGAGATCATCGTCTGCCCAGATTGCGGAGTCGACCTGGAGGTGGTCTCACTCCAACCCGCGACCGTCCAACCGGCTCCGATGGAGCAAGAGGATTGGGGCGAGTAGTTAAATGAGAAACCGCCTGCACATTGGCGTTTTGTATTCGCGCGTGCGCGTGGAGGAAAAATGGATCTTTGCCGCGCTGGAAAAGCGCGGCATCGATTACGAACGTCTCGACGACCGGACGATCTCATTCGACCTGGAAGACCCACAGCCGTGGCGTGCATTCGATGCCGTGCTGGAACGCAGCATCAGTTTCACCAGCGGACTGAATGCCTTGCGGGTGTTGAACGCCTTCGGTGTGCCCACGGTGAATACAGCAGCAGTGGCCGAAATATGCGGAGATAAACTAACCACCTCGGTCATGCTGGCAAGCGCGGGCGTGCCTCAACCCCATAACATCGTGGCATTCACGCCTGAAGCAGCCCTGACCGCGATCGAATCCATCGGCTATCCGGTGGTGCTCAAACCGGTGGTCGGATCGTGGGGGAGGCTGCTGGCCAAGATCAACGATCGTGATGCGGCGGAAGCCGTGCTGGAACACAAAGCCATGCTGGGGTCTGTGCAGCACTCTGTTTTTTACATCCAGGAATACATCATCAAACCGGGTCGCGATATCCGCGCGATCATGGTCGGGGAGCGTGTGCTGACCGCCATTTATCGCAAGTCGGAACATTGGATAACGAACACCGCCCGCGGCGGCGAGGGGGAAATCTGCCCGGTCACACCGGAGATCGAAGCCTTGTGCCTTAAGGCTGCGGCAGCTGTCGGAGGCGGAGTACTGGCCGTTGACCTGGTCGAACACCCCGAGAAAGGGCTGGTGGTGAACGAGATCAATCACACGATGGAGTTCCACACGGCACAGCCGATCAGCGGCGTGGATATAGCCGGTGAAATCGTGAGCTACGTACTACAGGTAGCAGGAAAAAGCAAACAATGAAAATAGATCATTTCAGCAGAACCAGGGAGTCATCATCATGGTGAATGTTTCCATTGTAGGAGGATCGGGTTACGGCGGCGGTGAATTGTTGCGTCTGCTTTTAAGCCATCCAAACGTCGAAGTCAAGCAGGCCACTTCACACTCGCATCTGGGCGAATATGTTTATCAGGTGCACCCGAATTTGCGCAAGCGGACACAGCTGAAGTTCAGCGATCCCGGGCAAATCGAGCCGGTGGATGTATTGTTTTTAGCCCTGCCACATGGAGAGGCTCAGAAACAAATCGCGCGCTATGCCTCGCTGGCCGGGAAGATCGTCGATCTGTCTGCCGATTTTCGGCTGCGAAGCCCGGCCGATTACGAGAAGTGGTACGGTGCATCCCATAGCGCGCCGGAGTGGTTAAGCAAATTCGTTTACGGCCTGCCGGAATTGCACCGTGCCGACCTTGCAGGTGCATCTTACGTGAGCGGCGTTGGCTGCAACGCGACCGCAAGCAACCTTGCATTGCTGCCGCTAGTCAAGGCCGACCTGATCGATCCATCCACGCCCGTCATCATCGAAGTGAAGGTCGGCTCGTCCGAATCGGGAGCAGAAGGAAATGCCGGATCACACCATGCGGAGCGCGCCAATGTGATCCGGACTTTTTCGGCGTTCGGTCACCGCCATACAGCTGAAGTCATCCAGGAGTTGGGCATGAGGGATGTCTCCCTTACCATGACAGCGGTGGATCTGGTGCGCGGGGTCCTGGCGAGTGCGCATAGTCATGTCAAACCAGGAGTGACAAGCAAGGATCTCTGGAAAGCCTACCGGGCTATGGCGAATGAAAACCCCTTCCTTCGCATTGTAAAGGAACAGCGAGGCATTTACCGCGTGCCTGAGCCGAAAGTGCTATCCGGAAGCAACTATGCCGACCTGGGTTTCGAGCTGGATGAATCGACCGGCCATGTGGTCGCGCTATGCGCCATCGACAATCTAATGAAAGGAGCAGCCGGCTCGGCGGTGCAGTGTATGAATTTGATGCTGGGCCTGGATGAAACCACCGGCCTGGAGTTTGCCGGGCTGCACCCGATATAAACCGGAATAACCATGTCAACTCAAGAAACGATCACGGTAGTGAAATTGGGCGGCACGGAAGGCGTGGATTTTTCAGCCGCCTGTTCCGATGCAGCCGGGCTGCTCAAGCAGGGAAAGAAGCTGGTGTTCGTACACGGCGGTTCGGCAGAGGCAAGCGCCCTGGGCGAGGCGCTGGGTACACCGCCGCGATTCATCACATCGCCGTCCGGGTACACTTCGCGCTACACCGACCGCAGGACGCTGGAGATCTTCGCCATGGCGGTCAAAGGAAAAGTGAATACGATGCTGGTGGAACAACTGCAAATGCTGGATGTAAATGCCTTCGGCTTGAGCGGTCTTGATGGGAGGTTGATGCAAGCCACACGCAAAGATTCCATACAGAGCGTGGAGAACGGGAAACGAAAAATCATACGCGACGATTACACCGGTAAAGTAGAGGGGGTCAATGCCGGGCTGCTAAGAACGCTGCTGGATAACGGGTACCTGCCCGTCATCGCGCCGATGGCGGTCAGTCTGCGGGGCGAGGCCTTGAATATCGATGCCGACCGGGCGGCTGCCAGCATTGCTTCAGCTCTCCAGGCTGAGACGTTGATCCTGTTGACGGCCGTGCCGGGGTTGATGAAAAAATTTCCAGACGAGACCACGGTCATACCCCAGCTTGCACAAAGTCAATTGGCTGCGGCGCTCGAAGCGGCACAAGGCCGTATGAAGAAAAAGGTGCTGGGAGCTGAAGAAGCCCTGAAGGGCGGAGTAAAGCGGGTAATCATCGCAGACGGTCGCATACAAAATCCAATCGTGAAAGCCTTATCGGGTAACGGGACGGTGATCCAATGAAAACTTTAACGGCAACTGAAATCATCGAGAGCGAGTCGCGATTCGCCTCGGGGCTGTACACCAAGCAGCCGATCATCTTCGTGCGCGGGCAGGGAGCTTCGCTGTGGGATATCGACGGAGTCGAGTACCTGGATTGCAATTCAGGACATGGAGTGGCAAACCTGGGGCATGCGCATCCCAAAGTAGCTGCGGCGCTGGCCGAACAAGCCACGAAGCTGATCACCCTGTTCGAGAGTTTTTACAACGACCAACGAGCAGCACTGGTTCAAAAAATGGGGACGCTCGTACCCGGACTGGAGAAGGTCTTTTTCTGCAACTCCGGCACCGAGGCGATCGAAGCCGCCATCAAATTCGCACGGATCTCCACCGGGCGCGCCGGCATTGTGGCGACCATGCGGGCTTTCCATGGGCGTACGCTGGGTTCGCTCTCAGCCACCTACAACAAAAAATACCGTGAAGGCTTCGAGCCACTGGTCCCGGGCTTCAGCCATGTCCCGTATAACAATATAGAAGCACTGGAGAAGGCCGTCACGGATGAGACCGCCGCATTTATCGTCGAAGTTGTGCAGGGCGAAGGCGGTGTGTATCCTGCCGATAAAGCTTATATTCAGGCAGCCAGGCGGATCTGTGATGCCCACGAA
>Ga0182027_10011376_pt1 | contig 12582 bp, 12 predicted proteins | sample 712E1DmetaG_FD_121300 | JGI IMG/M metagenome (GOLD analysis project Ga0182027, IMG submission 121300) | Permafrost microbial communities from Stordalen Mire, Sweden - 712E1D metaG (Illumina Assembly) | ecosystem: Environmental > Terrestrial > Soil > Wetlands > Permafrost | place: Sweden...
AGGGGAAGCTGCGTCACCTCGCGGTCAGACACCACGGCGCCCATTTGCGTGTTGGTAGTTTCCACCAGCGGCGCCTCGGCCTCCGCGGTGACCACTTGCGCCAGCGTGCCCAGTTCCAGGCCCACGTTGACCAGCGTCACGTGGCCGATTCGGACTTCCACCCCGGATTGCCGGTACTCCTGAAACCCCGGAGCCCTCACCTCAACCGTGTATTCGCCCACCGGGAGCGTGGGGAAAACATAGACGCCCTCGGCATTGGTCTGGGTGGCGCGGGCAACATTCGCCTGCGTCAGAATCGCCGAAACTTGCGCCCCGGGAATAACCGCGCCCGAAGGGTCCGCCACCGTGCCGCGAATCGTGCCCGTCGTCTGCGCCCAAAGGCCTCCGGCAGGCGTGAAAATCAACACGTTGAGAAGAAGAAGGCGGTGAAGCAAGTATTTGTTCAACCTGGTTTCTCCGTAGGCCGGGCAGCTCGGGGAGATTTGCGATGACTCTGTGCTGTCGGCCGGTGTGTTATCGCGTAACATGCGGCGAATCTCGAAGCTTGTCAAGAAAAAATCCACGCTTCGGGCGTCGCAAAGAGATTTTTTTTCGCGAGAGAGATTTCAAACCACTCGTTGGGCCTCCGACGTTAATGGCGATGAAGCAGGCAGCCAGTCAGCGCATTTCTGACTGTGGTTCTTCTTTTAATGGCGAAGACATGCCCTGGGGTATCGGGGATGGAAAAAGCCCACGGACAGGACGGCACTGACCGCGGCTACGCACTGCGCGTTACGGTGATGCTATTGCGGCGCGCTTTGGCGGAAGGATATGTCAAATTCCCGATGTTTGCATATTTCGGAGTACTCGTCTGTGTGGCACTTGTTGCCTCGATTCCTGTGCTCTTTGCCGTTGGGGAGAAAGTGACGGGCAGGGCGGCGGCCTAACCAGGGGGATCCACCATGTCGTGACGCCGACTGAAAAAGGCTTTATTCTGACTAGCCACATCAAAAGTAGGACCAACAAAGGAGGCACGCAATGGGAATGCCGGTAACGACGACGTTTACGATTGAGGGTTTCAAAATTCGCGAATACAAGGGGTTGGTGCGGGGGATTATCGTAAGGTCCCCGACGATTGTGCAAGGAATTATTGGCGGCCTCAAGAACATCATTGGCGGCAGGATTGGCGCGTATACGGAGATGTGCGAACAAGCGCGCCAGCAAGCCTACGATCTGCTCATCCAGCACGCCACGGAAGTGGGCGCCAATGCCGTGGTGGGCGTGCGCTACGACGCATCGGAAGTGGCAAGCAAAATGTCGGCGACGGAGGTTATTTGCTACGGCACGGCGGTGGTCATCGAGAAAGGGTAGCTAAAGTTTAAAGTGTGAAGGGTAAAGGGTAAAGGATCAACGCAGGTAGCCAGTTTATGGCACGATGGGACAATGCTTATACGGAAATCGAGATCAATATGGACAGCGCGAGGATGCTCGTAATCGGGGCCGGTTGGCATTGTAGCCAGGCGCCCGACGAAATGCGCCAGCTTGCCATGGAACTCCAGGCCTTGGCGGATCAGGCTGGCCTTCCCGTCCCCGCGATCAGGAAAGTACTGGGGCTGGGCTAAAGCGGGTTGCCCCAATTAGTGCAGTTCTGACCATGGGTTCCTCCCTTTGATAGCGATAGGATAGCATAATGGAAAAAGGCACAATGGCGGGCCCCCAACGTTATCGGGACACGTTCCGTCCGCCTCTACAAAAACCATTACGGGGCCCTCCGGTGGGTCCAGAAGCCCCGCTTTTCGCAATGAATTTGACCCGCGTCAAGACCGTGAAGTGCCGCGAGCCGCGTCATTATTGGCCGCGCGATTTTCTTTTGACAAACAATTCCCGCGCCCAATATAATTCGTAAGTTCTGGGACATATTCTTTTTCTATGCAAAGTGAACATGACGGTAGTGAGCCACAAATCACTGTGCTCCCTACGGATTTAGTGCCTAGGTTTTTGCTTTGGGTAACAATATTCATTATTCACTTGGCTGGCGTCGAGGCCGGCTCAAATCTCTTCCATTTCCCAGCGTTCATTCCCGGGAGGCGTGAGTGTGCATCGTCCGGCGCACAACCGCGACGCGGGAGCGAAGATATAGCTAGGCTGGGAAGCACGGCGCGACCCTGGGCTTGTTGGACCATTCGGGGGAGTCAAGCAGGGTTGAAAGCACCCGATAACGCCTTTCCGGGGAATTAACGACCCCGCAGCAAGTGGAACCGGCGAAATGCAGCGGCCGGGGGGGAGCATCCTGAGGGGCGTCAGGCAAACCGTTCGATGGCGCAAATTTTCCATCCCATTTCGAACACGATCGCCAAGGCGTCGGCCATTGCTGTGGCCTTCATCGTGGGAGGGTTGGGGTATCTCATTTATTCCGTCAACCAATCCGCCTACTATACCAACGTCAATGTGGCGCGCCAGCAGGCGGTTCCCTTCAGCCACAAGCATCACGTTACCGACGATGGCATCGATTGCCGTTATTGCCACACCTCCGTGGAAAAATCGGGATTCGCGGGCCTGCCCACCACCCACACCTGCATGACGTGCCACTCCAAATTATGGCTGAACAGTTCCATGTTGCAGCCCGTGCGCGTGAGTTACGCCACCGATGTTTCGCTGCAATGGACGCGCGTCAACGCCGTGCCGGATTTCGTTTACTTCGACCACAGCATTCATGTGAACAAGGGAATCGGCTGCACGACGTGCCACGGGCCGATTGGCGAGATGCCGCTTACCTATCGCGCCAATACGCTTTACATGCGCTGGTGCCTCGATTGCCACAATCACCCGGAGCTCCACGTGCGCCGCAAGGAAGACGTTTTCAAAGCCGATTATGTGGAACCTCCCAACCAACTTGCCCTGGGCCGGCAACTGGTGAAGGAGTACAAAATCAAGGAACCGAAACTCATTACGGATTGCTACACCTGTCACCGGTAGGAAGGTGACACGATCGAAACTCGAAATTCGAAAATCGAAATTCAGTGCCGGGCTCGCGAGTTTCCAGTTTCGAATTTCGAGTTTCGGGTTTCGAATCGCGAGTTTCGGTTGGTCGTGCGACCTGAAACCTGGCACCTGGCACCTAAGACCTATGCAACGCAAGTCAAAAGTCGGCAAACCTCTCGATCTCGTGCAAATCCAGGCGAAGCTGGAGCAGTCGGCGGAAAAGCGCGTGTGGCGCGGCCTGGAAGAACTGGCGGGTACGCCGGATTATCGCGACTTCCTGGCCACCGAGTTTCCCCATGACCCGCGCGCGGATCAACAAGGTGTGAGCCGGCGCAACATGCTGAAGCTCATGGGGGCGTCCGCGGCGCTGGCGGGTTTGACGGCCTGCACCAAGCTGCCCGATGCAAAAATCGTTCCCTACGCGCAACAGCAGCCGGAGAATTTTGTCCCCGGCAAACCCCTCTTCTATGCCACCGCCATGCCCCTGGCGGGGTACGCCACTGGGTTGCTGGTGGAAAGTCACATGGGCAGGCCCACCAAGGTGGAAGGAAATCCCAGCCACCCGGCCAGCCTGGGCGCCGCCAATGTGATGGCGCAAGCCTCCGTGCTGGGCCTTTACGATCCCGACCGCGCCCAGGTGGTGATTTACCGTGGTCGCATTGGGGACTGGAGCAAGTTCCTCACCGCGATGGAACAGCGTCGCGCCGAGCTCCTTGACGCCAAGGGCGCGGGGTTGCGAATTCTGACGGGCATGGTGACTTCGCCCGCGCTCGGTGACCAAATCAAATCGGTGCTCGCCCAGTTCCCGCAGGCGAAGTGGCATCAATATGAGCCGTGCAACCGCGACACCGTTTGCGAAGGCGCCAAACTGGCATTCGGCGAGTACGTCAACACTGTTTATCACTTCGATCAGGCAGACGTCATTGTATCTCTCGACGCGGATTTCCTCAGCACCGGACCGGGCGCAGTTCGATATGCGCGCGACTTCGCCAATAAGCGCCGCATCACCGGCCCTGAGTCCACGATGAACCGGCTTTACGTGGTGGAAAGCACTCTTACCTCCACGGGAGCGATGGCGGACCACCGCCAGCCGATGCGCGCGCGTGATGTGGAAGCCTTCGCCCGCGACCTAGCCGCGGAACTGGGTATCAAGGGCTCAAATGCCGGAAGTGGTGTGGCCGGAGGCAATTACTTCCCGCCGCCTGGACTTGTGGCTGGATCAAACTGGCTCACGGCGCTCGTGCGCGATCTGCAAAAGCACCGCGGCGCAAGCATCGTGATTGCCGGCGAACAACAACCGCCCGAGGTCCATGCCCTGGCCCACGCCATGAACGACATTCTGGGCAACGTGGGCAAAACTGTGGACTACATTGCCCCCGTCGAAGCCAACCCGGTGAACGCCGCGGAATCAATCAAAGAGCTGGTGACGGACATCCAGGCTGGTCATGTCGATACCCTGTTCATCCTGGGAGTAAATCCGGTTTACGACGCTCCCGCGGATTTGCATTTCGCCGATCATCTTCTCAAAGTAAGAACGCGAGTTCACCTCAGCCTTTACGAGGATGAAACCGCCGAACTCTGCCACTGGCACGTTCCGGAAGCTCACTTCCTGGAATCGTGGGGCGATGCGCGCGCCTTTGACGGCACCGTGAGCATTACCCAGCCGCTTATTGCTCCTCTGTATGATGGCAAATCAGCGCTTGAAATCCTGGCAGTGCTGGACGGGCATGCGGGATCGACCAGCCATGACGTTATCCGCGGCTATTGGCAGCGGCAAAAGCCCGGAGCAGATTTCGAGCAGTTCTGGCAGACCTCGCTGAATAACGGTGTGGTGGCGGATTCGGCCCTGACTCCCAAGGCGGTTAAGCTCACAACGTCCGTGCCCACCACGGCGGCAAAAGCCAACGCAGGCGGGATGGAAATCGTCCTGCGTCCAGACCCCTCGGTGGGGGATGGCAGCTTCGCCAACAATAGCTGGTTGCAGGAAGTTCCCAAGCCCATCACCAAGCTGACGTGGGACAACGCCGCGCTGGTCAGTCCCGCCACCTCCCGCAAATTGGGCGTGATCAATGGCGATGTGGTGAAGTTGAGCAGCAACGGGCAAAGCGTGGAAGCGCCCATCTGGATTACGCCGGGCCAGGCTGATGATTCCCTCACCCTGCACCTGGGTTACGGACGGCGCCGGGCCGGCCATGTGGGCACGGGCATCGGCTTCAACGCCTACCTGCTCTCGACCACGGGCAATCCCTGGATCAGCAGCGCGGCGGTGGAGAAAACGGGCAAGACTTACCAGCTTGTAACCACACAGCACCACCACATCATGGGCAAGGAAGGCGAAGAGCGCGAAGAAGAGAGCGTCGCGGCTCTGCAACGCAAGTTGGTGCGCGGCGCGACGCTGGAGGAATTTCGCAAGGACCCCGCATTGGGCGAGGAAAACGAAGAAAACGGCCCTTCCATGTATCCGCCCTTCCCGTACAAAGGCAACTCCTGGGGCATGTCCATCGATTTGAATAGTTGCATCGGGTGCAATGCCTGCATTGTGGCGTGCCAGTCTGAGAACAATATCCCCGTGGTGGGAAAAGACCAGGTTCGACGCGGCCGGGAAATGCAATGGATTCGCATTGACACCTACTTTGAGGGCGGCCTGGAGAATCCCGGAATATACAACCAGGCGGTCCCCTGCATGCATTGTGAGAACGCGCCCTGCGAATACGTTTGCCCGGTGGGAGCCACTGTACACAGCCCCGAGGGGCTGAACGAAATGATTTACAACCGCTGCGTGGGCACGCGATACTGCTCCAACAACTGTCCCTACAAAGTCCGGCGCTTCAACTTCGAACTTTGGTCTGACTTTACCACGCCCAGCCTGAAGCCGATGCGCAACCCGGACGTGACCGTGCGCACCCGCGGGGTGATGGAAAAGTGCACGTACTGCATCCAGCGCATTAACAGGGTCAAGATTGCGGCGGAAAAGGAAGATCGGGAATTGCAGGACGGGGAGATTCTGACCGCATGCCAGCAGACCTGCCCGGCGCAGGCCATCGTTTTCGGCAACATCCACGACAAGGACAGCCGGGTGGCAAAGATGAAAGCGCAACCGCGGAATTACGGGCTGTTGGAGGATTTGAACACGCGGCCACGCACCACCTATCTGGCCAAGCTGCGGAATCCCAACCCGGAGATCAAGGAGTAAGTAGTGGGAGCGGATGGACTGCAAAATACGCCGCCGGTAGGAGCGAACGTTCCGGTTCTCGCTCCCGGGCACACCTACGCGACGATCACCGACAAGATCAGCTCCATCGTCCTTTTGCAAAAGACCAAGCGGGGATGGTGGGGCGGTTTCCTGGTCGCGTTGAGCCTCCTTGGGATCCTGCACATTGCGATTGGCTACCTGCTCACCGTTGGCGTGGGGATTTGGGGAATCAATATCCCTGTCGGCTGGGGTTTTGCCATCGTCAATTTTGTTTGGTGGATCGGAATCGGGCACGCCGGCACGCTGATTTCCGCCTTCCTTTTGTTGATGCGCCAGGCATGGCGGCAATCCATCAACCGCTTTGCCGAAGCCATGACGCTTTTTGCTGTGGCCTGCGCCGGCATGTTCCCGCTGCTGCACATGGGCCGCCCGTGGCTGTTCTTCTGGATGATGCCCTACCCTGATACCATGGGGACCTGGCCGCAGTTTCGCAGCCCGCTGGTTTGGGACGTATTTGCGGTTTCGACCTATGGCACCATCTCGCTGCTGTTCTGGTTTGTGGGCTTGATTCCTGATCTCGCCACGCTGCGGGATCGCGCCAAAGACCGCGTGTCGCGATTTATTTACGGCGGCCTGGCCATGGGTTGGCGCGGCTCCGCCATGCACTGGCATCGTTACGAAATGGCTTACCTGCTGCTTGCCGGACTGGCCACGCCCCTGGTGGTTTCCGTGCACACGGTGGTGAGCTTCGATTTCACCCTGGGGGTGATCCCGGGCTGGCACAGCACGATATTTCCACCCTATTTCGTAGCGGGCGCCATCTATTCCGGTTTCGCCATGGTGGTGACCCTGGCCATACCTCTGCGCAAGTTTTACGGCTTGGAGGCTTTCCTGACGCTGCGCCATCTCGATAACATGGCGAAGATCCTGCTGACCACGGGCCTCATTGTGGCATACGGCTACGCGATGGAAATATTCATGGCGTTTTTCAGCGGGCCCAACACCTATGACCATTACATGATGTTGAACCGGATGACGGGTGCGTATGCTCCCGTTTATTGGAGCTTGATCCTTTGCAATATCGCGATCCCGCTCACCACCTTGTGGTTTGCCAGAATCCGCCGGAATGTGGCCGCGCTGTTTGCCATCTCCCTGGTCATCCAGACGGGCATGTGGCTGGAGCGCTTCATTATTGTGGTCACCAGCCTGCACCACGATTTTATGCCCTCGTCCTGGGCAATGTATTACCCGACCAAGTGGGACTGGGCAGTGTATATGGGTACGATAGGATTGTTCCTATTCCTCTTCCTGCTGTTCATCCGCTTTCTGCCCATGATCTCGATCTTCGAGATGCGCGGGCTGGCGCATGAACTGAAAGAGAAAGAGGGCAAGTAAAGCTGGAAGTGAGGAGTTAGGAGTCACAAGCAACCACCCCGCCCTTCGGGCACCCCTCCTTAGTCAAGGATGGAGTCAGGGGGTGGTTGAGAAACCGGCAACTGACGTCCGACTACTGACAACTGACCGATGAAGAAACAACCATCTTACGGCTTGATGGCCGAATTCGAGAACACCGAGGACCTGCTGAACGCCGCTCATCGCACCTATGCGGAGGGCTATCGCCAGGTAGACGCTTTCACCCCCTTCCCGGTAGAGGGGTTGGCGGAGGCCATCGGCTTTCACAAGACGTATGTGCCCCTGGTCTGCCTGATCGGCGGGTTGATCGGATGCTCCGGCGGGTTCTTTCTGCAATGGTGGCCCAATGTGATCGGTTATCCGCTGAACATTGGCGGAAGGCCTTACAACAGTTGGCCGCAGTTTATCCCCATCACCTTTGAGCTGACCGTTCTGTGCGCAGGGTTGGCGACGGTCTTTGGGATGCTGGCGCTGAATGGATTGCCGACGCCATACCACCCGGTGTTTAACGCGCCAAACTTCGAATTGGCCTCGCGCAATCGATTCTTTCTCTGCATTATGGCGGAGGATCCAAAATACGACACGCAGAAGACGCGCGAGTTCTTACAAAGTTTGAAGGCCCATGAGGTGTCGGAAATTGAAGGGTAGCGGCTGGAAAAATCGAACCTGTCAGGCGGGCGCGCGGTTCGCGCTCGCGGCCCTGGCCGCGGTGTGCGCCGCCGGTTGCCGTGTTGACATGCACGTGCAGCCCAAATTGAAAGCCGACGATGCCAGTACCTTCTTCCAAGATGGCCGCGCCAACCGCCCGGAGGTTCCTGACACCGTAGCGCGTGGTCACATGCGCACCGACGAATTGCTTTACACCGGCCGTGTGAACGGTGTGCCGGTTGACCAGTTTCCCTTCCCCATCACGCCGAAGGTGCTGGAACGCGGGCGTGCGCGGTTCAACATCTATTGCTCGCCCTGCCATGATTACACCGGCAGCGGGCATGGAATGATTGTGCAGCGCGGATTTCCGCCTCCGCCTTCTTACCACCTTGAGCGCCTTCGCCAGGCGCCGGCAGGACATTTCTTTGAAGTCATGACCGATGGCTTCGGCACCATGTACAGCTATGCCGGCAGAATTTCTCCGGAAGATCGTTGGGCGATTGTGGCGTATATCCGTGCCCTGCAACGGAGCCAGCACGCCACGCTCGATGACGTGCCGGCAGGCGAGCGGCAGCAATTGACTAGCGGAGCAAAATGAACACGGCTGAAACATCCATACCGGGAATTGATCGCGTGGGGAGGACCGCGCTGGTGGTAGGTTTGGCGGCGATGGTCACCTTTGCCGCGTTGGGATTTCGCGACCCCGTGCAGTTCTTCCGGTCCTACCTCTTCGCCTTCGTTTTCTGGATGGGATTGCCGCTGGGTTGTACCGCCATTCTGATGATTCACAATATGGTCGGGGGCACGTGGGGATTCCCCCTCCGCCGCCCGCTTGAATCCGGAACCAGGACCTTGCCCCTCATGGCGGTGTTGGTAATCCCCATTCTCTTCCGCTTGCCGGTGCTTTACAGTTGGGCTGATCCCAGCAAAGTTGAGGCCGATCCCCTGCTGCAATACAAGCACGCTTATCTCAACGTGCCATTTTTCGCCGCCCGCACCGTGATTTTCTTTTCCATCTGGATTCTGATTACTTCCTTGCTGACCAAGTGGTCGCGCCAGCAGGATGAGACGGGCGAGGCCGACCTCACCCAGCGCTGCCGGAGCCTGAGCGCACCGGGCCTGCTGCTCTTCGGACTGACGGTAACTTTTGCCTCCGTGGATTGGGTGATGTCGCTGGAACCGCATTGGACCTCCACCATTTTCGGCATGATTTTTATGGTGAGCGAAGTCCTGGCCGCGATGTCGCTGATGACGGTGACGGTGATTCGCCTGTCCAAAGAGAAATCGCTCCAGGGTATGGTCACGCCGAAGTTGCTCAACGACTACGGTAACCTGCTCCTGGTCTTCACCATGTTGTGGGCATACCTCTCCTTCTCGCAGTTCTTGATTATCTGGGGAGCAAACCTGCGGGACGAAGTTCCCTGGTATCTGACTCGGGCGCGCGGCGGCTGGGCCGGCGTGGCGATTATCCTGATCATCTTCCACTTCGCGGTGCCCTTCCTGCTGTTGCTCACGCGTTTTGTGAAGCGCCGCGGGGAGACACTGCGCTGGGTGGCGGCGTTGCTCCTGGTCATGAGCCTGGTGGATATCTTCTGGCTCGTAACGCCGGCTTTTGATCACGCCGGACCGGAATTCCACCCCACGGACTGGCTGGCGATTCTTGGCATCGGCGGATTGTGGCTGTGGCGGTACACCTCGCAATTGCAGGGACGCCCATTGCTGCCGGTTCACGATCCGCGGCTGAAGGAATTAATGCAACATGCATGAAGATGCAAAGGGAGTCGTTAGTGTCTTGAGTTATATGTTCGTTGATTATTCGTGAACCCCCTCACCCCCGGCCCCTCTCCCCCAAGGGGGCGAGGGGAGAGTTGAACTTACTCCCTCGCCCCCTTGGGGGAGAGGGTGGACCGCAACCGGCGTTCCCACCAGCCGGGGCGGGACGGGTGAGGGGGTCACCCTGGAACAAATAGAAGGGGCGACTTTGATCGCGAACTTCTGACTTAGGACGATAGCGGTTGGTGGCGAGCAACAAAGGAAAGCGTGCTACATGTCTGAACCTGTTAAAGGGCCGGAACATCCCCCGCGCTACGAAGACTCCGATGTGAGCGTGAAGCAGTTGTTTGCTTTTGCCGCGGGAGTGGTGGGATTGGTATTGTTTGGCGTGCTGGCCAGCGCCTTGGTGTTTCACTTCTTTGTTCAGCACACACCCATGGGGCCGCCGGCTTCACCCTTTGAGGGCGTTCGCACCATGCCACCCGATCTGCGTCTGCAAACTGCGGCGCCCCTTGACCTGAAGCAATATCGCGCTGACCAGGAAAAGATTTTGGGGGGATACGGCTGGGTTGACCCCAAGGCCGGCGTAGTAAGGATTCCTGTTGAGCGCGCCATGGATCTACTTCTGCAAAAAGGTTACCCGGTCCGGAGCAGTTCCCCGAGGGAGGGCGGTGGGGCGAAAACGCCCCGGCCTGCGGCTCCACCGGTGGTGAGGAATTAGCCGGCACCCGCGAAGGCCGAGGAGAAGTCGAACAGAAATTCGAAATCCCAGCCCTCTCCCGTGGGGAGAGGGTGGCCGACGAAGGAGGTCGGGTGAGGGGTTTCTTGCTTAGCGTGAGGAGCGACGGTGGAGATTTGGCCGGACATTGGAAGTACCCCCGCACCCGTCCCGCCCCGGCTGATGAAAGCGCCGGTTGCGGTCCACCCTCTCCCCCAAGGGGGCGAGGGAGTAATTTCAAATCGACCTGCGCGCGGAGGGGAAGCGGAAAACATGCAGGTCGCGACCCTGTGTGAGCCCCGGCGGCGGTCCACCCTCTGTCGCCACGGCGACCGAGGGCGTAATTTCAAATCGACCTCCGCGGGGAAGGGAAGCGTTAAACATGCCAGTGGTCACCAAGTTTGAAATGCAGCGGGTCAAGACGACGAGCGGCCGGATGGACATCGTTCACCGCGTGGCGGTGGCGGTGCAACTGAGCCTTTTCATGTTCGGCATGGCGATGGCGGCCGTAGCGCAGGACAACGCTTCGGTAACACCTCCGCAATTGCGTGGCGTGGGGATTGATCAGCGCCTGGACAACCAGGTGCCGCTCGATTTGAAGTTTCGCGATGAAACCGGTCAGACCGTGATCCTGGGTTCCTACTTCGGCAAGAAGCCGGTAATCCTCTCGCTGGTTTATTACACTTGCCCGATGCTGTGCACGATGGCGGAAAATGGCCTTTTGAACGCGTTGCGGGATGTGAAGTTCAACATCGGCGAGCAATACGAAGTGGTGACCGTGAGCATTGATCCCACGGAAAAGCCGGACATGGCCATGGGCAAGAAAGCCGTCTATGTGGGCCTTTATGGACGGCCCGGCGCCAAGCAAGGCTGGCATTTCCTGGTGGGCGACGATCCCGACATCCGGGCGCTGGCGCAGGCGGTGGGATTTCACTACAACTACATTCCGGAAACGAAACAGTTCGCGCACGCCACCGGAATCATTGTGCTGACGCCGCAAGGAAAGGTTTCGCGCTACTTTTACGGCATTCAATATCCGGCCCGGGATATCCGCCTGGCGCTGGTTGAAGCTTCGAGCGAGAAGATCGGCAATCCCGTCGATGCCGTCATGCTCTATTGCTGCCAGTACGATCCGCACACGGGGAAGTACGGCATGGTGGTTGCGCATGTGCTGAAAATTGCCGGAGCGATTACCCTTCTTTGTATGGGAACGCTGATCATTGCTCTTTCGCGAGGCGGCAAGCGGCGGGAAAGTTAATTTTGGATTTTAGCTTTTGGATTGGGGATTCGCGGACTACGGATTTGAGATCTGAAATCGGCGATTTGAGATTTCAAATTTCAGATCTCCGATTTTGGAGGGGTGACTGAGCGCGCACAATCACGCTCGTCAATCCAAAATCCAAAATCTAAAATCCCAAATTGTTAAGGGTGACTGAACAGCATGTGGCAAGGGTTCCAAATTATACCGGATCAAGCATCCACCATCGCGCAGGGAGTGGATTATCTTTTCTACTTCCTTACCGCGATTGACCTCTTTTTCACGGGGATCATCTTTCTCACCATCTTCTACTTCGCGCTGCGTTACCGGCGGCGCTCGGAGCACCAACAGGCGGAGCAGATCGAAGGCAGCCTTCCACTGGAGATTTTCTGGACTGTGATTCCGCTGGGAATCTGCGTCCTGGTGTTTCTGTGGGGCACCGGCCTGTTTATCCGGAATTCGCGCCCGCCCAAGGCTTCCACGGAAATCTTCGTGGTGGGCAAGCAGTGGATGTGGAAATTGCAGCATCCCGAGGGCGTGGAGGAGATCAATGAGCTGCACGTCCCCGTCAACCAGCCCATCAAGCTGACGATGACTTCCGAGGACGTGATCCACGAT
>Ga0182027_10011377_pt1 | contig 12582 bp, 12 predicted proteins | sample 712E1DmetaG_FD_121300 | JGI IMG/M metagenome (GOLD analysis project Ga0182027, IMG submission 121300) | Permafrost microbial communities from Stordalen Mire, Sweden - 712E1D metaG (Illumina Assembly) | ecosystem: Environmental > Terrestrial > Soil > Wetlands > Permafrost | place: Sweden...
ATTGCCGATGTAATGAACAGCGAAGGAATCAACAAATACATTCTCATAGGTGAAAACGTGCTGAACTTTCATTATTCGGATGACTGCTATTATGAAGAATGGTTTGATGACGTGGAGGAAGGCTGGATTGCCCTGCTTAACATGAGGAAGCATGTGCTGGATGAATTCGAAAAAATAAATATTGACAGTTATGTTGCGATGGGAGGCAGCCTGAACACCATGGTATGGAGGCCGCTCAGCCCTAAGCAGGTTTTTGAATCGGTGGATGCCATGATTGTTAAAAGGCTGAATGGATGAATTCAATTACATTGTTTTCCCAAAAACAATTTTAATACTTTTGCAGTCAATATTTATCTATTACAAATCAGGACTGTATTTAATTTACAAAAAAAAAGATTTTATCAAAGTGTTGTTTTCTCGCAGATATTCGCTGATCCCTGTGCAGATGTTCGCAGAAATATTTTTCGATTATTATGTTCAGCGATTTTTATCTGCGTTTATCAGCGAGAATATTTACAACATTGATTAGTTTATAATACTCATGTCGGATATTAATACCGAAAGCACTTTACAACTAAGCGATCCCAAAGTTTTTGAAGGATTCTTCAAAACGCATTATGCTGCATTGTGCCGCAGTTCCTTCCGCATAGTGAACGACAGGGATGCTGCTGAAGATATTGTTCAGGAAGTGTTTTTGAAACTCTGGAACAACAGGGATAATATTAATATCACACAATCGGCCAAGGCTTATCTTTTCCGCTCTGTGATCAACGAATCACTGAATTACATCAAAAAATATAACCGCGTGATCAGTGTTGAGGATTTACCAAACGCTGAGCATATTGCTGCTGATAACCAGCCGGATGATTCAGGTAATATGAAAGAATTAAGTGTGAATTTAAATGATGCCATAAACACTTTAGCACCGAAATGCAAAGAAGTTTTCCTGCTGAGCCGCTACAGTGATATGAGTTATAAAACCATTGCTGAACATCTGGGAATATCAATAAAGACAGTAGAAAACCAGATGGGTAAAGCATTAAAAATATTGAGAAAACAATTGCGAAATTATTTATCAGTTTTATCAGGAATATTTTTTTGAAAAAGGAATAGGGGTATGTGCAAATTAAATTGTCATAGGGTAAAACTAATAAATGAAAAGGTTATGAGAACTTTAAAAATTATTTCAGGGTTTACCGGCATTGTATTTCTTGCCCTATTCAACAGTGGTTGTCGTAAAGATCACTGGCCATGCAGCCTTCACGGTGAAGGTCCTGTGGTGACTGAAACACGAACAGTTTCTAATTTTAGTGGGGTTCGTCTGAAAATTGATGCAAATGTTCATATCAGTAAAGATTCGGTGCAGGAATTAAGCATCAGTGCCCAACAGAATATCATTGACAATATGGAGACATATGTAACTGGAAATCTGCTTACAATTGACTTTGACAGGAACGTGAAACATCATCTGCCCATTGATGTGTACATTAAAATACCTATGCTGAGCAAAATTCAAATTGATGGTTCGGGTAATGTAAATACAAGTGGTGACTTCAGTGAAAGCAGTGTGGACCTAGAGATCAACGGATCCGGCAGCATAAATGGCAATTTCTTTGCAAGCAGTATCAGCAGTCAGATTAGCGGCTCAGGAGATATTTCACTGACAGGTACTGCCAATAATCATTATGCCGAAATAGATGGTTCAGGGAATATTTATTCTTATGGACTGGTCACTGATCATACAAATGTTGACATCAGCGGTTCAGGAAACAGTGAGGTTTATGTAAACCAGACACTGGATGTAAAAATAAGCGGCAGTGGTAATGTGTATTACAAAGGACATCCATCAGTTACAGTAAACGTCAGCGGGAGCGGAAGCGTCATCAATAAAAACTAAAAATAAATATGGATAAAATCCATCCGAAATATTATGATCTTATAGCCAGGCAACTGCATGGAGAACTCAGCAAAGCTGAGGAAAAAGAGCTTTTGCAGTGGCTAAATGCCAGCAGTGAAAACAAAAAAGCTTTTGATGAAATAAAAAAACTTTGGGATACAGCTGCTGATAATAAAGAAGATTATAATCCGGATGCCGAAGCCGGCTGGCAAACATTTATGAAAAATGTTGAGAGTGAAAAATCTCCGAAGCAGAGTTCAAATGTCAGGTGGTTTAGCCCTTTCAATCCATTATTTAAAGCAGCGGCTATTTTTATTTTCTTTATTGGAATTATTTACCTGATGAAATTATATTATGGTAACCCTTCTACAAATCAGCAGGCACAGGTTATAATCCAAAAAACTAAAGCGCATGAGAAGAAAGTATTTTACCTGCCGGACAGCAGCAAAGTTATTCTGAATCATAACAGTGAACTGGGTTATTCCGATAAGTTTAATGTAAATGACCGCATTGTTGAACTGAAGGGTGAAGCATTTTTTGAAGTGAAGAAAGCCGGAGGAAAGCCATTCACAATATATTCAGGAGAATCCAAAACACAGGTGATTGGCACTTCATTTAATATAAGAACTACTGATCATAATAAGAAAATTGAAGTGATTGTTGTAACAGGTAAAGTTGCTTTTTCCTTCAAGAATGAAAATACAAAAACAAAGTTGCTGCTGGAGCCCGGCACCAAAGGGGTTATAAATGTTGAAGATCACAGCATCATTAAATCAAAGAATGCTGATCCTAATTTTATGGCATGGGAAAACAATTCACTGAAATTCGACAATACACCGATGAAAGATGTGATGGAAACCCTGGAAAATTACTTTGATGTAAAGATGATAGCCGGAAGTAACGGCATCCTGAACTGCAGGTTTACCGGCACATTCGACAAGCCTGACCTGAACGAAATACTCAGTGTGTTTGCTGTTTCGATGAACATCACTGCTAAAAATAATAATGGTCAGTACACACTCTACGGCAAACCCTGCGAATAAAAGAAACACAGGAAACATGAAAAACTGTTGCCGACAGAAAAGTAAAACAAAATCTATTTATTTATTCAGCAGTAAGATCATTACTGCTGTTTTTCTTTTCATAGTTACCCTGCCCTGTTTCTCGCAATCACTGCTTGATAAGAAGGTCACGGTACATTTCAATAATTTAAAGTTAGAACAGGCTCTTGGCAGTATTAATAAAACCTATCAGATCAAGTTTTCTTATGCGAATAACCTTATTCCGCTAAAGAAGCCTGTTACTGTGCAGATGAATAATCAGCCCTTACGAAATGTGTTAAATGAGATGTTCAAAAACACGGGGGTCTCCTATCAACAGGTAGGAAACCAGATTGTGTTAAGCATGGGGAAATCAAATAATAAAACGCAAAATAATAATGCTATTCAAAAACAAAATACTGATACGCTCAAACGGGACACCATTAAAAAGGTCGATAATATTGGGAAGCAGCCAATTCTTAAAAAAGACAGTCTGACAAAAATTATTGTTCACCCTGACACTATGGCTATCAATTACAATACTGTGAAAGTTGATATAGCATCTGTTACTAAAGCAAAAGATACATCAGCAAAAAAAATAAATACAATCAATAATACACCTCCAGCAGAGAAACCATATATCAAAAGAACATTTCAACTGGCAATCATACCTGGCATTTCAACAAATAATAAACTTGAAGATACCATAGTAAATAATTTTGCATTCAATTTACTGGTTGGGCATTCAGCTGCGGTGAAAGGGTTTGAGCTTGGTCTGATTGCCAATACACAAAAGGATTATGTAAAGGGATTTCAAATTGGCGGTATTGGAAATTATGCAGGTGGCGATGTGCATGCGATACAATTAGGTGGTTTTATGAATGCCAACAAAGGCAATACAAAAGCAGTGCGGGTTGGAGGTTTCGGAAATTATACCAGAGGAAATTTTGAAGGCCTTGACTTCAGCGGGTTCAGTAATGTGTGCAACAGTATTTCGGGAGGATCACAGATCGCAGGATTTGCAAATGTTTGCAGAGGGCAGAAAAACATTAACGATTCTCTGTTTAAAAACAAAACCGAATATCAGGTGGCAGGCTTCAGTAATTTCGCGGTACAGGATATAAAAGGAACTCAGATTTCCGGTTTTGCAAATGTTGCAAAAGATTTTGACGGAATACAAATTGCAGGTTTTGCAAATGTTGCAAAAGAAACGCAGGGTATCCAGATTGGGGTACTTAATATTGCGAGAACAATGAAAGGATTGCAAATAGGAGTATTTAATTATTGTGACTCCATTCACGGAGTACCGATAGGATTTTTAAGTATAGTAAAAAGAGGTTATCACGAAATAGAATTGGGCGGAAGTGAATCCTTTTATACTTATTTAAATTTAAAATTAGGCACCAGGCATTTTTACAATATTCTTGCATTAGGATATCAACCCATGGCAAACTCATTCCGCTGGGGATACGGATACGGTTTAGGAACAGAAGCACATGTGAGCCGAAAAATCAGAATGAATTTCGATTTGCTTTGCAATCAGATCGGAGAAAATGAATTATGGACCAATTATTTGAACTTGTTAAATCAATTGCGCATTAATCTGGGTATTCAGGTAGCAAAACATTTTTGCATTACACTTGGTCCCAGTTATAATGTGCTTGTATCCTCTTACAGGATACCCTATAATAACATTAATGGCTCCGAAATAGTATCCTATTCTTTCTTCAAGGACGTACCCGCCAATTCACAAAGGCCTGTTGTCAAAATGTGGGCAGGCGGGAATATTGGATTTAGATTCTGATCAGAACTTTAAAACAGTTTCATCATCTGCCCTGGCAAAATTCGGATCGGGTTCGCCGGTAACCTGTTCTAATTCCGCTTTGATAGTATTAGCTATGTGCGATTTGATGACTTCTTTCTTTGAAGTAGATTTCGTTGAAATTTGCGGTGGCTTTGCAGTCTCAGGGATACCGGCCACTTCCAGTTTGTTCTCTTTTAAAAACATTCCGAATAAAATAGCTTTCTTCACATTATTAACAGCCACTTCCACTTCATAATCATCATGGGTGAAATCTTTCAGCTTCACTGAAAATTCCACTTTTTGTTCGAGGCAATAATCAATTAAAGATTGAATGTTTTTTCTTTTGGATAACACTCTTGGGTTTTCGCTGCTGCTGATCATAAGTTAGGGATTTTATATTTTAATAATATGTTAATTCTACAAATTAGGGGTAGCAAATATAGGAGTATTATCGGAATATGCAACCGAAGTAAAATAAAATTTTTATTCAACATAGGGGTCATATGGATTCTAACTGTCATAGTAGTGTAAAATAAAATATTCATTATGAAAAATATTTACTTATTAGCAGAAACCTGCTTCACTCTACTGATGTCATTATGTATTTTCAATTATGCTGATGCACAAAAGGAAAAACGAAATAGCCTGATTGAAAGATCTGCACAGATTTCGTTTATCAGTCCTATGGGCACCAATGGCCTTGAAAGCGGATCTGTGGTAAATAATTTCTCCTTTAATATTATCTCGGGATATTCTGGTGGGTTAAATGGACTTGAAATAGGCAGTGTGCTCAATGTAGAAAAAGAATATATGAAAGGAATACAAATTTCAGGCTTTGGAAATATTACAGGAAAAGATGTGACAGGTGGACAGATCGCTGGATTTTGCAATATCAGCGGTGGTTCTGTGATTGGAACCCAGTTTGCAGGATTTATCAATATAGCTGGTGACAGCTCAAAAACGTTACAGATTGCAGGATTTTCAAATATAGTGAAAGGAAACATGAAAGGCAATCAGTATGCCGGATTCTGCAATGTCAACAGCGGAATTACCGTAGGACCGCAGTTTGCAGGGTTTTGCAATATTTCTACAGACAGTGCTATCACTACACAATTCAGTGGATTTGCCAATGTGGTAAGCGGAAGCATGAAAGGCACACAGATCGCAGGTTTTGCAAACATTTCCAAATCGGGAAAAGGCATACAGATTGCAGGTTTTGGAAATATTGTTGCCGGAAATTTTAATGGTTTTCAATTGAGCGGATTCATTAATAAAGCAAAATATGTTCGCGGAGTTCAACTGGGTTTTATTAATGTGTGTGATAGCATCAAAGGAATTCCTATTGGCTTTCTCAACATTGTAAGAAATGGTCTCAGGCATTTTGAGATTTCGGCCAGCGAAGGATTAAATTTTAATCTCACCTATAAAATGGGAAGTAATCATTTTTACAATATCCTTACAGTGGGTGTGCAGGAATTTTCTGATAAACCACGCTGGGGCTGGGGTTACGGGCTAGGCACAGAAATGAAACTGATAAAAGATTATAAAATGGATATTGAACTTGTATCGCACCATATCAATGAAGACAGCTGGTTCACACATGATCTGAATTTATTGAATCAACTAAAAGTTTTTGCGTCAAAAAGTTTTTCCAAACATTTATCAGTATTTGCAGGACCTACATTAAATGTAATGGTTTCGCAGGATTATAATCAGGACACACAAAGTTTCGGATCACATCTGGCTCCCTGGGTGATGAAAGATTATAATACCGGATATTATGATCAGACGAATGTGAAAATGTGGATTGGCGTGGAAGCTGGTGTTAGGTTTTAATAATTATTGCCTCACCTGTTGTTTAATTATTCCTACTACTTTTTTATCAATAGGAAAAGTAAATTCATCTTCACTAAGTTCTGATAATGGAATCCAGCGGAATGACTGCGGCCCGTCGATGTTCTGAGTGAAATCAAATTTAATTTTAGTTGTTTTTATTTTTTCAGGATGAGGAATTTTTATCATGTAGTAAATGCTTATCAATTGTTTTGTTGAAGTGACAAGCACATTGGGCTGATAATAATCCGTAGTATAAAAATGACGGATGATTTCAATCTCCTGCCCCAGTTCTTCCATGCATTCACGTTTCAGGCAATCAATGGTACCTTCGCCAAACTGCAAGCCACCACCGGGAAATTTGGTCATATTCATGTTCAGGCGAAATTCATCTGTGATCAATAATTCCTGATTGTCATTAATGAAAATGCCGTAAACTCTGATATTAAAAATGCTTTCTTTCATATTTAATCTTTTTGGGCTAAAGCCCTTCCTGTTATTTTTTTCCACTCCTCGGCCTTAAGGCCGAGGCTAATAATTATTATTATTAATTTAAAACCGTATTCTATTTGTCCCGATCTTAAGGTCGAGGCATTCTCTGATATTGAAAATACTTTCTTCATTTATGATCTTTTTGGGCTAAAGCCCACCTTATTAGCCTTTTTTCTGTCCTCGGCCTTAAGGCCGAGGCTAATAACAATAATTAATTAAAACCTTATTCTATTTGCCCCGACCTTAAGGTCGGGGCATTCAATTTTTATAGAACATGGGCTTTAGTCAAACATTTTATTTCTTCACTGCTCTTGTTATTTCACGCTTTCCAATCGGACCCGGCAGATTTTCCAAAACAAATCCTGCTGATTTTAGCGCCCGCTTTACTATGCCTTTTGCAGAATAAGTGACTAAAATTCCACCCGGATTCATAACATTAAATATTTTATTAAATAATTCTTCCGTCCATAATTCCTTTTGTATATCAGGTGCAAAGGCATCAAAATAAATTAAATCATATTTTTCACTCTTCTCGGATAAATTCTCAATTTTATCATTGATCTTATTTAGAACAAAATTCTCTGATATATGAAACTCCTTATTCCACGAGGCTTTGTGCATTTGCAGAAAAACATCCTTTACATTTCCGCTAATCAGATCCGGATAATTTAATTTGCTGTAAATAGCTTCCTCTAAAGGATAGGTTTCATAGGATGTATAATTCACAAAACAATCTTTTTGTTTTACTTCAACAAATGTAAGAAGAGCATTTAATCCTGTACCAAAACCAAGTTCTAGAATATTTATTTTTTGTTTTCCTTCCAATGCTTTATGCAAACCCGCATTGATAAAAACGTGCTTCGATTCGTTGATTGCACCATGAGTAGAATGATAATGCTCTTTTAATTCAGGAACAAACAAAGTGTGGGAACCATCTTCAGAAATTACGAATTCTGTTTTCATCGATCGTAAAACTTATTTATTAAACACCAGATGAAAGTCGCAGATGGTATCACTCAAAACCACTGAATTTACAAGTGATGCAGAAGGATAATCATACACACTAATGGTTTTTGCATGAGAGGCATATACTTCGCCGGTAAGTGAATTGTATTTTATCTTATCGGCCTGAAGCCCCGGAATAAAAGGAACCAGGCTGTTGAGACTGTAATTATAACTATATATTCCATTGTCATGTGCAATCAGATAATGGTCAGCATCAATTTGCGCCACTGAATAAATTTTACCCGTTGGAATTACTATCGGTTGCCATACATTGTTATCAGTGATACTGTATATTTTCATCATTCCCTGACCGGCAGCATTAACAAAGACAAAAACATCATCATCATCTTTGGAATAAAAATCAACAACAGAATATGTGACTGGTAATTGCTGCATCAGGTAAGAAGTGGAATAATAATATACGGCTATACTTTTACTTCCACCCGAAACCATTGTCAATTCAGAGAAAAGATATTGATTATGCGGATAGAGTTTACCGGGATAAGAACCGGCAGGAGTATTTAATGAGTATTTCAATGCCCCGCTTTTATCATACCCTTTGATAGTACCATTATAATTAGAAACCAAAGCATAGGTTCCATTATAATATATATTGGTAAAACAGGGAAATGGCGGATTAATCAATGCAGGAATGCTCCATGCAAGTGTGTTATTAGTGAGATCATAAGCATTTACATTTCCGAAATAATTTCCGGCAATATACAGCAATTGATTTTTACTGTTTACATCAGAGGCAGAATAATCTGAATTAAAAATAAACATTGAAGTAGCATTATATACAGAATCAATTTTCATCACCTGCAGTGTATTATAGTTTACTCTTGTCACTGCTGCCACATATAGAAATCGTTTGGGAATCTCATTTATATAAATTTTCCTATAATCATTTTTCGTGTTTGTTCCATCACTAGCATATACATGCACATAATAATAACCGGATGTAAGCATGACATCATCCACAGGATAATCAATATTTACCTGATAAGTTGATTGCATTGGATGATAAATCAAAGAAGGCAAAACAGGGACCAGATTATCATCCACAATATTTACTTTTACTTCAGTCAGGGGACTGTCATCAGTTATTTCTGCCATCACGGTGATAGTATCAGGAATATATACCAGTTGGTTTTCTGTTGGAGAAGTAATATTGATATCAGGAGGCAATACGTCTTTCTTTTCCTTTCTGCAACCAAAAAGCAATATGATAAGAAAGAAGTAAAGAATTAATTTTTTTGCAGCTTTCAATGGTGTAGAATAATTAATTATTTTTTCATTAATATTTTTTTTACCGCAAAGTTTGCAAAGGTTTACGCAAAGTTCGCAAAGTGTCAGTACATTTGAATTTTGCTTTGATCATTATTTTTCTTTGTGTCCTTTGCGATCTGCTTCGCGTTCTTTGCGGTTAATATTTTCCGACATTCACTTTTCAGGAATAATTATGTAAAAATAATAATAATAGTCCGAATAAAAGAAACTATGTATAATTTATTAAATATCACGTAGAATGTCGATTTTCTTCATATGCCCCGACCCTGAAGGGTGTGAAGAAAATCAATTTGCTCCCTTTAGGGTTTGGGGTAATTGCTTTAGCAATCATGAGCACCTTTTAAAATAATATATGCGTGAATAAACAAATTGATTTTATTAATAATCGTCATGAATGACAAAAATTAAAATATGAATTTCAACAGTTTCAAAATAGTAATTAAAAAACTTTTATCTTTGATCAATCATTAAAAGACATACACCATGCTTGAAGGTATTAAAACAGAAAATGTGCTGTTCATTGATATTGAAACAGCGCCGGCATTTGCCGATTACAAAGCACTTCCCGATCCTTTTAAAAAGTGCTGGGATAAAAAAGCTAAACTGCTCTCAAAAACTGAAGAGGAAACGCCGGAAGCCATTTATGACCGTGCGGGGATTTATGCGGAGTTTGGAAAAATCATTTGTATTTGTGCAGGATTTATTTCTCTGACTGATGGAAGAAAAACTCTGAGAATAAAATCTTTTTCGCAGGAAAATGAGATAGATTTATTGACTGAATTCACCAAATTACTCAATACTCATTTCAATAAAAATGACCAGTTGCTTTGTGCACATAACGGGAAAGAATTTGACTTTCCATATCTGATACGGCGCATGCTCATCAATGGTTTGCCTATTCCCCGCATGCTTGATCTTGCAGGAAAAAAACCCTGGGAAGTACCGCATCTGGACACGATGGAACTTTGGAAATTCGGAGATTATAAAAACTATACTTCGCTTGAACTATTAGCAGCAGTGCTTGGCATTCCTACCCCCAAAGACGATATAGAAGGCAGTGATGTTTGTCGTGTATATTGGAAAGAAAAAGACTTACCACGCATTGTTAAATATTGCTGTAAAGATGTGATCACCATTGTGCAGATTTTCCTTCGTTATCAGGGGAAACAGGTGATTAATGAAGATGATATTATTTTCGCCTGATCTTTATGCATCTTTTCTACACGCCTGACATCAGCGGAAACATTTATACTCTCAGCGAAGAAGAGTCGCATCATTGCACAAAAGCATTGAGGTTAAAGAAAGACAGCGTTATTCACCTGACAGATGGAAAAGGAAATCTATATAGATGCATTATCATTGCTGATGATCATAAACGCTGCACGGTGCGTGTTGAAGAAACCATCAAAGCCTTCGGGAAAAAAAATTATGCAATTCATTTAGCTGTTGCTCCTACTAAAAATACTGATCGTTTTGAATGGTTCCTCGAAAAGGCCACTGAAATAGGTGTTGAGGAGATCACACCTTTGATTTGCGAACATAGTGAACGCACAAAATTCAAGACTGATCGTTTTCAAAAGGTAATAATATCAGCGATGAAACAATCGCTCAAAGCATATCTACCAAGCCTTAACGAACCATGTACTTTTGCTGAACTTATTAAAAAAGATTTCATTGGAAATAAGTTTATTGCATCATATCAGGAAAATAATTCTTCATTAAAAGCCCTTTATAAAAAGGAAAGTGATGTATTGATTCTGATCGGTCCGGAAGGAGATTTTAGTAATAAGGAAATTGAATTGGCAAAAGAATGTAACTTTACTGCGGTAAATCTCGGCGACAGCAGACTTCGTATTGAAACAGCCGCAGTGATTGCCTGCCACACCATTAACCTGATGAATGAATGAAGAGAACATTTTTATTAATTCTTTTATTTGTATTAAACTTTTCCGGGAAAGCCCCTGCTCCTACCCTGCAGATTGCTTTGCTTAAATACAGCGGTGGCGGCGACTGGTATTGCAATCCGACCTCATTGCCCAATCTTGTTAAATTCTGCAACAAAAACCTGAACACAAATATCAGCGAAGATATTGCTACTGCCGAAGTGGGAAGTGATAACATTTACAATTATCCTTTTATTCACATGACAGGGCATGGCAATGTGGTGTTTTCGGCACAGGAAAGCCTTAACCTGAGGAATTACCTGATTGGCGGAGGATTCCTGCATATATGCGACAGCTATGGCCTGGATAAATTTGCACGCCGTGAAATGAAAAAAGTTTTTCCGGAACTTGACTTTGTAGAACTGCCTTTCAGTCATCCTATTTATCATCAGAAATACCAGTTCAACAATGGACTGCCAAAAATACATGAACATGATAATAAGCAGCCACAGGGTTTTGGCCTGATCTGGGAAGGGCGCCTGGTTTGTTTTTATGATTACGAATGCGACTTAGGCGACGGCTGGGAAGATTATGATGTACATAAGGACTCTGACGCTAAGCGCCAGCAGGCATTGCAGATGGGGGCAAACATTATTCAGTTTGTGTTTAATCAGTAATTTATTTTTCAAATAAAAAAAGGGAGGTGAAAATTCATCTCCCTTTTAATTATCGTGTTAAAGCTATATTATCTTTCGATAGCAAAACTTTTTGTGATTCTGCCTTCGGGAGTTTCCAAAGAATAGAAATACACACCAGGGTTCATGTTATGTACATTCAAATCAAAATGATTATCACCCTGAATGTTTGAAGTCATTTGCTGTCTTAAAATTTGCTGACCAATGGTGCTGTAAATAGTTAAATAAATATTATCATTTACTTTATTGTTCAGTGTATAAGGAATAACAATATCAGAACTTGTTCCAGCAGGATTCGGATAAGCATCTCCTAAGGCATATCCGCTATTCATTGATAAATCTGAAACTGAAACAGTGCAGTTACTCTGACAATCTGCCAAATAATAAATCAGGTGATGTTCATAACTATAATTGGCATTTGTTCCCATATAAGCGAATGAAGGAACATATAATCCATTCCAGTTACCAACACTTGTATTATAACGCACATCGTCAGGGATTATATAAGATACATTATAATCATGTTTATTATAAATGGGGAAGGTACCATCTCCCTCTTCTTTATAGGAGAGGAAGCGAACTGCATTCAAATCAGTCATGTAATCAACATTTGGAATCCAGGTATAACCCGGTTTAAACCTGG
>Ga0182027_10011378_pt1 | contig 12581 bp, 14 predicted proteins | sample 712E1DmetaG_FD_121300 | JGI IMG/M metagenome (GOLD analysis project Ga0182027, IMG submission 121300) | Permafrost microbial communities from Stordalen Mire, Sweden - 712E1D metaG (Illumina Assembly) | ecosystem: Environmental > Terrestrial > Soil > Wetlands > Permafrost | place: Sweden...
AAAAACAAACTATGTTATTGACATTCATGTGTTTATATTAACAATGATAATGCAAATATTTATATACCTTTATAAAAAACAATTAACCAAATAAGTTCCTCCGACTTTTCGGAGTGGACTCAAAATTTAAAATTTAATAAACTATTACTGGCTGAAATGTTGAAATAGTTCAACTGAAACAAAAGGGCATAATTGTCCATTTGTAAGATCATATGAAGGGAATTGATCAGATACGGAAGATACAAATGTCGGAGAGATCCACACTGTTGGACACTGATTCATCAGGAGGACTTACACTTGTATATATTGATTTAATAGATGCTAAATGATGGAGAGTAATACCAGAAGTCACACTAAGAAACTGAAAATGTATCTGGTGTGATTCAGGAACAGATGAAAATGATGGAAAGTAGATACTGTTTATTCCATAAAAGACTAAAACATTGTCACAGCAGTGGGAAGCAAAGTGTGAATCTGTCTGAGGCAAATCCTTTTCGTCATCTTCCATTCCGCAGGAAGCCAGTTTTCCCGAAAGCGAAATCTTTGAAGCGGCTATTTTACCTCCGCAATAGTGTGTTGCGACAGACAAATGTAACATGGCTGTCAGCACTAAGAATGTAAGCGAAATGGAAATAACCTTTTTCATCGTCTGTATAACAGATTCCTTTTCAAATTGTTTTACAAAGTAAAGAATATTTTTTAACAGATAAAATATCAGATTATATATGTCTGTTTAAAGAATGAATGTTTTTGAGGATTTTAGTGTTTGTCAATGTAATCAGCCAGTTCTTTATGCCACTCATCCGGATCATAAGTTTTGGGAACTGTTTCTTCATCAAATAGCAGGTCTATTAAGTATTGTGGTTTTTTCCCTCCATTGTAGACTGATTTAATGCAGGAAATACAATAAACGACAACATCATCCAGAGGCATCTCCGATGTTCTCTTAATCATGAGTTCTTTAACTTCATTAGTTGGCAGGAGCCCATAATTGCTATCTCCGCAACAAGTACTATTTGTTCTGGTATTCTGAGGTTCAACCAGATTGATGTTCATTTTCAAAAGCAGGGTTCTGACTGCATTGTGGACTCTTTCCTGTTCGCGGGTAGGACAGGCATCAATAATCGTCATACTCCGGCCATTATAGCCGGGGAAGGTGAAAAAATGGCTTACGGCTAAAATTTCCCATAATGAAATTGTTGAAACATCCTTGTAGTCATTTCCGAACCGCTTGTCACAACCAGGGCAGACGTTTATTATTTTTGAATAAGATTGCAGATGCGGATCATGCTGGCAACATGTCATCAACATATCCATCTCACCTAAATTTTCATTAAGCAGTTGATGTATTTTTGTTGCCAATTCAGGTTTATATAACATTAAAGCGCATCCGGGTGCGAAAACCATTTTTTCAATTTTCCCGCTTTTCCTTGAAATCATAAATATGTTCCTTCTTTTTTAACCACAAAGATCGCAAAGATTTTACGCAAAGATCGCAAAGCAAATAAAAAAAACGATCAGAGTTTTTAAGAAAGACTTCAAGACTTCAAGACAATCAGACAACAGGACATTCTTTAAACAATCATCCCGGCAGCGACAGTTTCATTTGTACCTTCATCGATAAAGATCATGCTTCCGGTGATGTTATTTTTCTTATAGCTATCAAAAAATATTGGTTTTGATGTCTTTATTGTGATATAAGCTATGTCGTTCATCCTAATTGAAATGTTTTCAAAATCATTTTCAAGCGTGTTGATATTCATCCTGTAATTGACCGACTTCACAATACATGCCGCTTCGTTGCTGTTTATCCTTATAAGATACCTTCCCCCAACATTCATCGGACGTTCATTGAACCAGCAAATCATAAGGTTAATATCCTGATTTATAACCGGCAAGTCATCGGTTGAAACCAGCATATCGCCCCGACTGATATCGATCTGGTCTTCCAGAGATATTGCAACTGATTCTCCTGTAATAGTTTCTGAAAGTGTTTTACCCAAAACATCAATGCTTTTAATTTTCGATTTGCGTAGTGAGGGTAATACAGTAACCTCATCTCCCGGTCTGAAAACCCCGCCAGCAACCCGTCCTGCATAGCCTCTGTAATCGTGAAACTCTGAAGTGTGAGGACGTATAATTGTCTGCACTGGAAAACGCTTATTATCAGGATTCTTGTTTTTTCTGATCTCAATTGTTTCAATCAGATTCAGGAAAGTTTTTCCATGATACCAGTTCATTTTCTCAGACCTGTCAACCACATTATCACCATATTTTGCACTTATAGGAATATAATGCGCATCGATTATTTTAAGTTTATCAACGAGCGAAGCAAGTCCATTTCTTATATCTTTGAAAACTGATTCCGACCAGTTCATCATGTCCATCTTGTTAATACAGAATATTATATGACGAATGTCAAGTAAAGAGGCAATATAAGAATGTCTGATTGTTTGCTCAAGAACTCCTTTCCGGGCATCGATAAGTATGACTGCAAGATCTGCAGTACTGGCACCTGTGACCATATTTCGTGTGTACTGGATATGTCCGGGTGTGTCGGCAATAATGAATTTTCTTGCAGGTGTTGCAAAGTACCTGTAAGCCACGTCAATTGTTATGCCCTGCTCACGTTCAGCTCTTAATCCGTCAGTCAGCAGAGAAAGATCCAGCTCTTCTCTGCCCAACCGTTTCCCGGATTGGATGATATGCTCCATCTGATCCTCAAATAATGACTTACTATCATAGAGGAGCCTCCCGATAAGAGTACTCTTACCATCATCTACACTGCCTGCAGTAGTGAATCTTAGAAGACTTTTATTTTGGCTTTTACCGTTTATTTTCATTTAAAGCGACTTGTTAGGAATAATGGACATGCCATGGCATGTCCCTACTTTTGTCTTTACTTTTATCTTTTGTCTTAATCAGAAATAGCCTTCCTTCTTGCGGTCTTCCATTGCTGCTTCTGATCTTTTATCATCGTATCTTCCTCCTCTTTCGGTAACTCTTGTAGCTGCTATCTCGGATATTATTTCTTCGAGTGATTCTGCCTTCGAGAGTGTTACTCCGGTACAGGTTATATCTCCGATAGTCCGGCAACGTACATCTGTCTCAAATACCTGTTCATTTGGTTTCAATTGCATGAAAGGAGCCCATGCAAGATAAACGCCATTTCGGCTGAATATCTTCCGTTTATGGGTATAGTATAATTCCGGAAGTTTAATGTTTTCATTCAGAATATATTGCCAAACATCCAATTCCGTCCAGTTGCTTATCGGGAATACCCTGAAATGTTCACCCTGATGTTTCCGGCCGTTAAAGATGTTCCATAACTCCGGGCGCTGATTCTTAGGGTCCCACTGACCAAATTCATTTCTGTGTGAGAAAAATCTCTCTTTTGCCCGGGCCTTCTCCTCATCACGGCGGCCGCCACCAATTGCAACATCGATTTTAAGTTCCTCGATGGCATCCAGTAGGGTAATTGACTGGGCTTTGTTACGGCTGGCATTAACACCCTGTTCTTCAATCACTCTTCCGTTATTTATTGAATCCTGTACATATCTGACAATAAGCTCTGCTCCGAATTCCTTTGCCAGATCATCGCGGAACTTTAATGTCTCTTCAAAATTGTGACCTGTATCAATATGCATCAGGCTGAAGGGTATCCCGGCAGGCCAGAATGCTTTCCTTGCAAGATGGACAAGCACAATTGAATCCTTTCCTCCTGAAAACAATAATACTTTGTTCTCGAATTGGGCAGCAACCTCACGCATTACAAATATTGCTTCAGCTTCAAGCTCTCTGAGATGTTCGTCGTTTATATAAATCTGATTCTTCATTTAACTTTTTACTTTTAACTTTTTACTTTTGTCTTTTATCTTTCATTTAAAGTGCAACCCACACTCTTTCCGTCCATCATTTTCCCACCACCATCTGCCATCGCGAAAATCCTCACCAGGTTTTACTGCCCGGGTACATGGTTCGCATCCGATGCTGACAAATCCTTTGTCGTGCAGAGAATTATACGGGACATTATTTTCCTTTATAAAGTTCTTTACATCATTAAAAGACCAGTTGAAAAGAGGATAAAATTTAAAAAGTTTTTTGGCCGCATCATATTCAAGCCAATCCATCTGGTTACGGTCATCTGACTGATCTGCCCTGATGCCTGATATCCAGCACTTCATACCTGTAAGAGCCCTGTTTAGCGGAATGACTTTTCTAAGTCTGCAACACTCTTTCCTGTTCTCTATTGATTTATAAAAACTAAATGGACCCTTTTCTGTGACCATCTTTTCAATAGTTTCATATTCAGGAAAATAGACATTAATTTTTTTATTGTATTTAATTATTGTATTGGAGAAGACATCATAATTCTGAGGAAATAATCTTCCGGTATCAAGTGTTATAACCTTAACATTTATATTATTACTGAATATTTTGTGAGTTATAACCTGATCTTCTATCCCTAAGCTGGTTGTAAATAGAATCTTCTCAGGGAACAGGGAGACTAGCTTACTCAGCTGATCCTCAATCGAAAATCCATTAAGTTGATTTTTTAACTCCTTTAGTTGCATATCATTTTCGGTAAAGCTGTTTTTAAACAATGATCCAATCAAATTGATTAGCTGAAACTCCCTAAAAGATAGTCCCGTGTTAATTGTTTTTTTGGATTATTAAAGAACTCTTCAGTAGGTCCTGCTTCAATTATTTTGCCCAGATACATGAATATTACATGGTCAGCGATCCGTTTAGCCTGTCGCAGAGTATGAGTTACAAGAATAATTGTGTATTTTTCTTTCAGTTTTACAAAAAGCTCTTCAATTTTTTTCGTTGATAGCGGATCCAATGCAGAAGTAGCTTCATCTCCCAGAATATACTCTGGCTCTATTGCCAGCCCTCTGGCAAGACATAACCTCTGTTGTTGTCCAATGGATAATCTGGTGGCAGATGTACGAACTCTGTCTCTGACTTCATCCCAAAGACCAACATACTGCAGATATTGGATCACAATCTGATTGACTGCTTTTCTTTTCTTTATCCCGTGTATTCGAGGGCCATATGCAACATTTTCAAATATCGACATTGGCAGGGGACATGGTCGTTGAGCCAGTAAACCCATTTTTTTCCGTGTATCAATCACATTCACGCGCGAGCCATAAATGTTTTCATCGTCGACAAATATTTTGCCACTGATCTTTACTTCGGGAGATTCATCATGCATCCGGTTTAGCGTTCTCAGGAAGGTTGACTTGCCACATCCCGAGGGACCGATAATGCATGTGATACTTTTTTCGGAGATTGTCAGGTTAATATCCTTTAAAATATGTTGATCCTCTATATATACATCAAGGTTTTCGATTCTTATCGACTGATTAGCAACCAGTTTTTTTAAATTGACGGCCTCATCCATTCCAATAAATGAATTATGGTCGCTGTTTACCCGAAATTGATTTGTTGAGATCATATCTTATTTTTTGAAAATTTTGAACTGAAATAACGTGCCGAAAAACTCAGAAAAAGAATAATTATGGTAAGGATTATCGCAGAAGCATAAGCACGAGTCTGTACTTCTTCAACAGGACTTCCAAGCTGAAAGAAAATCGAAAGAGGTAATGTGGCAGCAGGTTGATTTAGAGAAGCCGGTATATTGTCAGTATATCCTGCTGTAAACAAAACAGTGGCTGCATCTCCAATGCCTCTGCCGATAGCAAGCAAGATGGCTGTAACTAATCCAGGCATAAGTTGCCTCAGTATGACTTTAACCATTTCATATTTTGTTGCTCCCAGTGATAATAATGCATCTGGCAGATCGCGCGACAAAAGTCTGGTTATTTCATCAAAAGATCGCATCATAATAGGCATTATGAGCATTGCAACTGTCAGTATTCCTCCTAACAACGATGCTCTTATTCCAAGATAGATCATAAGTGCAAACCCGAATGCCCCGTAAACAATTGATGGGATTCCGAAAAGAATGTCAAGTGAAAATCTAATGAGGGAGGAGAAAACTGACTTTGCAGGAAGATAAAAATTAATATACATCACCAATGGTACACTAATCAGGATACTTATTACCAGTGATCCGATTATGATATATATAGAACCGACAATTGCGTTCAGAACTCCTCCTTCCTTCCCAAGATAAAATCCACCTCCGGGAAGTTTTGTTATCATGTCAAGTGTAAGTGCAGGCAACCCTCTGTAAAAAACAGTGGCAATTATATATACAAGAACACCAAGGATGAGCATTGCTGCGCAGATCATAATTATCTTGAATATTTTCTCTTCTAAATGTTTCATTATATATTTTAAATCATAATATTGACTTTCAGAATTGATATCTTCTTTCAATCTGATTCAGAGTAAATCTTGAAAGTCCGTTAAATAAAACCACAATTATGAAAAGGAGGAACGCTGAGAACATGAGGGCTGATTCATAATTTGGCATCGAGAGCATCTCTCCATAATTATTTGCGATTAATGCAGGAAGCGGATAGCAGGCATCAAAAATTGAATGTGGAATTTGTGCTATATTACCACAGACCATTAAAACAGCCATCGTTTCACCAAAAGCCCTTGATAAAGCCAGAACAGTTGCAGCAATAATCCCTGAGACTGATTTCCTCAGAATAACTTTTTTGACTGTCTGCCATTTGGTAGCTCCCATAGAAAGAGAAGCATCGGTCATCTCCTTTGGAATAGAACGAAATACTTCCACCATAATGCTGATCAACAGAGGGATGATCATCACTGCAAGAACAACACCTCCGGCAAGGACAGTATAACCTGTGGAAAATTCCACAAATCTGTTAGCTATCTTATTGGCGATCAGAGGAACAATGGTTAATGTTCCCCAAACGCCATATATTATAGGAGGAATACCTGAAAGCAGGTCTATAACAGGCCCAAAAAAACGTCTCACATTCCTTGAAGCATAAGAATTGAGATAAATGCTTGTAAGAATGGAAAATGGAAGAGCTATAATTATGGCGATAAGCGAAACGTAGAAAGTGCTGAGTATGAACGGGAGAAAACCGAAATCCCCTTTGAATGGTTTCCAGTCTGCAGAGGTAAGCAATACCCACAGGTTTTTCTCCCTCATTATTGGTAATGCTTTGAAAAACAGGCTTAACCCAATAACAAGTAATAATAGTATAGTAAAAATGGCAATGCCCAGCATCAAATACCGGGCAGTTTTGTCTTTAGCAGCTCTGAGGCGACGCATATCTTTTATTGTAGCTTCTTTTGTTCCGAATCAATTTTTTCTTTTGGTAGTGAAATATAGCCTGCTTCATTAACGAATTTTTGTCCATCAGTTAGTACCCACCTGATAAATTCGGTCAGTACTCTGTTGTTTTTTGGATTGCCTTTCATAACGAAAAATAATTCCCTGGAAGGAGGAGAAGGATATTTTCCTGAAGCAATTGCAGCAATTAAATCATCCATCGAAGCATAAAAATCTTCATCGCTATCAATTTTCCCGTTATTGTTAAGATCAACAGGAACTACTCTGAGACCTTTGATCTGCTTTCTTGTTGTGGCATCATAGGCATATCCAATATTATTGAACCCGATGCCAAGTGGATCCTTCCTGACTGCCTGTGCCAATCCGGGGTCACCAAACACACCAACACCCAACAGGTCTTCTTGTTTCTTGCCAAAAAACTTAGCCCACATTTCGGCAGCGCCACAGGCATCCGACCGGGTGTAAATATGAATGGGGGAGGCCGATTTAGCTCCAAATGCCTGAGCCCATGTTGTATATCTCCCTGTTATCCAGATATTATTTGCCGCATCTTTCTTTAATCCCTTTGTCATAATGTCGTTAAGTGCAGGATTTGACTCATTAACTACTGCTACTACCGCATCTTTTGTAACAGCAATCGGGAAAGCTCCTTTTTTCAGCTCTTCAGGGTATATCTCCCTCGATACCATACCTATTTCGACCATTCCGTTAAGAGCATCTGAAATACCCTTACCTGCCCCTCCTGCGGAGATGTCAAACCGTACTCCGGGATTTATTTTTTTGTATTCATCAGCCCATCTTATCACCATCGGGTATAGTGCAAAAGCACCAGAAATACTTATCTGACCTGAATGCTTTTCCTGACTGTAAGATTTTGGAACTGCCAATGAGGAAAAAAGGAGAGCAATTATTAAAAAGGATCTAATTATTATTTTCATTTTATATTTTTAAAATTTTCAGAAACCAATCTGGTATTGGACAGAAAGAAAATTATTCTTTACTGCAGTTCCCTCTTCCTGCCGGATAGTATAAAATGCCTGTAGACGAGACCAATTGTTAAAATTGTAATTGGCGCCAAATACATAGTTTGTTGAAATGTTATCAGGCGTGAATGTATTTTGATCGTACACATCATATTTACCGAGGACCTGAAGTTTCTGAGGAATTATAAAATAGCCGGTTTGCACATACCAACCCGCTCTGTTGGTCTTACCATCTTTCCCGGCGATATATTCGCCTTTTAAAGAAAAGCGGGTCGTGATATAGCTGAATTCACATCCAATTCTGTTACGGGTCTGACTTTTACCGGGTACATCCGGTTTAATAGCCTTATCCCATCCTTTGTAAAATCCTCCGCCAAATGAAAGTCCTTTGATTGGTGTGAAAATCAAACGTCCGACTAAATCTTTAGCATTATTTGCAGTGTCGGCAACATTTATTCCGGAACCATTAAAGATTCCTAAACGATATTCAATGACAGGCATATCTTTGATTTTTAAGAATGATCCGCCAACCTGTATGCCGATGTCGCGACCGTTCTGGTTTCCTATTACATCTTTGCTTCGTGCGACAAGAGCCTCAACGACCTGTGAACGGTCAATCATTTCAAGCTTATTTGAAGATGTCAGATTCTCCATTGAAAAAGGAATTTTAAATTGACCGGCTGTAATTGAAAAGTAGTCGGCCAGCTTTATCTCGCCGTATGCATCAATCATTTTTGGTTTATCGACTAGATCAGCCTGCAGTCTATATGAGAAAATTGGAGTGACAAAACCCTTAAGATCGATTCTCGCACGGCGAATGTCAAAACAATTATGTTTTCCCGACTCCTGAAAAGCCTGGTATCTGATTTGAGAGTATCCCGTAAGTTGCATCTGCCTGGCTGCAGTAATAAAAAATGATTTACGTGAAGCATCTGTCTGCTGTTGCCCTAAAGCTGCTTCAGCTCTTATTGAATCAGCCTGGGATTGACTAATCGTTTTATTTAAGATCAGAAGGTTAAGGATATCATTTGTAGATTGTGAAAATGATTCTGCAACAATTAACAGGAAAAACGAAAGTGAAAGGATAAGTTTCATAATGTCTACCGATTTTATGAACAAATGTAATGTTCTTTATGATGGTTATAATTGGCATAAAAACCACAATTGATTAGGTATTAATACTTAACTTTATCCAAAATAGTCCTGCACAAAGATGATATTGTCAAAAAAGACCCGGTATGCAATTGTAGCTCTGGCGAGATTAGCCCGGGAATATGGTAAAGGACCAATACAGATCCGCGAAATAGCTGAGGGAGAAAAGATACCACAGAGTTTTCTTGAAAATATTCTGCTCGATTTAAAAAAAATTGGTATCCTGGGTAGTAATCTGGGAAAAGCGGGTGGATATTATTTATTAAAAAGGCCGGAAGATGTAACCCTTGCTGATGTTGTTCGTCATTTTGAGGGTACGATCTCATTGATGTACTGTGTTTCAGAAAATTCTTACCGTCCTTGTGAATTCTGTAAGGATGAAACCACATGCCAGATACGAAAAGTATTTAAAGAAATACGCGATACTACCTTTGGCATTTTGACCAAAACAACTCTGAAAGAACTGATAAAGACTTAAAAGGCAGCTATCAGTCACTAAGACTTCAAGACTTCAAGACACCTCCTTCGCTAAAGCTTCGGAGGGCAAAGCCGCATGACTGCACGACTGCAAGACATTCAGACAATTTTTCTGACTTCTTCCTCGCCAATCTCTGAAATCCTTATTAGAAGTGCTTTCAGATCATCCTCTGAAGTAACCGGATTAATTACTGTAAGCCTTAACCAGATTTTCTCATCGAGTTCCGTCTGGACAATATAAAAGGAACCCTCTTTTATAATCCTGCTCCTGATTTCAGAGTTTATCTGATTAAGAGCCAGGTCATTATATCCTTCAGGCGAAAACCTGAAGCATATAATATTACTCTCCGGTTCTGTTGCAAGCTGGAGTTTGTCGTCAGATTTGATTATAAGTGAAAAAGTGGCTGCCAGATCGTACCTGCTGTCGATATAATTCCTGTAGTAACTGTTACCGTAATATTTCAAGGCAGTATAGGCAATGATTCCCAATGCGCTTTTGGTGCACTCAATGGTCCTGATGGCGCTGTTATACCAGATATTTTTTTGTGATTTTTGAAACAAATATGATGCTTTCTGGGCAAAAGTCTCAAATGATCTCTCTCCATTCCTGAACATAACCAGTGTGTTAAGCGCCGGGACAAGAAGCATCTTATGGAAATCAATCACTACCGAATCGGCTCTTTCTATGCCCTTTACCCTATACTTGTATTTTTCAGAGAAAAGCACACCCATACCGTGTGCCCCGTCAACATGCATCCATTAATCATGTTTTTCACAGAAATCGGCTATAGCTTCCAGATCATCATAAGAACCTGTTGCCGTGGAACATGAACTGGCAACTACTGAAATAATCCGGATACCTTTTTTCTCAGCCACAGTTTTTATTTCTTCCAACAGATCGGTTCTCATCCGGAAATGTCTGTCAACCGGCACTTTGACAATAGATTCCTCACCCAGACCCATAATTTTAACATTTCTGCCGACACTGTAATGGGCCTGTTCTGATATCATATACCCGGGTCTTTTGATTTCCTTTACACCATCTTCCCATATATTGTAATCTGTCTTTACCTGCCTGGCTGCCAGCATTGCTGTGAGATTTCCTGCAGTACCGCCATGAGTAAATATGCCATCGCATCCGGTCGGATATCCGATAAGTGATCCAAACCTATTGATCACATTTCTTTCCATTGCCATATTTACCGGCCCCATCTCGTAAATCGCGGCGCCATTGTTAAGCAGAGTTGTACAGAACTGAACAAGCACTGCGGCAGGTAGGGGAGATGTGACCTGGTGACCGATATAATGCGGATGGTGTATATGTATTGAATTATCAATAATCCTTTTAACAAAGGCATCCAGTGACTCTTTCTCCCCGCCGGCTGAATCGAATGAAAAAAATCCACGAGACGGTCGGGATCACTCCATGGCAACACGGCCATTTCCTTTCCGGATAAAGCATCCTTGAGATAGTCTGATAACCTGTCTACAAGAATATGCCCTTCTTTTCTGAAATACTCAGGATTGAAGGGTGATGGTATTATTGATTTATTTTTAATCATATTCAGTTTAATATGTTTATATATTCATACCCCGTAGGGGATAGACAACTGTATGCTCTACGAGCAATTCAGATGCTAGTTCACTCAAGTACCATAAAATAACTGGATCCTTAGAATATTTCTCCTGTTCTGTAAAGAAATTCTTCAATTGCAGCCCATTATTCATCATAAAGTGAATAATTTCTATCACTCCGCAAAAGCCCGAGGGATTTGTACTGCCAAAACGATAGAATGGAAGCTGCTCATTATATTTGCTGAAGAAGTCATCAAGGATATTATATCTTTTTTTATGCTTCTGTACAATCTCACTATCTGATCCGAAAGTTTTAATAAAATTGCCGAATCTTTTTTCAGCATTTTCCCTGATCAGATGACCAATTTTTTCAGGATCAATTCCTCTGGTCAGATAAATTTCTGAGTACCTGAATATTCCGATTAATCCAAAGGCATCAAGATCATCAGCAACTGATAGAATTGCCAGTAATTCATTTATGGATGTGTTGCCGGCATAATCTTTATTATCATGATTTTCTATGGCTTCCAGGACATCCTGCCAATCATTTTGCGGAAGATTATTTTTGACTAAAAATTGGGAGCATAAATCTCTGCTGTGTTTTCCATGCCTGACACCCGGATCAACTGACATACCGATATCATGCAGATAACTTGCAATTATTAGTTCAGAAGCGAGTCGTGAGATTTGAACAGAGTTCTTTAAAGGAATCAGTTTAAGCATCTCCTTTGAATAGTTCCATACTCTCCTGTGATGATCAATTCCATGTGAAGAGAGAAATTTTTCATTAAAGACAGAGATGAAAAAATCTTCAAGGATCTGTTTAAACTGTTTTTCCGCAGATTCTATTGTTCCCGTAAGATTCATAATAAATAAAAAAAAGCAAAAGACAGAGCCTTTTGCTTTTGAACAGGCTGTCAGATAATGAATTAGTAGTTGATCATTTTCTGTGCCAGATCAAGTATGGTCGTATCGTCAATAGTAACTATACCACCATCCGGTCCCTGTTCAAAATGAATTCCAACACTTTGGCCCTTGTCAAAATTTCTCCCTCCGAAGTAGTTTCTAACTGTCTCTTCATTCAAATCCAGTTTTTCTGCAATCTGTCTCATACTACCGGAGGGCAACTGGTCTTTTATCTTCCGGAG
>Ga0182027_10011379_pt1 | contig 12581 bp, 7 predicted proteins | sample 712E1DmetaG_FD_121300 | JGI IMG/M metagenome (GOLD analysis project Ga0182027, IMG submission 121300) | Permafrost microbial communities from Stordalen Mire, Sweden - 712E1D metaG (Illumina Assembly) | ecosystem: Environmental > Terrestrial > Soil > Wetlands > Permafrost | place: Sweden...
ACCAGTTCTTCCCCGGCGCGGCGCGCCTGCGCAAGTGTGGCTATCACCTGGACCAACACATCCTGACCCTGACCTTCGACTTCCCCGAAGCGGTCAGCTTGCAATATGCCGGTTTGATCGAAGCCCTGGGAGCGGCCACTGGCTGGGCCGTGGAAATCAACCTGGAGACCAATCAAAGCGCCCTCAACGGGTTGGTCCGCGAGGTGCTGCCGGCCGGTATACAAATTGTCAAAGGACCATCTATCCACCGGGAACAGAAAAAAGTATCCCTGATGGTGGCATTTTCTGGTAATAATAGCCTGATTTCCGCAGTCCCCGCCGCGTTCAAGGCCATCAGTGGTTGGGAACTCGACCTAAGCCGGGCTGATCTGGCCGGCAGGCAGGCAGCCGGCGCCGCCAGCCCCGTCGTCAGAACTGGGGCGCGCCTGGAAATCAATGCGGCTTACAATCTCATTAAATCTACCCTGGAAGGTTCTACCCTTTACCGTACCAGCTTGAGGGGCGATGAAATCATGCTTTCTTTCATTTCTCCGCAGGTGGCCGAGCGTTATGCAGAAAAAATCGTCCTTCTCGAAAAGCAAACCGGTTGGGCGCTCAGTATCAACCCGCAGGCCAACCAGGGCAGCATCCTCGAGATCGCCCGTAGTTTAATGAATAAGGCCGGCCTGGATATCGTCAAAGGCCCCGGCATTTATCCGGAAAGGGCCGAAGTGATCCTTTCTCTGCCGGCTGATCCGGGAGATTTAGCCTCCCTTACGGATGCTTTTCTGGCCCAGACCGGTTACCACCTGGTGATCAACCTGCCCAAATCGCCTGCGCTGAACCCGCCCGCCGGTGCGCCAGACCAGGCTGATGCCAAGACTCCCGCCGCCATTGCAGTCGAAATTCCACTCAACCGCATCCGCTTGAATGCCTATCACCAATCGCTCTCTCTGGAGCCCGATAAAATAGAAAAAGCCGTCCAACGGGCGCGCAGCATGGGCATCAATCCCCCTATCCAGGTCCGACGTGTCCGCGACGGTTATGTACTGGTGGATGGGTTATACCGCCTGCGCGCCGCCGAATTACTGGGCCTGGAGCGCATCCCGGCTATCGTTGAATAGGCAGGTAATTAATTTTGCGGCTCTTCCATGATGTGGATCACCACGCGCAGACGCTGTTCCATGTCCTGTTGGGCGTCGAATAAAATGTCGTGTTGAATCTGGCCGTCGCGTAAAAATACCACCCGGTCAGCGTAGGCAGCCGCGCGCGGGTCGTGGGTCACCATAATAATCGTCTGGTTTAGCTCATCCCGCGAGCGGCGCAGCAGTTCCATGATGGCGGTGCCTGTTTTTGAATCCAGGTTGCCGGTGGGTTCATCGGCCAGCAAGATGGCCGGTTGGGTAACCAGCGCCCGGGCAATCGCCACTCTCTGCTGCTCGCCGCCTGAGAGCTGATTTGGCTTATGCTGGCGCCGCTCGGCCAGGCCCACCAGGTTTACCAGGGCATCGATGCGTTCGCTGAACTTGCCGGGCTTTTGCCCATCGATGATCAGCGGCAGGGTGATGTTTTCCTCGGTGGTGAGCGTGGGCAGCAGGTTGTAGGATTGAAAGACAAAGCCCACGTTGTGCCGGCGCGCCAGGGTCGCCCGGTCATCGTCGAGAATTGACAGGCGTTCGCCGGCCAGGATGACGTCGCCGTCAGACGGGATGTCGAGACCGCCCAACAGGTGCAGCAAAGTGGATTTCCCGCTTCCCGACGGCCCCATGATGGCAACAAAATCACCTCGCTCTACCGCAAGGTCTACCCCTGCCAGGGCGTTGACCGGGTTTTCACCCAGCTTATATTGCTTCCGAAGGTGATCCGCTTTGAGGATGGACATGGCTGGCATCTCCTTTATGAGCCCGACAGGTAGGCCAGTGCCCGGTCTCTGATCCTTGCGACGGTGGCGCTGTCCCACTTGTTCAGCCGATATTTCAGGATGAGGTTCATTTGACTGTTCATGGTAAGCACGTTCAAGACCATCCCTCCACCGGGAACGAGGGGTGGAAAGGGTAAAAGGTTAATCAGGCGATAAGGAGTGCCCGCCTCGGGCAGGTCGATGCGCCCGATGTTGCTGAGGTTCAGGCAGCGACTTTCGCCTTTGACCTTGAAAAAGCGGGTAAACAACCTGATCTCGCGGCTCATGTCATCGGTAGCGATGGATGTAATCAAGTTATCCGCGATCGTCGGGTCGAGTTCGCTCATTACGAGAGGTTTGAGGATCTGAGCGCGATTATTAAGTGACTTGTGAATGCGGGAGTGGCCCATCCGCGCCAGTTCCCAAAAGGTAGCCCGAGAACTGGGTGGCATGATAAAGTCAATCGACGAAGCGAAGGTGCCCATTGTCCGGCCCGGGTTTTGAACCACACGGTCGCGGATGTTCACTGCCACCGTTATCTCGCGACGGGTTCTGCCCATGGCAGGCCGTACCTCATTCTGGGCCAGGAGAAACGCCGCCATCAGCGCACCAGAAATAGACACACCCTGCTGCTTACAGCGAGCAGCCAGACCGGCTGTCTCGGCAGGTGTTAAACCGAACGAAATAAAGCCATGCTGTTGGCGCGCCCAGTAGTTCTGGTGGATTTCCTCGTATTTATCCTGGCTCAGCACCACCCGCCGGTTGGGCCAGGCATGGTTGACCACTCTAACAAGACCTCTGAGGAGCAGGTCGTCGAATGGGGAGTGCGCCACGGTCTGCCAATCGATCGTTGGAGGGGGCAGTGGCCGCGTTACCTGGCGACCGGGATCATTCATAAGCGCTACGGCATCCCACATCACCTGGGCCATCGAATTGCCGTCGCAGACCACGTGGGGGAGAATGGCCATTAAATCCGAAGTTTGATCGCCGCGTAGCAGAAAAAAGCGCGCCACCGGACCACAAACGAAGTCAAAAGGGATGCGCTCCTGTTCGAGAAAAGTCCTGGCCCAATCGTCGTCTGAAGTCCTGAGCCGGACTTCGAGAGGATACTCGTCCACCCCTTCGGTCGTCAACCAGGCGCTGCCGTCTTCCTCTACCCGAACACGGCTGGCCAGGGGTGGATATAGGATCTGCAATTTGCTCAGGGCGGCCTTTACCACCTCAGTCGGGGGAGAGCCCTGGATGCGGGCAGCCATCCCGACGGCATAAAAGGGAGCCCACAAGGCGGCGCGGGCGTAGTCGATTTTTTGTTCGCAATGGTCGGGTTCTGCCTGCATTGTTTTTACTCCAAGTGCCTCAGAGGAAGTCACTTTTTCAAATTTCGGATCGTTGCTTAGAACCTATCCAAATATCAGGAAACCACTTTTTTATATTCAAAAACCGTAGGTTTTTGAATATAAAAAAGTGAAATTTCTTGATATTTGGATAGATACTTATTCATGTTTGAGAGCCTCGATAATATTCACTCGGGCGGCACGGCGGGCCGGGATGAGGGCGGCTACCTGCGACACCCCCAGGGCAATCACCAGGCTGAGCAGGTAAGGTCGAAAGTTGAAAGCGTATTGCAGGTCGTAGCCGCTGATCAGGTTAGCCGCGGTAACCAGCACACGGCTGAGAATATAGCCGAAAATGGTCCCATATAAGGCGCTTACCACGCCGATGATCAGGGCTTCGGCCAACACAACCCGCACTACCTGCCGGCGCAGGCTGCCTACGGCGCGCAGCATGCCCAGCTCCCGCGTGCGTTCCAGTACGTTCATCGTCATCGTGTTCAAGAGTCCCATGGTTCCAATGATCACCCCTACCAATCCCAGGGCGTTGAACAGGCTGGTCAGGTGGTCGTAGAAGACCATCACGCCTTCTTTATAGGCCTTGGTGGCCTGCACCTGGATGCCTTCGCTTTTCTCATAGCGGTCACTGATCACCTTTGCGACTGCATTAGCATCGTAGCCTGGCATCACTTTAACGGTGAACATGTCGGCGTGGTTATCGACGAAATAGCGGATCAGGTCTGAATAAGTGCCCGTGATGACGAGACCGCTTTGGTCGAATTCGGTCGTCACCCCAGCCACGGTGAACTCCTGCTGCCCACGGTGGGTAAGCAGCGCCAGGCGGCTGCCTTGCTTCAAGCCGTACTCATCGGCTACCACGCTGGAAACGAACAGAGCATTGCCGCGGCTCAACGCGGCCCAGGCGGCTTCTGGATCGCCCTGACCGGCAATAAATTCCTTACCTCCCACCTTACGGAAGAGCACCGGATCGATAGCGACAAAGTTGAGCGTGTCGTCCTGCTCTTTGCTGGGGTCAAGCGAGGCATTCGCCACCTGCACCTGGATCACCCGCGACGGGCTGGCGGCCTGCACCCCGGGAATACTCTCCAACTTGCGCGCAAAGGACTGCTGCATGGGGTAGGGCGCCCGGATAACCATATCTGCCCCCAGGGCATTGTCAAGCCAGTTGCTGACGTCCCGTTTCAGGACGAACACCAGCGAATCGACCTCGATGATCATAATCAGCGAGATCGCCAGCGAGGCCACGGTGACCATGGTGCGAATCACCGAGCGGCGGACGTTTAGCGCGCCCAGCGAACCCATCCCGCCATACAGCAGGGTGGAAAGCCTGCGAGTGACCGGTTCCAGGGCGGAGACCGCCAGCGGCACGGTCAGGACCGCCCCCATTAGAAAGAAAATAAAGGCGGCCATGCGCACGGCCAGCAGCAGTTGGGTAGGCCCGGTGGCAGGCTGGTACAGGAAAACAAAGCTGGCGCCAATCAGGGCGAATCCGCTTATCCACACCACCGGCCTGACCTTTTGGCCGGAGCGCGCCCGCACGGTCAGCGCCTCAACGGGCGAGATGCGCGCCGCCTGGCGCGCCGGCAGCAAGGTGGCCAGCAGCGTCCCCAACAGGCCCACGCTGGTACTCTTGAGCAGGTCGGCCAGGGTAAAGGATACGGTTTGCGCCTCAACCTGGAAAAAGCCGCGCATTAAAGACATCAGCCCACGCGCCAGGAATATCCCGGCCCCCAGCCCCAGCAGGCAGCCCAACAATGACAGCAGACTGGCTTCCATCAAGACCTGGCCCATGATCTGCCGGCGCTGCATACCGATAGCTCTCAGGAGGCCGATTTCTTGCGTGCGTTCCAGAACGGTTGTGGAAAATGTGTTGTAGATCAGAAAAGCGCCCATGAACAGGGCCACAATTGAAAAGAAAGACAGGGTAAATTCGTAGGAATTTGCCATGCGCGGCACCTGGTCAGCCCGAGCCGCCGGGTAAGTGACCCGGGCAGCCTGGTTCAGGTGGTTCGCCAGGGCGGTTTTCAGTTCTGCCAGGGCACGCGGATCGTCGCCGATGCCGGCCTGCGCCTGAATGCTGATTTCGCTGTAGCCCTCTCCCAACGCAAAGACTTTTTGGACCACGTCAATCGGCGCAAAGACCACATTTCCGCCATTGGTCATGGCCGCCCCTTCGTTAGCTAGAAAACCCGTAATCTTGAGACTCTCAGTGCCGTCGGGGCCGTATAACTCCAGGTCACCCCCCAAATCCAGGTTGTTCTGGTCGGCGAACGATGAGGGAACGAGCGCCTCATCCTCTCCAAGCAAAGGGAAGCGGCCTGAAGCCAGCGTATAGACCCGCATTTCTGGTTCCAGCTGGGGGTCGATGCCTTCGACGTCCACACTCTTGCCCATTTTGACCTGACCGCTGGCATCGGTCACCGGCTGACCTTCGCTCAGCGTGCCTGGCATGACTGTCGTGGTGCGGATGACGGGCACAGCCAGGTGCACGCCGGGTGTGTTGCGCACGATATCCAGAACGGAATCTCTGATCGTCGTCTTGTTTCCCAGGGGAACGACCTGCAACTCGGCCCCGCCCAGCGTACGCTTGAACATTTCATCGAGGGTGGCGGAGGCGTTGCGGTTGGTAATGCTGGTGGCCAAAACGGCGGCTACGCCCAGGGCGATGCCCAACAGGGTGAGCAAAGTCCGTCCCGGGTGAGCGTATAGACTGCGCCATGCCAGAGAGACCAGCGTCAGGCTGCGCCGGCGCCCAGGGGTCGAAGGCCGGATTTTGGATGTGGAAGCAATGTTCCTGGTCATGATCAGCAGGCCTGCATTTAGAAATTCGCTTTATTGTATATAAAAAAGTGGTCTTCTAATCTTAGGATAGGTTCTAAAAGGATAAAGCTAAGATTAATTATACATGAGAATAGGTGAAGTTAGATGAAATAGAAAAAATCGCAAATTGCCTATTGACATGGCAAACGTTTGCCACTATAATGTTGTTAATGGCAAACGTTTGCCAAAGAAATTCCTGAGTAATTTTCCCTGATTTACAATAATTTCCTCGCTGCGGTTTTATGGCAGCCCTGGAAATGGGATTGGTTTTTCCCAAGATTGGGTTCGATCAGGAAGAGATTTTTCTCTTCCCCAGGTATTCTGATTCCCTTTTATCAAAAACAGGTTGGAAAGCTATGCCGATCACATTAAATGAACTTGCCAAAGTCGCCGGGGTTTCCGCTGCCACAGTGTCACGGGCACTAAACGAAAGCGGGCACCCGGTTAACGACGAAACCCGCCAGCGTATCCTGGCCCTGGCCAGCGAGCTGGGCTACCGGCCAAACATGGTGGCGCGCGGTCTCAAGATGGACCGTACCTATGCCATCGGGATCATTGTAGATAACATCGTCAGCCCTTTCAGCCCCACCATCATCCGCGGCATTCAGGATGAGCTTAAAGGCCACAATTATTTTAGTGTGATCATGAATACAGACTGGGACCCGGAAGTAGAGACTGAGGCTGTCCATCAACTGATCAGCCGTTCAGTGGATGGGATTATTTTTGTGGAATCCTGGCTGCGCGGCGCCAACCCCACCCTCGACCTGGCCAACAAACCCTACATATTCGTCCACCGCCTGTTTAACAGCACTTTCAGCAATTCGGTGCTGGTCGACGAGCAATACGGCGCTTGTCTGGCAGTCGAGCATCTGGCAAATCTTAGCCACCGCCGCATCGCATTTATCAACGGCCCGCAGGGTTGGGCTGCGTCGGCCGACCGCCTGACCGGCTATAAAGATGCGTTGGCTCAGAAAGGCATCGCCTATGATCCTGAACTGGTCGAAGAGGGCAATTGGGAGGTGCAGAGCGGGTACCCGGCGGCCAAGAAGTTCCTGGCGCTGGCGCAGCCGCCTACCGCCATTTTTGCCGCCAACGACCTGATGGCCCTGGGCGCCATTTACGCCATCCAGGAAGCCGGGCTGCGCGTGCCTGAAGACATCGCCCTGGTTGGCTATGATGACCGCGAGATCGCCAGCCTGGTGCGCCCGACGATCAGCACAGTCACCCTGCCGTGCTATGAGATGGGCCAGGTTTCTGCCCAACTGCTCTTGCGCCGGCTTGAGAATCAAGGCGAAATGGATGAACCCATCCGTATCAAAGGCAAACTCATCGTCCGTGAATCATGCGGGGCCGAAAAAGGCAACGCCTCGCCTGAACGTTACCGTACCCACACGACACCGCCTGAACTTTTGCAGAGGAAATAGAGACATAGGAGGTGAAATAATCTGGCGAAACCACCAAAGCTGGTGTTAAGCAATTTAATCGGCAATCCAAACCTATGCTAGTACAAAAAGGAGAATGAAATGAAAATTGAAAAGCAGATCTCACGCCGTAAATTCATTGGGCTGGCCGGACTGGCCACCGCTGGCGCCGTAGCTGCGGCCTGCGCCCCAGCAGTCACTAACACCCCCGCTGCCCCAGCAGCTCCGACCACAGCTGCGGCGGCCCCAGCCGCCGCAGCCACCATCGCGGCTCCCACCGTATTGTCGCCAAAAACCGTCAAGGTCGGGATCCTGGCCGTCAATGCGAAGGAGTTCCAGGATATTATCGCACAAACCGGCTTTACCAAACAGACCGGAATCACGGTCGAAATTGTCAACCGGACTGACACCAAAGAGACCGAACTGGCCCGCCTCGCCAGCGCTTTCCAGGCCGGCACCAGCCCCTACGATTTGATCGACTTTGAAGATGAACTGACGACTTCTTTCTCACGCGCCGGCTATATGCTTGGCCTGGATGATCTAATCCCTGCCGAAGTGTGGAGTGATTTCTCCCCGGCCATGATGGATTACACGAAAGTGTGGAGCGCCTACAACGGCGAGACTTTCCGCATCATCCACAACTGGGAAATGCCCTATTGGTGGTACCGCAAAGACTGGTTTGACGCTAAAAATGTCCCTGTCCCACAAACCTGGGAAGACGTGGCCGGCCTGGGCAAGGCCTTCACCGATACCAGCAAAAACGTTTGGGCGACCGAAGATGGTTTGCTGAAGGGCGCCTTCTTGAATGTTTACCTGGCCTGGGTGACGCTGCAAGCTGGCGGCAATCCATTTGACGTAGGTGATACTTATAAGACGGCTCTGCAATACATCTACGACCTGATGTACACCGACAATGTTCTCAATCCAGCCTCGCTGCAGAAAGATTATAACCAGGAGAACGCCGACTACATTGCTGATAAAGTAGCCTTTATGCGCCAGTGGCCGTTTGTCTATGATGTGGTGCGCAGCGCTGACAATAAAGCCTGGTTCACTTCGGAAGACAAGTTGGCGTTTGCTCTGCCTCCGGTTGGTCCTGGCGGTAAAGGTGGTTCTACTTATACAGCAGCCTGGGGCTTTGGCATCGTGAAGACGGCTCCCAACAAGGAGGAAGCTATGGAACTGATGAAGTTCCTCTTCTCCAACGATGTGGCGCCGGTGGCTGCCAAACTGAGCTACTGGTTCGTGAATGCCCGCAAATCCGTACTGGCAGCCATCCCCGACACGGGCATTGCCCATCAAATGAAGGTTTACACCGATGCTGGTGTGATTGGCGTACGTCCCTTCCACCCAAGATTTGTAGAGGCCCTGACCATTCTCGAAGACACGGCCTCAGCCTACCTCACCAAGCAGGTCACCATCGACGTATCCATGAAACAGGCCAAGGATCAGTTGGCCGCCCTCTCCTAGTTTCCTTTAATCGGCGCAATGTCTGAGCGGGCCCGGCCCGCTCAGACAGGCCAATTTTGTCAGAGATTTGAAACCCGCCAAGAGGCAGCCAATGGAAAAAGTCTATACATCTGCTGAGGTTGGAACAAAAAACGGAGCGCGGCAATCCTGGCTGGCGCGCTGGATGCCATCCCGGACGAACCAGCGGCGCTATTTATTATTCCTGCTGTTGATCTGCCCGGCATTTATCCTGCGCATCGTCACCGCCGCCTATCCGATTTTCCAAACCATCCAACTCAGCTTTACCAATACCGACCTGATTAATGGCACGAATAAATTTGTCGGGCTGAGAAACTATCAGTCGATTCTGACAGATTATGGGGTGCGTGGCGCTTTATCCTTTACGACTATCCTGGTAGTGGCCTCAACTGCCCTGGATTTGATCCTGGGTATGCTGATCGCGCTGCTGCTCAATGCCGCTTTTCGCGGCAGAGGTTTTGCCCGGACAATTAATCTTATCCCCTGGGCTGTCCCAACCATTGTGGCAGGCTATGTTTTCCGCTGGCTGCTGGACGATCAATTTGGATTACTGACGACCTGGGTGTACCAGCTCATTGGCATCCACCTGGTTGTCTTTATTTCAGAATTCTCCGCCAGGCTGGTGACAGTACTGGCTTATGTTTGGAAAGATGCTCCGTTTATCGCGGTGATCTTCCTGGCCGGTTTGCAAGGTGTCCCGGTGGATCTGTACGATGCGGCCAAGGTAGATGGGGCCAACGCCTGGCACCGCTTCTGGAGCGTTACTGTGCCGTTGATTATGCCGCTGTCAATTACTATGGGATTATTCCGGTTGTTGTGGTCACTGGGCAGTTTTGACCTGGTATACGGTTTAACGCAAGGCGGACCCGGCGTATCAACCTCCGTCCTGGCCCTGCAAGTATTTCGAACCGGTATTATGTTTTTCAAGTTCGGCATGGCTTCTGCTATCAGCGTAGTTTTGCTGATCTTTGTAGCAGTGATCGGATTAATTGGCTTGTGGCTGTTCCGCAGGTCCGAAGTCAGCTACTAACCACCGGAGATAAGAGATGAATCTATCCAGCGTATTCCGAAGCTTCAAAGCCAACTCTTTTATCATTTATCTGGGTTTTGTTGTATTTACAATAATTGTCTTAACCCCCGTTTATTGGATGACCCGTTCTGCATTTGCGGTTGCCTCTGACCTTTATAAGACTCCCCTGATTTATTTTCCTAAGCCGTCGCTGGTAAACTTCAATATGCTGATGCAGCAGGTGCCTTTGTTTCAATACGTGCGCAATTCGTTGCTGTTTGCCCTGGCTACCACCACCGCCACCTTGTTAGTTAGTTTTATGGCCGCTTATGCCTTCGCCCGCATTCGTTTTCCGGGCAGCGGCATACTGATGTGGGTGCTGGTGTTATCGACGGCCCTGCCCGATATCGGCACGATCGTACCTTTGTACCAGATATTAAAAAACATGCACCTTTTGGACACGATCGCCGGCATCACTTTAATATTGTGCAGTGCGCTGGCTCCTTTCACCGTCTGGGCGCTGATCTCGTTCATCAAGCAAATCCCCTATGAAATCGAAGAGGCAGCCATTATCGACGGCGCCTCGCTGCCGAGAATTTTCTGGCACATTCTGCTGCCGGTGACCCTGCCGGGGCTGGTAACGATGGGCCTGATCAACTTTATCAATGCCTGGAACAACCTGCTTTACCCGCTGTCTTTTACCACATCCAATACTTCCAAGACGCTCAGTGTGGCGATTACGGAGATCTACAATTCCTATTCGCCTTACGGGAAACCGTGGGAGTTGATCATGACCGTCGGCGTCGCCATGACCATCCCAATCGTAGTTCTGGTTATGTTTTCGCAGCGCGCCATCATCCGCGGCCTGGTCAGCGGCGCCATAAAATAAATTTCTATCCCAACGATTAATATTACTTATCCCGAAGATGGGTATTCTTCAAGGAGGGTTTGCTATGCCTGCACAAACAAACAAAGGATTTGGACCGGTCGATACTTCGCATAGTCTTTATGCCCGGTGGAAAACATTAGAGCATAAACAAGTCGCATTACTCGGGGGCTTTTGGGCCGCCAAACAGACCGTCAACCGCAAGAACAGCCTGCGCCATGCCTTCGAGATGCTTGAAAAGAACGGCAATTTCCACAATCTGCGTCTGGCAGCCGGGCTGATTGAGGGCGAGTACCGCGGCCGGAATTTTATAGATTCAGATGTATATAAATGGTTGGAAGCGATGGGTTGGGAATTGGGCAACCGGCCGGACGCCGAGCTGCAAAGCATGGCGGATGAGGCGATCGGGCTGGTGGCGGCCGCCCAGTGTGCAGATGGTTATATTAATTGTTACGTTCAGACGGTCGAGCCGCAAGCGCGCTGGGCCGACCTGGATCATGGGCATGAGTTGTACTGCGCCGGGCACCTTTTTCAGGCGGCGGTAGCCTTCCACCGGGCGCTGGGGGACGAGCGTTTACTGACGATTGCCTGCCGCTTTGCCGACCTTATTTGTGATACTTTTGGCCCGGGCAAACGTCAGGGTGCCTGCGGCCATCCCGAAATTGAGATGGCGCTGGTCGAACTGTACCGGGCCACCCGCGCTCTGCCCACGGCTCAGGAAGAGCCTTTGAGTTACCAGCGCCGCTACCTGGACCAGGCCAGCTATTTTATCGACCAGCGCGGCCAGAGAAAAATGGTTGGTTATGCAGCGTATGGCCCGGAATATCACCAGGATCACTTGCCAGTGCGCCAGGTGAGCGAAGCCGAAGGACATGCCGTCCGGCAGGTGTACCTGGCCGCGGGGGTTACCGATCTATATTTGGAAACCGGTGAGCAGGCATTATACGCCGCCATGCAGCGTCTTTCCGAAGATATTGTTAAGACCAAACTGTATATTACGGGTGGACTGGGAGCGCGCTTTGACGGTGAGGCCTTTGGCAGCCCCTACGAGCTGCCCAGTGACCAGTGCTATTGTGAAACCTGCGCGGCCATTGGCAGCCTGATGTGGAACTGGCGCATGCTGTTGGCTTCAGGCGAATCCAAATATGCCGACCTGATGGAACGCGCCCTCTACAACAATATTCTGGCCAGCCCGGCTCTGGATGGAGGACATTTCTTTTACATGAACCCATTGATCCTGCGCCAGGCCAAAGATATGCGCCTGTCGAGCAATCCATTAGCAGGTGGGGGCATTGCCGCCAGCCAGCGCCCAGAATGGCATGACGTGGCCTGCTGCCCGCCCAACGTGATGCGGCTGGTGGCTTCGTTCAGTACTTACCTGGCCACTCACGATGCTAATGGCGTTCAAATCCATCATTTTGCCCCGGCGGATATCACCTGCAATCTGGATGCCCAGGACGCTGCGGGAGCCGGTCACATTGAGCTGCACATGGACACCGAATATCCCTGGCAGGGCCAGATCCAGTTGAAAATAACTGAAACGAGCGGGGCAGCCTGGGCCTTATCCTTACGGCTGCCGGAATGGAGCCAAAATCCGTCGCTCCTGGTCAATCGCATGCCGGTGGCAGAAGGCGCCTTACGCCAGGCGCCGGTGGTCCGGCAAGGTTACGCGGTGCTGGAACGGGTCTGGCAGGTCGGCGATGTGATTACCCTAGATTTGCAGATGGAG
>Ga0182027_10011380_pt1 | contig 12581 bp, 5 predicted proteins | sample 712E1DmetaG_FD_121300 | JGI IMG/M metagenome (GOLD analysis project Ga0182027, IMG submission 121300) | Permafrost microbial communities from Stordalen Mire, Sweden - 712E1D metaG (Illumina Assembly) | ecosystem: Environmental > Terrestrial > Soil > Wetlands > Permafrost | place: Sweden...
GTGCCGCGTTGGGGCAGAACGGACTCTGGCCGAAACGGACAACATAAAACCCATGGTGCTGGTGCTGGAACACCATCTGGCAACCCAGGATTTTGACCAATTAACCAGCCTGTCTCAAAAGCTGACCAGGCAATATGCCAAGCCCAGCCAGCCGTGGGCCGCCGGTCATCTTTTTCTAGGCATCGCTCGGGCCAGTCAGCAGCCACCGGATCTGAAGGGGGCGGCCGAAGCCCTAGATACGCTGCTTGCGGCGCCCGTGATCGATGACAGCTTGATCGATCACCTTCCGACCAAAGCGGCTTATTGGCGCGCCGGCGTGGCCCAGATGCAGGGCGACACACTGACCGCCATTAAATGCGTTAAACGGATCAGGGATGAAATGCCGGACGGACCAGCTAAAAAAGCTGCGCTGGAACAATACAAGGTCTTGCTCCAGATCGCGGCGGCTAACAAGCTGTGAATAAAAAATGATCTAAGCCATCCGAATTTTTAATGAAAGGGCAAGCCGATCATGTCCCGATTCAGGATTCCTTGCACGCCATTGGTTGCATTGTTATTAGTAATTGCCTGTTTTGGCGGACTATATTCTGTATGCTTTGGTTGCATTCCACCCCCGCCCAACACTCTGACGGCCACGGCGGTCTCCAGCACGGAGATTGACTTGGCCTGGCATGACACTTCCAATCTTGAGACAGATTATTGCATCGAACGCTCGCCCGATGGAATCAATAACTGGGGTCAAATCGTCTCAGTCGGGGCCAACGTGGTGACCTATGCCAATGTTGGCCTGAATCCGAATACCCCTTACTACTACCGCGTTCGCTCACACAATTCCCATGGGTATTCCAGCTATTCAAATGTGGCAGGGGCAACCACTCCGGCCGGCAGCGGGATCATCAACTGCAATTAGGATCATTCACCTTGAGGACTATTTTCGATATCGATCGGGCATGGATTAAAAGGAGCAAGGACATGTTTGCATTACTGGCTGATCCAACTTTCTGGCGTGCAGGTCGGCTCAGACTCGCCCGCAGGCTAATCTCGGTGATTAGTGCGTGTTTTGCATTTTGGCTGATTCCCATGAGCGGTGTCGCACAGACTCCCGTCCAACCGACAGTGGATCAGCCCGCATACCAAAGACTATACCAAGATCTGGTAGATCAAATTAAGAGCCCCGCGATCTCGGGCGACTTGGGGCAACTTGTGCCCATCGCCCAGTCCGATATTGTCGCCCGCCTGGCGAAATTTCGCACGCATTCCAACGACAATTCCCGGCTGGATGAGAGTCAGGCGCCTACGGACGCCCCCGGCTTTAATACCAAACTGACTGTGCCGACGCAAATAGTCATCCAGCAATCCTTGGCGCCGATGGCCGCCGCCGTCGCTGGTCAGCAGGCCACGACGACCCTGATGTCGGCTTTGACGCGCGAGCAGGCCTGGGCCGCGATCGAAGCACTGGAGAACGTCAAGAATTTTGATGCCGCCGCGCTCTTGGCCAAGACCCTTCTTGCCGGTAGTCCGACGGGAGACGAAAACGATCTTCTTTGCCTTGTTGCCGCCCGCAATATGTGGTTGAGTCACGCGGGGAAAGCCCCGGAATACGACAGTCTCATCGCCAAAGCCAGCCAATCATCCAATTCGGACGTGGCCAGCCAAGCCACGCTATGGCAGCAAGCGGTCACCCAACCGCAGAGCGCCCCGGCCGTGATCCTGGCCTACCAAATCTGGGAAACGGTGCATCTGGATCTGCACCAGCGCGAAAAGAGCTGGAAACTAACCTCTGTAATCAACCAGTCTGGGCCAGCCGCCTTTGAAAGCGTTCAGCAAAGTAGCGACACGGAACAAACCAAACAGGTTCAGTTGGGCCGGGTTGCCTCCATTGTTAGTGAGGCTGGATTTCAGCAGTCTAACGAGGCCACAATCAACTGGGCCGTGAATGCCGCGGCGGCGCTGACTCAAGCCGATCCCGAGGACAAGCTGGCCCCGCTATATTTTTATGCCTATTATACCTATGCCAAGGACAGATTTGCGGCGGCCAAAAGTGAATTTGAAAAGGTTTTCATGAGCGGAGAGTCATGCGACGTGGCAGCCAATTCGGGTTACCTGATGGCCAACTGCCTGATGCACCAGGAGGATCTAGTGGGCACCCTGGCGACGCTTCAGACCTTGACCGAGCTCTATCCGGGGCGCAAATACGTGACCCCCAAAGCCCTGCAATGGCTGCAGAGGCTCCAGGATGAAAAACCCGCCTTGGATGCCAAGACCGTCAGCCAGTATATCGACAAACACTTCCGCGCGCAGTTGAACAAAGCCCGCGCGCAGGCGTCCAAGTCCCGCGCCAAGATGGTTCTGGCACAAGTGCAGAGTAAGTAAGTTACCTGAAACAAAGAGTGTGACTAATCAAGATCGGAGTGATCGCCATGCCGAAGTTCCCTACGTCCTTTATGAACCTGGGCCGCTTTCTCGTTGTTCTCTTGATCTTGTTGGTGAGCCAGCGGGCTTATGCCGACGATCGGGGAGACAATACTCTTTGCCCTAATCAGGATGGTTCTCCATCAGGCGATTGCGGCCCCAGCGGCGGTAATGGCGGCGGTGGCGGCGGTGGCGGCGGTGCTGGCGGCAATGGCGGCAGTAATAACGGCAGTGGCGGTGGGCGTGGTGGCGGTGGCGGTCGGGGCGGTGGCAGTGGGAACCATATCATGTCACTTGGTCGCGCCGGTGGTGCCGGTGCCGGCGGCGGCGGTAATGGCGGCGGCGGTGGTGGCGCTGGCGATGGTGATTGCTCACCAAGCAGTTCAGCATGCGATCAGGGTAAAACTTGTGGCGACCCTTATGACATCATCAGCAACGTTATTGTGGAAAATGCAGTCGATTTCACACTGCCGGTCAAACATGGTTTGGACCTGACGGTCCGCCGGATCTATTCCGATAAATACCTCTATGACGACAACTATGCTGGCAAGGTCGCTTTGGGTTACGCATGCGGGTCGGCCGGGCTCCAAAGTAATTGGCATCTATATCTTTACGAGTCGAGGATTGTAAGGGATACCTATCCCCTGCTCCATTTTGTCGATGAAAAAGGGAACTGGGTCCATTTTGCCTTCTGCCAGACTCAAACCTACAGCGACGGCAACAAGCTGAACAACCCGGATGCCACTTCTTTCGGCCCGGTCATCGCCTCTATGTTTTATCCAATTGGCGATCCCCGCAATGGTTCCTATACCAATTCCAATCGGCAGACCGCGGCGGACATGCAGGTTTTCATTATCCACGCGCATACGCCAATCAATGATAGCGACAAGTTTGCCGATTCCAATATCTTGGGCTATGTTCTGCGCAAGAGCGACGGGACGCAGTATTATTATTTTGGTGAGAATGATTCAAACCAGGCCAAAGGTCAGTTGCATTATGTGGATCATAATTGGCGCAATAATGTCCCAAGCGGATCGGCGGGCTATGTGGATGACTATCTGACGGTAGGCTGGGGCAATTACACCTGCCGCGCCACCAATACGATCATTAAGGCGATTGATTACGTCTATGCGCCGCCCTCCGATGGCCGTTATCTGCTATTCCATCATCCTCAGAGCGGCCTGAACACCTATGCCGTGGATGTCGACGCCGTCTCATTGGCGAAACCTTCCTACCCCGTTCCGATCACCTACAGTAACCTGGTGACCTATCAGTACCAAAGTTCGGGCTTGAGCCTGGGTCGGCTCTGGCGGGTGAAACAGGGCAACAATTCGACCGTGGGCACCCAGTATGAGTACGGCGATACGAATTATGGAAGTAACAATGACGTCATCTTGGATCCGGCATATCCGGATCAGCGGCTGGCCATGATCTCGGAATATCAGGATCTCGGCGGCGGGCAGGTGACGGTCACCGGCTTAACCGCCAACGTGCGTTATTACACATCAAATGGAACTCCCTATCGGTTCGATCAGCTCATGCGTGACCCGCTCACTCTTAGCTGGCGGCGCGCATTTTATGCGTCCCCCCTACTCGTTTTGAACTATGGCCGCGGCGCGGTGATGGTAAATGGGGTTGAAACCATTCCGTATAACAATGATACAACCGTCAACCTTTTTGACCATTGGCTTTATGGTCATGACATCGAACGTTATGATTTCTATTATGTGCCAGGCGGCAATCCGCCGCTGATCAAGCAGAGCTTCGTTTCTCTGACCGGCGGCACTTGCCGGCTGATCGACCACAAGTCGCTGTTTGTGGGCACCAATCAGGATAATGCCAATCATTACGTGACCACTGAACAGTATACCTATGAGAATAGCAGCTACGGGATTCAGAAAGTTGCGTCGGTGACCAAGTACGCCGGCTTTACCTATAATGCGGGGACGGATACCTATACGGCCGATCCGGCAACCGCGCAGATGACCAGCTATGAATACAACGACGCGGACTGCCCGGACCGCCCCTCGGCGATTAGCTATCCCGATGGGAAGAAAGTTCTTTACGACTACAACAGTGCCGGCCAGATGTTGAGCAAAACCACCATGCAGTTCAACCAGACGACAAGCACGTTTGACACCATTGACACGACCAATTACACCTATCTGACCAGTGACATCAACGCCGGCTTGCTCTCCTCCATTACGGATACCCCCGCTGTTGGTCCGGTCAAGATGGCGAGCTACACCTACGGCACGACCAACCAGAACCGGGCCGGCGAACTGCTTTCGGTGACGGCGGACAACAAGACCTTCTCCTATACCTATGATGACTTCGGCAATGCCCTGACCGTACAGACCAGCGCCGGGACAACGACCGACTTTTACTCCGGACTCGGCCAGACCGACACTTACCTGCCGCCCCGCCTGTTCAGCTCGACCGACCCCAGCGGTAGCGTGACCACCCAAAGCTATGACGATCATAATCGGGTCAGCTCGGTCACAGATGCCAGCGGCACCAGTCTGGCCCGCACGACTACTTTCACTTATGACCTTTATGGCCATGTCTATTGTAAGTCGGCGCCCGGCGAAGGCTCGACCGGCTATTTCTATGACATTTACAATCATCTAAAAATGCTCTATGATCCACAGGGCAACGTCACCGATAACAATTATGATGCCTTTGGCCGGCTCGTGAGCGAATGCGCCGTCAAACAAAATGGCACGACGCTATATTCGATTTCCTATACTTATGCTTCGGGAACGGGCGGCGGCGGGTGTAGTTCGTGCAGCGGCGGCGATTCCAATCTGGTCACCAAGCGAGAGATTGTGAACGGCGCCAATCCAAGCCAGAAGGAGGATGTCTATTACAAATACGACCTGCTTGGCCGCCTGACCGGCCAAGGAACGACCGCCGACGGCAGCGGCAATCCCGTCTACGACATTAATTATGTTTACATTGGAACAAAGCTGGACCATATCACGCACAGTGGCACGTCGGCGCTCTGGGGCAATAATCAAATTGCCTACCAGTATGACAACCACAACCGGCTGTGGCGCGAAGTCTACCCCAGTGGCCGCTACATAGAGTTCAGCTACGATGCCGCCGGGCGACTCGTGAGCGTCAAGGACCCCTTCGGATTTGTCAATAAGGTTGGCTACGATAGTGACGGGCGACTCGGCACATTGACCCACTCCTCGCTGGGCACGGCCAGTCTTACCTACAACAATACCACGGACGACCTATTGACCACGCTGACGTTGGGCAACGGGGCTTACACGCTCTATGGCTACGACGCCAACCAGCGGCTGGCCTCGTTTGACCACTACGAGAAAATCAGCGGGAACCCCAGCCGCATGCTCAAGCACGACTGGCAATACGACGCGCTGGGGCGCAAGGACGCCACGTACGACATCCACGTGACCAGCCCCTACACGAACGGCAACAACCTGATCGACATCAGCTACGACTCGGCCAGCCGACTCGCGCGCGAGACGTTAAAGGTGAGCGGCGGCTCGACGCAGTGGGACGCGCAGTACGGCTATGACACGGCCGGCAACCGCACCTCTTACAATCCGGGGACGGCCTACACGCTGGGCTACGGCGACCAGAATCGCGAAAGTTCGGCCTCGCCAAGCTCGACGGCCTTGGGGTATGATTTCAAGGGTAACGTGACGGCGCGCTACCCGCTGGGCACGACCACGAATCCCTTTAATTACACCTGGGACGCCTACGACCGGTTGACCCAGTCCACGCGCACGGGCGGCGCGACGGTCAATTACACCTACGACGCAAAGGGGCGCTTGCTCAAGCGGACCAAGAATCCTTCGACCGACAATGAAACAACGGTCAAATACTGGCTGGGGCTCAACATGATTGCCGAGGAAAAATGGGGCACGACGGCCAGTGGTGCATCGATGGCGGTCCTGCGCCCCGACAGCGAGGCCAGCAGCGATCCCAAAGCCAATGGCTGGTATGTCTGGAAGGCTCTCGGGAGCGAGCAGCTTCAGTACGCCAGTGATCCCGACGGTCTGCGTGGAAACGTGCTGCACCTCTCGACCAACACGGGCGGAGCCACGGTTAGTAACTTCCTTCTGGGCGACGAGGCCGGTGGCAACGATAACCCCAACGCCAATCCCTGGAATGAGGCCGACCGGCTTTATATTGGCCTCTGGATCAAGAATGGTGATGCCAACTCTAATCGCCAACCCATGCGGGTCAGTGCTCTCGTGACCAACACCAGCGACCAGCAACGAAGCCTCAACTGGACAATCGGCACCGGTTCATTCAGCGACACCTCCAGTTGTAAATACTTCAGTGACTATGCTGCCTACAATGATGGTGGATGGCATCACGTCGAGCTGGATCTGAAAGGAGCCTTGGGCGGCAAGGGTGAGACGATTAAAAAAGTCAACGGTCTGGTTGTGCGGGGGGCGGATATTTACATTGATGATGTTGTGATTTCGGGTGGAAAGCTGAGGAATACATATCAGCTTTCCGCAAGAGCCGGTCTGAGCGTGTGCCAAGGTTTACAGGCGGGAGTTGAGGGAAGCTGGACAAAGAATTATTATCACTACAATGAACTGGGGACAGTACTAGCTGTTACCAACGCCAATGGCGGCGCCACTGCGAATTGGGAACCCGATTGCTATGGCAACTATCGTTACGCCTCAGCCGGCAGCCCCAATAGTCCGACCTTTGGCCTAACCGGTAAAGGATCTGATACCGACGCGGGATTATATTACTTTAATACAAGGTGGTACGATTCGGAGCGAGAGCGGTGGATTTCAGAAGATCCCATTGGATTTGAAGATGACAATAATCTATATGTGTTTGTACATAATAAGCCACTGACATATTACGATTTAGATGGCTTAAGAGGTTTTGGGCTTGGTGATTTATGGCAATACTTTCAATGCATAAGAGGAGTCAGAAGGGGATATAAAGAGTGCATGAGAAAGCCACAACGCGATTGCAGCCATTTAGATGATTGTGCGTATACAAACTGTGTTAATCAAAATCGCATTACTCTAGCAAATTGTATCAAAGCTTACAACGACGGTATAACAAAGTGTGCAGGATTATGGTGAATTAATACGATCGTATTTATGTTGCCAATGACGAAAAGAGAGGGGCGTGAGTGGACGACAATGAAGATTCGCTTATGTATTTCGCGCAAGAAGACGGCAATTATGATTGTGTTACTAAAACACTGCCCTGAAAGGATAGGGAAATGTTGTGTAAGTATTGTTTATTGATCCTTGTCGGAATGGCTATTTCTGGATGTGATTATATTGGTCCCCCCAATGACATAAGTAATGGGGAAATTGTTGCCCAATTGAATTCTGCAGCTGAGGTCTGTATGGAAATTTATAAAGAAGGAAATGCTGAGAAATCTATCAGTGCCCTTAAAGTATTTGTATCGTATTTACCTTCAAGGGTGGAGGTTGTCAAGACAACGTTTACGGACGCCTCGATGATTTCTTTTTTTATTTATTACAATATCACCATGAGAACACGTCTTGCAAAAGAGTACAAGAAGGAAAATAAAGCTGATCTTGCCCAGAACCAAATAGATATTGCCTTGAGATTCTTGAATTACAAATCGAGCTTGGCTGCCAATAAAGGGGGAAAAGATTATCTAATTGGGAAAGGCAAACAAGATTTATTTAATCTTGTAGAGATAGCCGACAAACAAAACCTTCCTTGAATTATTCAGCCGTGAAGTCTCGGCCTCGCCAAACTCGACGGCCTTGGGGTATGATTTCAAGGGTAACGTGACGGCGCGCTACCCGCTGGGCACGACGGCCAATCCCTTTAATTACACCTGGGACGCCTATGACCGGTTGACCCAGTCCACGCGCACAGGCGGCGCGACGGTGAATTACACGTATGACGCGCTGGGTCGCTTGCTCAAGCGGACCCAAAACCCTTCGACCGATAACGAGACGACGGTCAAATACTGGCTGGGGCTTAACATGATCGCCGAAGAAAAGTGGGGCACGACAAGCAGCGGGGCCGCGATGACGGTCCTACGGCCTGACAGCGAGGCCAACAGCGATCCCAAGGCCAACGGCTGGTATGCCTGGAAAGCTCTCGGGACCGAACAGATGCAGTACGTCACTGACCCAGAAGGAACGCGCGGTAACGTGCTTCACCTCTCGACCAACACGGGCGGAGCCACGGTTAGTAACTTCCTTCTGGGCGATGAGGCCGGCGGCAACGACAACCCTAACGCTAATCCCTGGAATGAGGCCGACCGGCTTTATATTGGCCTCTGGATCAAAAACGGAGACACAAATTCCAATCGCCAGCCCATGCGGGTCAGCGCTCTCGTGACCAATACCTCTGATCAGCGCAGCCTCAACTGGGTGATTGGTAGCGGGTCATTCAGTGACACCTCCACGTGCAAGTATTTAAGTAATTATGCCACTTATAATGATGGGGGCTGGCATTACGTCGAACTGGACCTAAAGGGGCAGCTTGCGAGCAAAGGGGAAACTATCAAGAAAGTCAATGGCCTTGTGCTCCGTGGGGCGGATCTGTATGTGGATGATGTTGTGCTTTCAGGTGGAGTGATGGTAAACACTTATCAATTAGTTCCTCAAGGGAGGACCGGTTCATATTTGGGATCACAAAATGGATTATCTGGTGGTTGGACTACATCCTATTACCACTACTCGGATTCATGGAATATTATCGCGACCACTGACCATGATGGACAAAAAATATCCGTTTCTGTATCTGACGCATTTGGGAATTATCGGTACATAAATGGAAATCGACCTGATACCTTGGGCTTAACAAGTAAATTCCTTGACTTGGATACTGGATTGTACTATTTTAATGCGAGGTGGTACGATTCGGAGAGAGGCAGATGGATATCTAAGGATTTAATCCCTAATATCGATTTGTACGTATTCTGCGAAAATTCACCCGAGAATGAATTGGATTATAATGGATTAACATCTGTTGCTAACCCACCGCCTTCTGGGGGTCCAGGATTTAATGTTCTTGCCCCAATGGCATGTATTCTGTATTGCAACGTTCGGTATCCCTTCAATGTAGGAGCGAAGTTGGGATGCCTTATGGGTTGCTTTGGTAAATCGGGTGGTCCTAAACCTCCTCCCACACCTTCTGTGGCATGTAGATTGTATGACCCAAAACCAAAAAGTTATCCTAATCCAATTATTGTTGGTCTTTATCCAATATTGGCAATAATAGGAGGAATAATTGTGTTTGCTTAGTTTAATGAACTTGGTGATCCATGTGCCAAGACAAGGTGCTCGCGATCTTGAAGGATGAAAGGAGCTCTTCACGCTAATTGTTTGTTCCGCTTGTAGTGCCCAATGGGGCGCGTCCGGGCGACCGGAGCGCTCAAGTTCATGGGAGCAAGCCGTCGGCCCGTGAGGGGTCGGCGGGACGGCACGTCGTGACGGATTGCGAATGCAACTCGGGAGACCTGTCCCGACGGCGGGGACGACCCGCGAGCCGCACCGTATAACGCACAAAACCGAAATCGGTCGCGGGTCGGGCCAGGAGTGGGAGAGGTCCATAGTAGCGCCGAAGCGGGTAATGCCCGCCGGCCCAATGGGTTTTGGTTGTTCCCACGACCGGAGATGAAGGAAAGCACAGCCGGTGATTGTCATGGCGCGCATCGACTGAGAACATCCGAAGACAAGGTGCGGAGACTTCAGGAACAGCTGCACCTCAACGCCAAGCAGGATAAGCAACGGCGCCTTCATCAACTCTATGCCAAGGTCGCCAGCCCTTGGTTTTGGAGGTGGCGTGGCAGCGGGTCAGAACCAATAAGGGCACGCACGGTTCGATGAGGGGGCGCAGGAGACGGGATATAGGATCTGGCGGCCTTTTGCCACGCCACCGGAAACGGTCGACACATCGCGGAAGCCGCTGATCTACACACACACGCGCCTGCGCCCTTCAGAGTTGGGAACGCGCATTCTGGTGGGAGATATTGTATGAGGATATTGGGTTGGTGTGTATGGGGACTGGTTTTTGTATTCAATCTCGTTACCACATGGAATTTTAAGCGTGAGTTCTCAGTCCTTCCAGAGCGAATACGTCATGAACGTTCGTATCTGACGTTCCAAGGAATTATTGCCTGGTTGTGGATATTGTTGATGATCACTGGTCCTAATTGGTTTGATCGTATCCATGTCTTATGGGCGGCTCCGGTGATAGCTGTAATTAGTGGTGTTTTGCAGTTATCCCGGATTAAGGTGTTAGCTGTTTGCGCCACTTTTCCTTTGCGGATTATGGCTACGTTACTCCGAATCCATATAGATTGGTCAGTATTCCACAATCATTCTAGGTAGTCGCTGGAGAAAAAGTCTGAGATATCAAAAACAACCAATAAAACCGCTGCAAACACGCGCTGATCGTGTGTATTGTTTTGCTAAGAAAACACGCTGATTCCCAAAGAATGCCGGCAAACTGATGAAGCCCCGCTCCAGCAGACACCCCGATCCCCAGGGCGACCCGTTCAAAGTCGAAATTACCGCCATCATCAACCCCCCGATCACCCGCTGGTCAAACTGGCCGACCAGATCAATTGGTGCTTTTTCGAGCGTGAGCTCGGAACGTCCTTCTGAGATACGAACGTCGTTCCGGCCAAGCCCGAGCGCCTGATGGTCGGCCTGACCAAACTTACAAGTCGTGTGAATGATACCCCTTTATGAGAGAGCTTCTGATCCTGCTGGTGCTGTCCCGTTCTTGGGTGTGGCATTTCAGGCAGACGGAATTGTGTGGATCAAAGCTGGGATTGTTCTTCTTCTCCTCTTGCCTGAGCTTCGCGAATTCGTCCGCTTTCATCCACTTATTCGCTCCAGAGGAAATAGTCTGTTGCGTATCGGCGTGTTCCTTGGCTGGGCTGTGGCAGGCCTCACACTGCACGCTGGCCATGATCTGGCTGAGCGGTTGAGTTGCGCTGTAAAACCCATTGGCCTTTCGGTAGCCGGTGACGTGGCACGGCAGGCATTCGGGATTAAACTGCTGGCCCTTATCGACCAGGGTTTGCAGGGCATGGGCGTGAGGAGACTTGGCCCAGCTTTCATATATTTTCTTATGACACTGCGTACAGCGGCGCGCTCCGGCATAGATCCGCTTCACATTGGCCGGAGGCAAGGGCGCATCCAATTGGCGCGTCTCTTTCTTAAATTCCTCGACCAGCTTCACATAGCTTTGCTTAGGCGCGAACTCCGGATTAATGGCAATGACTTTCGGCGCGCCCTGGACTTGCCACAGGCTCAGATCAGGCCTCCCCAGCCGGGCCAGCCCCACCTCACGCCCCGACATATTTGGCGCAATCAGGATCGGTACTCGCCCCTCCAAGCAGACGGTCTGCGTGGTCTCCTGGATCTGGCCATTGATCACCAGGCAGTCAACTTGCGGGAAGGCGCGGGCGAGTTCGCGGGCTGAAACCAGGCTGCCGGCATAAAGCACCACCAGCAGATCCACCTTGGGTCGCAAGGCTGAAATCACCGGCCTCAGGCCCTCATGCACGGGCAGGACGGTAAAGCTGCGTATCTCGAACCGTTCCGAACTTTTGTTTTGTTCTTTCGGGATAGCCTTATCCCGTGTCTTGGCCAGCTTGGAAACTCTGGAGCCAGGAAAATCCTCGACTGGCCGGTCGGCGGTGGCCGGTGCCGTTGCGCCGGTCAGGCCGATCGTTACCGTGGTGCCATCGGCGAGCCGACGCGCAACGATACGCTGAGTTGGGAAGGCGTGCTGGCCGGGCTTGTCCTTGACGAATATATTGGCCGAGACCAGGTTGGGCACACCCTGGGGGTATTTTCTGGAGAAATCATCAAGATATTCACGGCTAAGCTGAGCATCGGCCCACCCGACGTTGACCGCATCAAAAACCATCATTCGTAGCGCCCGCAGGAGGTAACGGGTCTTCATCGCGTCAACCGGCGAATCCTCGATGTGAACGTTCGTCCACTCGCCGGCATCGAGGCGCAGTGTTGGGGAGGTGGCATACTGGTCATAGAGCGTGGCCTCGTACTGGAGGCCGCTCGTTTGGTAACTGCGGCAGCCGCACGGCTCCAGATTGCTGCGCCGCTTGCCAGTAAAGAATAGATTGAGACAAGCTTTGGGGTCGCCATTCTCATGCGGGGCTGTTTGATCCGCGCCGGATGAAAGTCCAA
>Ga0182027_10011381_pt1 | contig 12579 bp, 5 predicted proteins | sample 712E1DmetaG_FD_121300 | JGI IMG/M metagenome (GOLD analysis project Ga0182027, IMG submission 121300) | Permafrost microbial communities from Stordalen Mire, Sweden - 712E1D metaG (Illumina Assembly) | ecosystem: Environmental > Terrestrial > Soil > Wetlands > Permafrost | place: Sweden...
AATAATACCGTGGGTTGCAATGTGTAATATTTTGTACTTACCGGCCACTTCCTTAAATCTTCCTTCAGTGGCATCACTATCCAGGTATACTCTGCCGCCAACAATTTTTTTAGCATTGTCGACCTCATTCCTTGTACCGGTTAAGGCTTCAAATTCCTTCCATTTTTTGTGCAAGCCTGCAAACACCTTCTCGTCGAAACTGAATTTCTTGTTATAACATGGTGCAAAACCTGAATAGTTTTGATGGGCTGTACTTCTTTTATTATTTTTTGAATTGATGAGCAGTGTGGAGGAATATCCATAACTCACCGTGAAGTCCTTCACCAGGTAGGGCAGATCCCTGTAGTCAATTTTATCCGTGCTAACCTGTTTGGTCAGCAATGCTTCAAACGGAACATAACCCAGAACTCCATCGGGTATGATGATGAGGTTCTTTCCTTCAATATTTTTACTGAAGGGTAAAATAATCCATCGATATAGATCGTAGGCATTGCTTGTGTAATCCTTAAATCTTTTTTCAGGTTCCGGATTTGAACCGGTTTTTGACAAACTGTTCCTGAGTTTCTCAACCACATCGTAGAATTTATTGTTAACATCGGCCTTTTTTATGTCGAAGGTCGACTTTGTGATGCAGAAAGTATAGAGCACCTTTTCAGCAAGGAAAAATTCCAGCAAGGCATCATCCTTTCCCAGATATTGCTGTACTTCGGCCGGGTTGAATATTTTGTTGTCGTATTTAAACTGAAAATACTTGGGATAATCCTTTTCTAACCTGGCAATTAACTTGTTAAGATCATTAGTCAGTACAAATACCTTGTTTTCCCATAATGCTATTTTGGCTGTATCGGGATAGCCAAGTTGCTTTTCTTCGTAGATGGCTTTTTTATAGAATGAAATGTTGTTTTTTAACAATTTTTCATTTTTTATTATCGTATCATTAATACCCGCATATTTCCTGGCATCATTTTCCCTGATTAGCTCAGATAGTAATGCTGCCTTGCCTTTTTCGGCATATTGAAAAACATTCCCCAAAAGCTGCTTGTTTCCGGTTTTGTTATATAGTTCCAGTGTATTTTCGATAGAACTTGAATAGGTTGTTTTTTCCTTTGAGGCAAAATAAAGCTTGGAGTCCCAGGATGCAAAACCGGTCCTTATTTTATCGATGAGTTCGATTGTTTTGTTATAGGTTGCAATGCTAGCCGCCAGGTATTTGGTATTGGCAGGTTCTTTATTATACATATCCTGCAAGGTTTCAGCCTTGGCTTTCAGAATATTTAAAAGCTGGATATCTGATATGCTGTTTTTAATATCGGGGTTGGAATAAATATCAGAATAATTAAAACCGGGAATGAGAATCTGTATGGCTTTCTGATATAATTTCAAGGCTTCAAAATAATTCCTTTGGCTGGTAAGTATACTGGCTATATTACCATAACATAATGCTATATTGGGTTGGTTCCTTACTTTTTCAGCATGATTCAATGCTTCTTTATAAAAGTCATATGCTTTATTGAAAATATTCTGTTTATAATATATCTTCCCAATGTTATTATAATTATCAGTGAGGTCCCGAAAACCTGCCTTTTCATTTAACTCAAGAGATTTTATACTGAATTCCAATGCCTTGTCGAACTGATTTAATTTAGTATAACTCAATCCAATGTTTCCCAAAGACATCGCCTGTCCAATCAAATCTTTTTTTTCATAAAAATTATTATAGGCTTTCTGATAATAATTAATAGCTATCGAATCCTGTCCTAATTGTTCATAAATGGAACCAATGTTATTTTCAAGTATTGCTAAATTCGGATTATTCTTAATATTTTCAATTTGATTAAAAACCTGTTTATACCAATCCAGTGCCTCGAAATACTTCCCAAGATCGGAATAAACATTAGCAATATTATTGTAGTTTATGTATAAATTGTTTTTACCGGCATTTTGTTCGGCCTGTTTAAAATAGTCAAGTGCCTGATCATATTGTCCATAGATATAAGTTGTACTCCCGATATTGTTGAGGTCTGAAGAAATATCCTTCATATTGCCAATGGCCTGATCGATTTTAAGTGCCTGTTGAAAATTCTGGATGGCTTTATCATATTCACCAATGTAAAAGTAAGCACTCCCAAGGTTGCTGAAAGACTTTGCTAACTGCTCATCTTTGGAATTTTTCAACAGCAACCTGAATTTTATGGCATTGGTATAATTGCTGATGGCCTGGTTTGTTAATCCCTTTCGTTGAAAACAATAGCCTCTTCTATAAAATAAAACAGACAGTAATTCATTTTCGTTATTCAGATTACTCCTGCTTTCTTTCTCGGCAAGATCCAATACCTGAATGGCTTTATCAATCTCACCTGCATTGATGAAGCAAAAACCTGCTTCAACTAAAGAAGTTGCATATCTTTTCCAGGCTTTATTTGTTTTATAAATATCGGCAGCTTTTATATAAATATCGGCAGCACCACGGAAGTTTTTATCGGTGTATAATTTCCCGGCTGAAATGAATTGATTGTATGCTTTTAAAGTATCGGCCGGGAGGAGGTTTGAATGGCCATAAATAGTTGAACCTGAAAGGCATAAAATGCCTGCAAGGCATAAAATATTCAATATAGTTCTCCTATTTATCACAATAATTTATTGCAAAATACTGTCTAATACTCTTGTATCAATGGTTACATTCGCAAAGTAAATATAAAAATAATACTTTGCGATACCTAATTAATTGAAAATAAATATTGCCTGCAAATATTGATATAAACGTGATTAATAATGATTTATTCTCATCTTTCATCAGAAACTTGGGGGATCATTAAATTATCATCAAAAAAAGTTTACAAAAGGTGCATAAAAAAAGAGCCGCTGATTGGAATTAGATATTCCGTGTGGGATTCATCGGCTCTTTCAGATCTAAAAAATTACTCTATAGCTCTGGTGTCATTAATATTAGTATATCGGGAAGCAAAAATGTAAACACCTTTTTGCAATTATTTTTCAACAATTTTGAAAATAATTTTTATATAACAGATTATCAATGTATTAAAAATTAAAATATTTTTAATTTTTTCAAGTTATATTTAGATTATCAGAATGTTTTGCGTGTTTTTTAAAAAATTTGAATTAACACCTCACTTCTTTTTAAGATGAGTTTGTATATTCAGGATTAGGGGGGCTTTCCGTCAAAAGCTGGACGGGTAATTTCAAATTAATAGTTTAACGTGTGTTGGATGTGATAATTATTGATTATCACATAATTAGATATAAGTATTGGCGTATTTTGGCGTTTTTGTGATTTGCCCGCCCGGCTCCGCCATGCGGACGGGGTGGTAGTTTTCTTTAGCCACTAATACACCAAATCTCCAAGTTTCACCAAAACATCCTTTAATATTTTAACTTATAGTTTTTTTTAGTCGAACTCACGTTAGTTTATGTGCTATTAGTTCTTTGAAGCCATCCTGGATTACAATTTAGTCGAAGTCATTTAATCTGTTTAGGATATTGTTTTGCAAATTCATATATTTACAGTTATTTTTTTGGTTTGTATAATTATTGCATAACAATGAAAGAAAAAAATTCCCCTATGTTTAAAATTCTGATTGTAGATGATGAAAATGTAATCAGGCAAACCCTGCGTGATATTCTTGAGTATGAGGGTTACCAGATTGATGAAGCCGAAAACGGACAGATTGCTATTGACATGATCAAGGATATTAGCTATGATGCTGTTTTGTGTGATATCAAAATGCCAAAGGTTGATGGCATTGAGGTATTGGAAAAATCACAGGAGATCAATCCTGATATACCTTTCATCATGATTTCCGGGCATGGCACAATTGATATTGCTGTTGAGGCAACGAAAAAAGGAGCCTATGCATTTATAACCAAGCCTCCCGATCTTAATCAACTGCTTTTACAGGTGCGCAATGCACTCGACAGGAACAAACTGATTCATGAAACGAAAGTATTAAAGCGAAAGATCAGTAAAACGAAAGATATACTTGGAGAATCATCTGAAATCAATGATATAAAAGCTACCATTGAAAAAGTTGCCCCAACCGATGCCCGGGTATTGATTACAGGAGAAAACGGTACTGGCAAAGAGCTCGTAGCCCGCTGGATCCATGAAAAAAGCCTGCGTGCAAATTATCCATTGGTTGAGGTAAATTGTGCTGCCATTCCCTCTGAATTGATCGAAAGTGAGCTTTTCGGACATGAAAAGGGCTCTTTTACATCCGCTATCAAACAAAGAATTGGTAAGTTTGAACTTGCTACCGAAGGCACCCTGTTTCTGGATGAAATTGGCGATATGAGTTTATCAGCTCAATCGAAAGTCTTAAGGGCCCTGCAGGAAAAAGTAATTACCCGTGTGGGGGGAGAAAAAGCCATTTCGGTAAATCCCAGGGTGATTGTTGCAACGAATAAAAATCTCGCTGAAGAAATTGAAAAGGGCAATTTCAGGGAAGATCTTTATCACAGGCTGAGTGTTATTGTGATCAGGGTACCACCGCTAAATGAAAGGGAAGATGATATTCCCATCCTTTCAGAAAATTTCCTTCAGGAAATTCTGGAAGAACATGGAATGTCGGCCAAAAACTTTACCAAACCCGCTTTAAATGAGTTAAAGAAGATAAAATGGACAGGAAACGTTCGTGAGCTTCACAATGCCATTGAACGAATGGCAATTTTATGTCAGAAAGAAATAACGGATAAAGATGTTCAATTATATGCCAAACCCCTCATAGGTTCGGAATACCAAAAGGAATTGAATTTAACTTCGTTTAAAAAACTCGACGATTACAAGGAACAGGCCGGGAAAGTATTTATCAGGGAGAAACTCAAGTTGTATAACTGGGACCTGGGATTAACAGCCCGTGAAACAGGGATTGAAGAAACCGATCTTCAAAAACTGATCACGAAATACAACATCAAAAAGGATTAATACAATTTTATGAGCGCAAGTCGATTATTGAAAGAAAAAAGCTGGGCAGAACTGGATGCAGAAAATTCCTGGCAGATATTTAAGGTGATGGGGGAATTTGTTAAAGGATTTGAAACCCTGAATAGTATTGGCCCATGTGTATCCATATTTGGATCGGCCCGGACAAAGCCAAATAATAAATATTACAAGTATGCAACCCAGATAGCTAAAAAGTTAACTGAAAAAGGCTACGGTATTATTACAGGTGGTGGCCCGGGCATAATGGAAGCTGCAAATAAAGGTGCTTTTTTAGGCGATGGCCGATCGGTTGGATTAAATATTACCCTGCCCCATGAACAACATTATAATAAATTTATAGATTACGATAAAATTATCAACTTTGATTATTTCTTTGTCAGAAAGGTAATGTTTGTAAAATATGCGCAAGGATTTGTTGTCATGCCCGGAGGTTTTGGCACCATGGATGAATTTTTCGAAGCCATTACCTTAATGCAAACAGAGAAAATTTCGCTTTTCCCTGTAGTTTTATTCAGTTCGGAATACTGGAAAGGCTTGCTCGACTGGATTCACAATACCATGCTTGCAGAAGGAAACGTTTCTGCAGAAGATTTGGCAAGATTTACACTGGTAGACACGGTAGATGAAGCTGTTAATTTTATTGATAATTTCTATGCCGAATCGGATCTATCGCCGAACTTCTAGGAAAGGGGAATAAAGTTCTTGCCATTCTGTGTCTACCAGCACTGAATTTCAGGGTTTATATTCGATAATTTTTATTTCGTCCTGAGTTAAATCGTAAAGCTGATAAACGATTTCATTTATTCTGCCTTCGCAATAATCAATCTTACTTTCAAGTTGGGCAACTTTTGTTTGTAGTTTTGTTTCTGCTTTTTCTTCATTCAGTTTTAAAAGTTGGTTTACCAGTTTTACGATTTCTGTTTGAAATTTTAAATCTGCAATTCTCATAGGTAATTGAGCAACATTTGCCTTTTTAACTTCAGCAAGTGATTCTCCTTTTTCTGGATTAAGGGTTTGATAGTACCAATTGAGAAGTTTTGAATTGATTATTCCTAAAAAATATTTTGCATCAGGTATTATGCCCCCTTTTGGAACTAAAACATGCATATTATTCAGACATAAATACTGTTTCATATCCAAAGTTCCTATTAAACTGTCACCTGTTTGGCGTATAAATATTTTTACATCAGCATCAAAATTTGCTGCTGGTCTTGGTTCTGCTAACCATTCGCCAAATTTCAAATACCTTTCTTTTAGAGGGGCTGTTGTATAGCGGTGAATGTCTGAACCTCGAAGATATTTTCTGAATAATATATTTTCTTTTTTATTGCTATCAAAAACTCTGTTCTCTATATCTTTTCTAGTTTGTTTTGGTTTGCCTTTACCAACTTGATATGGTTTGATTCCAACATTGATTCCAAAATATTCTTCAAGTGGTTTTGTTTCTTTTAAGATTTTCTTGAATAAATCTTTATCTGATTCACTTTGAAATATATTTACAACACCTCCTTTTGAAGTGAGCCATTCTATTTGCTTATGGGTTATTAAAGTATGGTTATCATATAAAAGTGATTTTCCCTTTTCAACAACAGAAATTTTCACAACATTATTTTGTACTTGTTGATTTGTAAGAATTATAATTTCTGTATCGACAGTTACCCTTGGAAAAACTGCTTGTCTAAAATGAACAATTTCATTTACACTTGCTTTTTCAAAAATGAACATACGTAATTTTTTTTGAAGTAAATTAGTAAGCCAAGGATTTGGAATGATCATTCCAAACTTACCTTGTGTTTTCAGAAGTGTTTTAAATGATTGTTCAAGAAAAATCAAATAGCTATCTAACTGATAATTTTGATTATTGAATTTTTGTAATAAATAATCCTTCTCTGCATCACTAAAGATTGCACCGTAAGGTGGATTTCCAATTACGACATCAAAGCCACCTTTAATAATTTCAGGTTCAAAGGCATTTTCATAAGTTGTTAATATGCTTTCAATGAGAGCAGTAATATCGGCAGGAAATGGTGGTAAATCATGTTTAATACGATTGTTTTCGATATAACTGAGGGTATTCATTAATTGATTTTCAGAATCAATTAATTTGCGATTGAATTTCTGTGCCCAGAGTGAATTCTGCGTTTCGCCCCTTGTGGAATTAGGATTAGTAGGGGAGGCATGTTGTTCAGTCGAGGAGGCATGTTGTTCAGTCGAGGAGGCATGCTGTTCAGTCGAGGAGGCATGCTGTTCAGTCGAGGAGGCATGCTGTTCAGTCAAGGGGGCATGCCCCCTTGTCAAAGGGAGTGGGGTTTCGTGCCTTCCAATGCCCTGTGTTATTGTTATTCCACGCCAAATATTGAATTCTTTTGCACTAATTGATTTTAATTTCCCGACGATATTGTTTAATCTATCAGGGTTGCAAGCAATTACAAAATGCAAATGATCAGCACAAAGATTCAACGACAAAATTTTTAGTTTATCTTCCTTGATGATTCCTACAATTATTTTAATCAACTCACATTCCTCTTTTTTAGTAAGATATTCAGATTCTCCTACTTTTACATTATAATCAATCATTCTCTGTGAAGTTCGCGAATTGTGCATCACACATGTTACATGAAAAAGCTCTTTCTCTTCTTCAAATACTGTTTCTTTAAACACATCAGGGAAGGCTTTTTGCCAATTAAAAGGCTTGATTTTCTTTTCTTCACCAAAATCTAATTGTGAAGCATAATAATCCGTATCGATTAAACTGTTCCCATCTTTTATGTTATTATCAAGTGTAGGTAAAACTCTTTCATGGAATATCGAAAGTTGATAGCCAATAGAGGCTTGTGTTTCTCCTTCCATACATTTCAGTAATAAAGAAAGTTTTGTTACCTCTACTGCATTGACATCTATATCAACTCCATAAATATTGTTAAGTAAAATTCTTTTCTTCTCAGCTGTGGTCAGGTTCCCTTCAGGGGTTAGTGGATTATCCTTTTTCCCTTTTGAGGGTTTGCCGTCGTTGGTATAATAATTCTTGTGCCAATCGAGTAAATGCTGGTAAGCCCCGATTAAAAAGCTGCCACTACCACAGGCTGGATCAACAATTTTAATTTTGCTGATTTCTTTTGGCGTTTTTCCATCAATAAGATTTCCGACCGTATTTTTAACGATATATTCCACAATATATTGAGGTGTGTAATAAATACCCCCTGCCTTACGAACTTCAGGCTTTTCTTCAACTTTTGCGTGATGGGAAGGAGTTATTCGGATTAATTTTCCCAGAAACTGTTCGTAAGCACTTCCCAAAATTTCGACTGATAAAACCGAAAATTCATAAGGGCTTTCAGGGTAATATAATTCGTTGACAATGGTTTTTATTACTTTATTGTCAATCTTCAGGCTTTTACTTATTTGATCTTTCTTTAAATCAAAAAGTCCTGAATTGTATTTTTCATCAGCTTCTTTAAATGTATTGAATAGATTCAGATAGAAATCACCCTGCTTTATTGAATTTTTCAAATTGCCGTAGGCTTCTACGCCACGATCTTCCGCGATACGCAAAAAGATAATACGATCAATGGTCTGTTGTACTACAAAGTTTAGTTCATCTTCGTCAAGGTTTTTATTATTCCAACTTATCGAAGTTGCAAGATAAGTTCGCCAACTATCAAGTGATTGTAAGAATTCTTTATCAACAGTTGCAGTTCCTTTTTTGTTGGCATTGCCATGTACAAACTTGTCGAAACTGCCTTTGAGTACCTGTTCTTTGCTAAAAGTTTCCCAAAGAAAATCAAATTCTTTTAAGTATTCATGAAAGGTCAAATACTTGATCCGTGCGACTGATGCCTTATCGGAAGGGATAGGCTTTTTTGTGCAGTCATACACCGAAAATTCTTCAAAGTCAGTGATAATACTGATTGCAAGTTTAGCGCTCCAGCCATAACGTCTTACCTGGTAAGCAGGAAGTATATCATCCTTAATTGCTACGCTTGGCTTTTTGGCTTCTACAAAGAAAAGTCGCTTTCCACCAACAAGCCGGAAAGAATAATCAGGTGCTTTGGTTGCACTTCCGATTTTTATCCTGTCTTCATGTATTACTTCCCGATAAGACTCGGCATAACCTTCCTGATTGTCGATATCCCAACCCAAAGCTTTGAAAAAAGGATCGATAAAATCTCTGCGGGTTAATGTCTCATTGTATTCTGGGTTTTTGTAAGATTCGAATTGTTCATCAAAACGAACAACAAGATTTGCTATTATATTTTTCGACTCTTCTTTTGTTAGCATTGCCCATAATGTTTAAACGGGAATCTTTAATCACATATCAAAGTTAGCTGGTTTTTAATAAAAAAAGGAATCTGTAAGGGTATAGTTTCAAACTCCAGATACCTCATTTGCACTCTCTATCTATTTCGGAACCAGCCATTGGGAAGGATCGAGTTTTTCTTCATTCTTCCAGATTTCAAGGTGTAACTCGGCTATTCCGCTTTTTTCATTGAAGAATACTACACCTACAGCTTGCTTGGTTTTTATTTTGTCGCCCACTTTTACACTTACTTCTTCCAGGTTTGAATAAACGGTAAAATATTCACCATGTTTGACCAGTACCGTATAATTTGATCCGGGAATGTTGATTATATTCCTTACTTCACCATTGAAAAGGGCCCTTGCTACTGCATCTTTGTTAGTGCGTATGTTCACACCGTTATTAAACATATAAACACCTTCGAGAGTTGCATATTCATGTTTTCCATACGTTTCTGAAATAAATCCCTTTTCAACAGGCCAGGGAAGCTGTTGTTTGTTATTCATAAAATCGTGCGATAACTTCAGGGCTTCTGGGGTAGGCCCCAATACCACCGTTTTATTCGTAATGGTAACTTTGGTGTTTTCCTTGTTTGCTTTTGCAATTTCTGAATTTATTAATCTTTCAATAGCCTTGTTTAACTCATTGGCTATTCTTTCTTTTTCTTTCAGTTGTTTTCGGAGGTCTTTTTCTTTATTCTTGAGTTTATCGTATAGCTTGGTTTGTTCTTCCTTGTCAGTGAGGAGTCCCATTTTTTCCTGGTTCTCTTTACTTAACAATGACATCTTTTCTATTCTCTGCCTGTTTAACTGGAGTGTTTTGGTTTCTATCGTATTTTTTGTTTTGATGATCAGGTCCATTTGTCGCTTTCTATAGTCGGAATAATTCTGAATCAGCTTCAGTCGTTTGAAGGATTGATTAAACGATTCGGCAGAAAAAATAAACCCTATTTTATTGTAGGTGTTACGGTTCTTATATGCAAAAACCACCATGCTTGCATATTCTTTTTTCAGATTTTCAAGATCCTTCGTTAAAGCCTTAATGTTTTCTGTATTTTCCTGAATCAATTCATTGAGGTATCTGATTTCTTTTCCGATAGTGTTGATGAGTGTTTCACGATTATTAATCTGATTGTCAAGAACATCAAGATACTGAATCGATTCTTTTTGTTTTAGTGTCGTTTCCTGAATCAGCTTTTTTGTATACTGAATTTCCTGATCTTTTTGTTTCCGTTTTCTTTCCAGATCAGCCTTGGTTTGGGCAAAGCCTTCCAGGCTCAGGAAACCTAAGATCACGATCAGAACGAAGATGCTAGTTCCCTTTTTCATATCCCGGAGGAATAGTGGTATTTAAATTTAACAGCTGAATGAATCGAATACTTGTAAAAGTCAAATTTAATGAGAATTCCTGTGGTGTAAAATATTTTAAATCCACAATTGCCGGCATAGAAAACTTCTGGGTTGAAATTTCATCCTTATAGTTGATATGGATTCGCTGACTGTTATCCATTCTTGTCAGGATGTAACCTGATACTGGTAGCTTTTTATTACCCGTATATATCTTTTTATCCAGGATATTATCCTGGTTGTGTAAGTAAGGAGCGCCTGTAGTTTCATCCTTAAAAGGCAGGTAATGTTCGTCGGGTTTGAATAAACATGATCCAAAAATCAATTTCTCAAAATCATCAAAGCCGGCTTCTTTCCAGGCATATTTCATCATAATATCGTGGATGGAAAATTCATAATATTTTTTTGAAGGCCTGTCGATAAGATACATGGAATCGCGGGTAATATAAAACCGGAAAATTTCAAAACCCATAACTGCATTGATAGAGCCCCAAATTAAGCTATCATGCCTTATTACTAACACCAATGATGCCTCCTGTTGGTTTTCCTGATTCTTGAAGCTGACCTTTCCCTTAGCCTGAAACCATCTATAATCAGGAACAGGAGTATTTATCTCATTTGATGAAACAGGTGAGTAAACGGGGTTCTTGTTTAAATGCTTTCCTGTTTTACAAGAAGCAGCCAGAAAAACCATCAGCGATAACCATAAAAGGAATTTATTCATAAAGCATCCTGTCCCTAATTTTTTTATCCAGATTTATGGATGTTGATCCATTGGCCTTTGCTTTTTGCCATTGCTCGACTGCTTTATCAATGTTGCCAAGTTTAAACTGAATATCGCCATAATGTTCCAGAATATCTGCATCGTTGGGTTTCTTAAGAAGTGCTTTTGATATCTGCTTTTCAGCCGACTGATAATCATTCATCAGGTAAAGTATCCATCCATAAGTATCCAGGTCGGCCGGATTTTCGGGATCGAGCTGAAGGCTTTTTTCAGACATTCTTTTTGCATCCTCAAGGCGGGTTTTTCGGACTGAAAGGAAATAAGCATAATTATTTAATACGAAAACATCATTGGGATCAAGCTCAAGTGCTTTATCGTAATATTTATCAGATTTTTCATTGTCAGCCAGGTTATGATAAACCTCCCCGAGATTTGCATAAAATTGTTGCTGGAGTGGTTTGTTTTTGATCACATAATTTGTACCTGTTTCAAGTATGGTGGCAGCTTCGGAATTTTTTTTCTGTTGCATGAGGCCAATACCTTCATAAAAATAGATTTCAGGGTTTGTTGGGAATAATTCGGTAGCCTGAGTGCAGGTTTCAATTGCCTTTATATAATTCTTTTGTTCAAAATACAATGTGATCACCTTCTTCCAGATCATATAATTCGATTTATCATTGGCAAGCGATTTCAGATATTCATTTAAAGAACTATCCTGCTGGCCGGTATTATAATATATATCCCCTTTAAAAGCAAGTGCCTGGGAATTATTGGGTTCCAAATCCAACAACAGATCAATTAATCTTAAAAGCAATTGTTTTGTTTCGGGTGAAATTTTCTCTTTTGTGTAGGTGGTCATCAAATAGGATAGTTTGGGCTTAACTTCCAGATCAGGATTTTTTATCATTTTTTCGGTATACAATAACGCCAGCTCAGGGTTATTGGTTTTTCTATAATAGTCAGCCATCATCATTTGAGCCTTGCCATCATTTGAATCGATACTCAAAATTTTCTGATTCAGGGAAAGAATTTTATCAGTTTTATCATATACAATATACATATCGATCAATACCTTTAAATAATCGGTATTATAAGGGAAAGCATTTATGAGTTTCTGCATTTCCCTTTCAGCTTCATCGAATTTATCGATATTCAGATAGATTCTTCTTTTGCGATCGATAACATCGGGCAATATACCTGATAACTGTTCTACTCCATCAAGGACTTTTATTGCTTTCAAAGGCTGCTTGTCCAT
>Ga0182027_10011382_pt1 | contig 12579 bp, 4 predicted proteins | sample 712E1DmetaG_FD_121300 | JGI IMG/M metagenome (GOLD analysis project Ga0182027, IMG submission 121300) | Permafrost microbial communities from Stordalen Mire, Sweden - 712E1D metaG (Illumina Assembly) | ecosystem: Environmental > Terrestrial > Soil > Wetlands > Permafrost | place: Sweden...
CGTGAACACGCCCGGCGTACCAGGCACGTATGCCGACCGCCCGTTGTTTTGGATCGCGTAGCGGACATAAATGCGATCATCCTTCCGATAGATGTCCTTCAGGATGACTTCCACACGGGCGTGATTCTTCGTTTCTCCGGCCAGGCGTACCGGTGTGCTGGCGAACAGCATCTCCGAGGCGAGCTTCGCCTCCTGCTTCTCCCGCGGATCCTCTACGGGCTGGGCCGGAATCGCTACCTTGGCCACCGTGGGGCTGGGTTCCTGGTCAATGGCGAAGTGCATCTCCGCGACGGAGGGCGCCGGGACCAGTTCGTAGCTCAAACGGCCTGACGCCGTCCAGATAAACAGGTTGGTCGTGGCTTCCGGGTCGAGCGGCTGCACGAATACCTTGTTGCCGCGCCATTCGATCTTGTACGACGAGCTTCCTGCCGCGACCTCGATGACGGGCTCCGCCAGCTCGATGACGCTCAAATGGTTTGGGGCCGTTTCGACCCTGATCACCTTGTGCCGGTCCGACTTCTCCGTCTCGATCCTTTGTGCATTGGCCGCCAGCGCAATGGCGATGGCGAAAACGATGGTTTTGGGCATGCCCAAGTTTCCACCGATTCCCGCATCGCTCCAAAAAGTCGGTAACGGCCGCTTCCGAGCGCCCCGTCAAAAACCGTGAGCCAAAATCCCCCGTGACGAAATCCCGTTACAGCCATTCTGGTGGAGCGGAAAAATCCGAGTTTCTATGCCCGGCTGGAGTTTGCAGGACCTGGCCGGCTCCTTCGAACACTTCGGCGTCAGGCAGGACCTTCGGACCTTCCTTTGGCAGCCGGGCATCTGGATGTCTGGATGGGCGTTTCCTGTCAAGTTGACGTCGCGACCGTAGTTGCGGGAGTGGCAACAAGGACGGATTCGCGCCCTGCCCAACTTCCGGGTACCGCCCTGACCGAGATGCACTGAACCGGGGCCGGGCACCGAACTCCGATCAGCCTTTCATCTTTCTAATGCCAGCCGGTCTATTGAATAAGTCTCGCGTAGTGTGCCATTGGTGTGCAGCGCTTCAGCCGAGTTGTCTAATTGAAAAAGAACAGGTTAGATCGCCGGGCGCGCGGCCGGCCGTAGCACCTGCCTGGTACACGTTTACAACGGCGACGCGCTCGGCTGCCTCGGGATGCGTGCGCCAGCTGGTCTTCTGTATTCAGCATCCTCGGCGCGACGATCACGCGACAACATCGTCGGCCTTGCCCTCAGCGATTACGGACGGCGGATACATCCGGAGTTGGAGCGCGTGCCGCATTTCGGGAGTTTGTACCAGTGCGTTACCGACCGGCAGTTGTTCAATTCGGTCAGCGATGTCTTCGTCCCGCCGCGGTTTCAGGAACCCTGCAACTTTCCGCGACGCGGGATAGTTGGTCCTGAAGATGATCTTTGTTCCGGCGTTGCCCAGAACATCCGGGTGAAAATCGCTGATTCCCTGGCTCGCCGAGATCACCACAACTCCGAACTTGCGGCCCTCCTTCATAATCTTTGGAAGCGTCGTATCGCGGCTTACCCGATGGGCCTCATCCAGGACGATCGCCAGACGGAGGCGATCGCTCTCACCCCACCGAAACATGTCCTTATATACCTTGCGCAGGACAAATGCGCCTGCAGCGATCTGAAGCTGTTCAAGGGGATGCTTATGCAGATCAATTACCAACCCGCGCTCGCTGGCGGCGAGAAAATCCACGTTGCCTGCTGCCGAATTCTCGTTGAACAGTTGGAAGTCGAATATCGGCTTACAGCGAACCAGGACGTTTCGAACACCTCGACGTTCCTCGTATTGACGTATCTTTCGCTCCAAATCCGCCAATCTCGGGATCGGTGCGTTCGGATCGCTTTCAAACCCGGACTCAAGATAACAGTCTCGCATCGCATCGTAGATGAGGCCGCGTTGTATGTCACCAAGGCCGAAGACGTATTGAATGATCTCAGCCACGGCGAAGCAATTCGTCTTCCAGTAGCTGGTGCCTCCCTCCAGGCTGGAGACGGCGTCGAACGGAGAGAACGGTAGGCCCTGTGTAGCGTCCCAAACTGCAGGTCTGGCCAGCCGGTAATACTCAGATGTGGTCGTACCGAACTGGCCGTGGAAATCAATCACGATTGCTGGGAGCCCCTGTCGCGCGCTTTCGCAGAGCAAACGCGTCACCGTCCACGACTTCCCCTGTCCGGGAATCCCGATGATGAAGAGGTGCGGGCTACCTTTCACGGAAGCTTTCCAGTCTACGATCTCGTCGTCAAGAGAAACGCCCAATGGTACCGAGACTTCGATCGGACGTTCGTTGGCTGGCGACTGCGGAATTGGATCGGTAGAGGTTGGAGCGGTTTCCGGAGAAGGTGGAACTGGTGGCATCTCTTGTGACGGCGTTGGAGCTGGGCCTTGGCTTCTCTCGCCAGAGTCGACGGCCACGCTACCTCGGAAAACCGTCGTAGTCTCAAAATCTCGCGCCGTAAGGACGCGGAAGTTGGCGCCTCGGTGCGAGAAGGTTTTTTGCGGAGATCCGCCTAGATCCACGATGAAGCCGCGATAGACGGCCTTCATCTGAGGGATGCCGGACTCCAACCGTCCAATCAGACGAAGGGTCTCTTGTGTATCGTTGGGTTCAGCGAAAAAGCCGTACCGGGCGGCTCGTCGCGCATAGAAGCGGAGTACGGCAGCCAGCTTCGACCTCTGTACGACGTGGTCAATGCGATCGGCAGGGTTGAAAAACAATTCCCGAAATCGTCGCTCGGTAGCCTCCATTTGATCGCTCATTCGATCTGCCAGGTCGTTTAGACCAGTCACACCAGAACGGGCCTTCACCTCGATAAAGCAGACATCGAGTCTGTTCGAACGAAGCCGTATCTGAACCAGATCGCACCGCGACAACGTGCCGAGATCGCCGCCGCCGTCCGCCTTTCGACCTCGCATTTGCGCTACTGAAAAAATCTCCGGGTGCGCATCCACCGGCAAGAGGACACTATTCGTCAACTCCCCCGTGGACTTTAGCCAGGCAACAACCGCCCCAAGACCCGCAGCCTCGCGCGCGCGCGTGTTGTCGTGAATCATGCGCAGCGCAAGGCGACCCGAGACGCTCTTCAGCGCCTGGAGGGCCTCACTGACGCTCTCTTCGACCGCAGAGAATCCCAGGTCCTTCATAGCTAGCGCCAGAATGTCTTCCACCTCCTCCCGCCATGCGGTTGTCACCACAAGCCTGTGCCCCAGCCCTTCAATGAACTCCGGGGCATAGTCAAGCAGGTATTTCCGAGCGGTAGTTGCTAGGTACTGATCAGCGGGATCATCGAACAGGTCAATTCCAATGAAGCGGTCCAGCAGGATCACCCAATCGGCACTGTGGTGGACCCGATCCAAGCGGTTGCGTTCGTCAAAAGACAACTCCACGCGGAGTGAGGGCTGACAACTCTGCTGGGATTCCGGAAACAAGACACGGCGGACACCATCGAGTAGCAATCGGTGGGTATCCACAAGATCAGCAGTGTAGCCGGGCAACGTCGGGTGCTTTTCCCGGCTTGCGCCAGTCGGCAGGGCAACCTGGTGAATCCAGCGGGCGGTACTCTCCGTGCTCTGGAAATCAGATGCAACCCTGGTCAGCAAGCCGTAGACGGAAACGCTATCGGTATCTGCGATTGCTTCGCAGCAGCTCACGGATGGGCGAGCCTCATCGATTAATAGGGCTAAATTGATGTCGCCGCCCGGAGGGTCAGGTAATTGTTCGATGGACCGAAGGGCCACCTGGGCGACCGGTGCTAGATGCGAAGCCTTCTGGTATGCGCCGGATAGATAAAGCTCGTCGCGGAGTCGGTCCAGCCCCGGCAAGCTGAGGGGCATCGGTTCGCTGGAATGCGCGATGATGTCCAGCTTGGGGTAGTGGGCGCCCTGCCCCTGATCGGCGAGTTCCTCTCGGTACAACTGCTGCAACGCCAAAGCGACCTGGTATCCGTCACCTGGATTGCTGACGCTGACTCTCAGCGTGTCCGTATAGGGGTGTAGTCTGCGGTATTCAATGAGTTCGTGTCCGAGCTTTTCGAGGGGAAAGTCGGTCGCATTAACCAAGTCCGATGGAAGGCCCACCGCCGAAGCCAATTCCGCCAGTGCTCGTGCGGGTTCTTGTGTTTCCGTGGGAAGGGCAGCACCCAAGTAAAGGCCCAGATTCTGGGCAAATACGTGCACTCTGTCGTCAGGTCCCAATACAAACATCGGAACATTCAGCGGCGCCAACCTCTCGACGGCGGCGACCTCAACCCGTTTGGCCCGTTCGCCTTTCGAAGTCGTTTTTGCTAGTTCACCACGCCAGTGCTCCAGCAAGTCCGAATAGGCCGCATACCAAAGCAGCCGAAGTGGATGGAGAGGCAGTATAAGAACAGCGGTTTGAGGACGGCCTCCCGGGTGGAAGATGGTAAGCTGCAGGGTATCTAATCTCAAAGCCCAGGGCAGACCTTCGAGATCAACCGAGGCGATCAACTCACGGTATGATTTTGCATAACGCCTGACCCGTTCTGTCAGTGCGCCATTCCATTCCAGGCTTGCAATGCGGTCGCGTGGTGCTCGTCCAGCAAGTTCCTTGGCTAGGAGTTCTCTCTGGCGCATGAAGTCGGCCCAACATTTCTGCTCAAGTTGCGCTCCAGGAAGTGGGTCCCACGTGACGTTGTCGAAGGAAAGGGCTCTGTCAGACTCAATTTGGGCCACGGGCCATGCCGCTTTTGGGTTCTGGCGCAAGTAGTCCTCGATCAGCGCCGCTATCGGGCTGACCGCAATCCGTGCCACATATTTTTGCTGAAGTACAACTGTGAAATACCAGGGTTCATCAGCGGTTTCCCATTGCGGCTGACTCTCCTCTAGTTCCGCGGCGGGCTCTTTGAGTTCAAGACACGCACGCAGCCGCGCCATTGGTAGCGAGAGTTCAGTCTTTTTACGAAGAGTCTCCTCTGGCTCGACATCAACCTCTGAAGTCAACCAAAACTCGTTGGAGTAGCCGTAAATCACTTCCCCACTCTCGTTCTGAACTTCGAGTCCCTGTTCAGTCTCGCCAGACACCCGAACCTCGACTGCCCGAACTTCCGTCTCCTCCAGGTCCAGTGACAAATTAGCGGACTTTGTGGTTCGATTTGTATTCTTGACCGTAATCCGCAACAAATGAGTTGCCACTTCCTCGCCATACTCGCGCCGTGATGGAATAAGCTCAACACGCCACTTCCTTACGCCTGCTGGTGCGGGCGGATCGCTCGTCCAGCGGACGGTAACCTTATGACCTGAACCCATCTGCGCTTGCAGCGACGTCCCCGTCCCGTTTGGCTGTTTGAGTTTGCAATACGCCTCCACTTTCCCATCAGGATCAAGGAATGGCTGGACTTCGATGGCCTGGAGTCCTGACACTTCCTGGTCAGGAAAGGGCCAGAGGTTAAAGGCCAGATCGGCCCAAGCGGGGTCGTCGGCAATCGGTCTTTGCCACTCGGCGGTTTGGTGCAAGACCCGTTGTGACAGATAACCCGCCAGCCGATTCTTAAACGTTCCGTCTGGAAGACTCGTGGCGGCTAGTCTCTCGGCCGCAGAGTTCTGAGGGCGTGCTGGGCGGGCAATCGCGTCCACACACTTCCGGTTCCGCTGAAGACGCTGCACGAAATCGTCATTGGGGTCGGGGATCAGTCCGACCCGCCAAAGTGCTCTCCCAATCGAGGAGGGCTCAGGGCTTTCTCTGGCTTGGAGGTAGAATTCAATCAAGTCTTCTTGGGAGACGGAGGCTCTGCCCTTTAGCTGCCCTCTGACACGACGGAGTACTAGTTGTACCTCTTCCGGAAAGCCGTGCTCCAGTCGTTCCGCTGTTCGGTGCAGGAACCTCCCCAGATCAAAACTGGCAAAGGAGTTGCCAAGGGAACTCGCCGTTACGTGTCCCAGTCCCCCCGGAACAATAAGACAGAGACTGCTCTCCTTCCGGTTGCGCAACTCAATCGCTTGATCCGGCCGCAATGAGTATTCATCCTGGCTATTTGATCCCAGGACGTACGTTTCACAGCCCATGTCGGAGCGCCCACGTAATTCTTTGCAGAGCTGGCTTGCGGCCTCGAGCGGCAGGTTATCGACCCGCAAGCAGTGGCCAGGAGATCGGTACTGAAATTCGGTCCGAATCGCCTCAACCAGCTCCGGGATAAGGTTTTGGAGCATCTACTTCACCTCCGCGGCAACTTGCATTGGGCGTTGAATGTACTGCGCGTCGAAATCGTCGGAGAGATTCTCAAACACGCCGATCTGTCGTAGACGGACTTTGATCGCTTCAAGGTTGCGATGTGCGGCCTCAACCGCTTCCGCAGCCGTTTCGCTCGCCGGGGGTCTGTCGATGAGCAGACCATACCGTCTTTCCATCCAATTGAGAAACTGTTTCAGCGGCAGCCGAACTGCCGGCACACTACGACCGTCTTCTTCCCAGCCATGGTCCGCCAACGCCACGTGCACCAGCGTTGACAAGAGTTCATTGCTGAGGGTGTACCGAGCGACCCGGCGTGCTCCTCTCGAATTGCCGCTCATAATGCCGTAGGGCCGATTGAAACCGGAGACCGAGTAGAACCAACCCGTCATGTTCTTCATGGCGGACTTCCGCTGCGCCTCAAAGAGTGCACGGACTAGGCGGTCGATCGAATCGAGATCAGGCGAGTCCCTCAGGCCCCGCAAATATGCAGCGGCTTCCGTGACCTCGCGTTCCTCGGTCTCCTCATCCATGTTGAGCCCGTTCTCAGCGCAAATCTGCTCAAATTCCTGGTCCGCCTTAGCTTGCAGTTTGACCTCGCCTGCGAGATCTAAGAGCCGATTCAAATACTCGCCTGTATTCTTATCGCGGTCGGGCAAGCCGATCTTGAGCGCAGGGATTAAGGTCAGAAAGCGATCCAAAGTCCGCAGCCGTAATGACGCTCTCATATACCGCTCAATCGTCTCGAGATCCCGCTCTACGCAGCTTCGTGCCAGTTCGTCGGAAAAGGAACCCCGTTCGCCTGTGCAGTCCAGGAAAAACTCGGGTTTCTGGCTGGATCCATTTCTGCTGGAGACGCAAATTACCCAGTTCATGAGGCGCATTGAGTACACAAATAGATGGAAATTGATCAACGACAAAAGAAATCGATTTAGCTGTGTAGTGGGCAGTTCCTTTTGGTAGCATCGCAATGTGCCAAGAACGTCCCGCGCGAAAAACTCGGACTGCTTGACCAACCGAGGGAAACTCTTGATTTCGGACGGCAGTGCGGAAACGCCTGCAGCCGGCAGGCCGTCCAGAAAGCAGATTGTCAGCAGCGCCTCGATATCGATGTCTGTGGTGCCGTCGTATCGTCCGTCAAATTTCTCGGTGTCATCAAGAACTAGGCCCGCACCAAGCGCCGCGCGAAACAGGCGGTCCAGCTTAACAGGGTCCTTCTCAACGCTGAGTAGGACTGTGTAAACGAAATTGTGTACGCCCCGAAGCCGGGTGATGTCCTTTGGTAAGCCTGCTTTGTAGGAGAGCATTGTCGTTGGGTACATGTACGTCATCTTCTCTCCCGTGTGTGCCCGGCCCCGTTTGCCCATCTTGACTATGCTGGTCCTGATCCAGCGATCCAAGACCGTCCGGCCAGAATGACTGCTGAACCCCTTTAACCGTTCGTGTTGAGTCATTCGCGCGAAATACTCGCCGTACAGGTCTGGATCTATAGGTTTGCCAACCCTGCGACCTTTCGTACGGACCAAGTGGAAGAGGCCGGGAAGGAGCATTTCGACGTCGAAGTCGTTCATGTCAATCGTAAAGAGGAGATCGAACTTGATCCCTTTGGAAGCCTTCGGCAGCAGTATTCTCACAGTGCCTCCTTTAACTCAATGACGTGATTGTCCATCACTACGCGATGACGCCGAGATCGGCCTTCGAGCAGCAACACTTCTTTCACGCCCGTACGAAGCAATCGCGACTTGAATTCTCGCAACTCAATGAGGAACGGTTCGAATTCTTGAGTCTCTGGAGTATAGCCTTCAGCCAGGCGCGAGAGAAGCTCAAACAGATCAAGCGTCACCTCGATCCTTGGATCCCCGGACACGTGAAACAGCTCGAGCGCATCCGGAATGCTTTCAACGTACTGGCCTTCGTGAAAGAGCACGCGGCAACGGAAGTTCTCCGGCTCGAATTGCTTAATCACTGTGAGCTCTTGCTCCAGGTTTCGAGCCAGTGCCACGGACAGCTTGCCTCTCGCAGCATGCCGCGTGATTCCTTCCGATCGAGATATTCCGGCCAACAGACGCTCAAGCACGTTGCCCGGAGGATATTCGCCGGTGAGTGCCCTCACAAAATCGTCCAGATACAAGTACGGGAGGAGTTGACCACGTGGCGGCAATTCCCACTTGTCGTTCTGCAGTTCGGTATCATCTCCTTCGAAATAGAGCCGGCGCTTGACAACGCCATGCCAGTGCGGACCAAACACCTCCGGCGACACCGCCTCTTCGAGGGGAATCCGCCCCAATAGTGGTCGGAAATAGCGGAGTACCGACCGCCATTTCTCCGCATTGCGGTGAAAATGCAGAAACCGATCCAGACGCGGGTTCACCCGCTGAGCTGGATCCATGGCCGCCAAGTCACACAGCATTTCATCGTTCTCATGATGTGCATTGAAGACGGCGTGAAAGTAGGAACGCAGCGGCCATTCGTGGTTCCTCTTGCCGGACCGGCGAATCTCGTGGACATCCTCACATGCCAAGTTGCCCGTTATAAAATACGCCAACGCCGACCTGACGTCACGGATTGTGGCGCGCCGGGTGCGGCGCCAGTGCTGAATGAGGAAGATCCTCTCGACTTGCTCCACGATACCCGAATCCCGAAGACTGTCCGCGTTGAACTTGATCGGGCAATCCAACCGTGCCGCACAGCCGCCGCACGCATCCCAGTGACTCTGATTTACCAGAGAACCGAGCATTTGGGAGAACAAACTCGCAGGCTTACCGGGCAACTGCACTAAGGCTCGCCTCTTCAAATCTACGACTGCTATCCGTTCGTCAGGCACCCCAGTGCCAAAGATCAGTCGGTCGATTTCGCCAGCCAACCATCCGAATTCTGTTCGATGCGTTTGAAAGAATTCGTGCAATCGGCCATCATTGATGGCGACCAGTAATACTGGTAGTAGAGCCCAATCGGGTTCGGTGTTCCCTGTGAACGGAGCGAACGACCTAGAAAGGATTTCCTCGGAACTCTGGTCTCCGCGCGACTCCGATGCATCATAGATCGCTTCGAACCTACGACCGCTCACTTCAAGGACCCAACCGTAACGATCTTCGGCAATCGAGGCAGCCCTCACCCGCTTCAATTCGTCGCGAACCATTTCGAGAAATGCCGTTTTGCCGTCACCGGGGTTTCCTGTGAGAAACACGAGTTGCCGCTTTCCTGCAACGATGTCAGGCAAGAGACGATGGTCCAGAAGGGTGGGTATATAGGTGTCTCTGGCGAAGATGCTGTCTAGGCCGCGGTTGTCGGCATTGCCGGTGGCGCTGTTTCGATACAGTCCGCGCAATTGGTGAACCCACTCCAGACTGACCTCCGTTCCGTCCACTGTTGCCGGCACTTCTGGAGTAATCGCCGCGTCCTGCAAAGCGTCCAGGAAAGCTGACGCACTGGGGTACAATTCGCCGTTTAGCCCGGCCGCCCGTCGCAGACATGCGAGCAGTGCAGACCCGCAAGCAGCTTCCTCGTTGACCGGTAGCGGTCGGGGAACAGTCTTCTTTGGAATGCCGTCTTCGTAAACGAACGGCAATTGCGCCGTTAGCGACTCGTACAACACCACGGCGACCGAATAGAGGTCCGACGCGTTGGTCCAGCCCTTGCTTTCAACCTGGGGGTCACGATACAGCGGCGTCCCCACTGCGCTCTGGCGCATGTCTTCACGGAACTTGGCCAATCCGAAATCGATCAGGCAAATGCGGCCCTGGTCTTCGTCGGGAACGATAATATTCTTCGGCGCGATGTCTCGATGCGAAATCCCATGCTCTTCCAGGTATCCCAACGCGCCTAACAGAGCGTCGGCGAGGTGCAAAACGCGGTCGGGCCGATGCAGGAATTGATCCATGCAGTACGTGAGTTCCGAGCCAGGGATGTATTCGAGTTTGAGATGAAAATCCTCTTGGGGCTGGCGAACATCGTAGATTCGCGGCAGGTGTGGATGAGAAAGGTCTTTCAACGCGTTGAACTCCGCTTTGGCATAGAGCTGGACGGCTGCGATGTTCTTTATGCGCTTGAGCACAAACTCACCGCCGTACATGATGTCCTCCACCAGGTAGGTCACGGCGGTTGCACCCTCGCCTAGAATTCTGACAAGCCGATATTGCCGACCACCAAAAGTTTGGGGCCTAGGATTGGCCGGGGCGCGCAGATCCTTCCATGCCTCCCTTAGCCTCTGCAGACCATTCTGCAGTTCTTTGGACGTTGGACGCGAACGGGGCTCCGGTGCGCCGCACTCGCGCAACAAAGACACGAACGCGTCGGCAATATCGGTGGGCCAGGCCCCAACCCGACTTCGCAAAGAGGTTTCAACCCAATCCTCAACTGTGGTGTCAGCTTCTTCCTTGCTCGGGTCTAGATTGCATAAGTGGCTGCACAACGAAAGCGCGAGGCCGTAAACGTCACTTTCCTGCCCCCCAAGGGCGAATCCGATACGGCATTCCGGCGATAGGTAGACGTTGTCCTTTTCCAACTGGTCCAGTTCCGTGGCAATGCTCTGCCGATTGTCGATATGGGCGAACATGAAGTTGAAAAACTGGACTTTGGACGCTCCGGCGATCCTGTTTGCATAGATCGACTCCGGGTCCAAGCGTCTATGAACCATCCCGCTTTTGTGAAGAATAGAGAGCTGCTTAAAAGCCGTATCTGCCAGTTCAAGGGCATATTCCGGGGTCTGCAACAGAACGGGATCGACCGGCGTGCGCAATGCAGAACCTTCCGGAAGGCGAAACGGGATCGCCAAATATCGGTCTTCATTCCAGAAGAAATATGGATCCACGTCCGGTGACGTTCCATCGACTGCGGCTCGATGGACGGCGTTATATTCGCGTAGGATAAACTCACGTGGTTGTTCCACCGGGTCCAATTCGTAGAGTTTGAGAAGTCTCCGTCCGGCAGAGGCGTGCTGAACCAGGAAGTCCCTGTGGCCTCGTCCACCAGGGAGAACCTCTAGGACCGTGAAGGCGTTGATCTTCTGAGGAAACTGGGGGCGATTCTTTAGATCTGTGAGATACGTGCGGATCGCTGGCCCCGCAGCGTTCAAGTTGAGGGCCTGATTCTCGCTATCGATGCGCGGTAGCTCCTCTAGCGCATCATGTAACCGGACCACGTGCGTGCCAATCCTAGGGTCCGCCACTCGGAGTTGGCAATTGGCGGCGGAAAGAAGGATCATGTCGACGACGAAATGGGTCTTCTGCGCGTACTCGTGCAGATACGGTACGCGCCCGCGCAATACTCCGGCCAATTGTCGTCCTACATGACCGATTTTTTGAAGCGGACTACGACGCGGTTCCCCACCCGGCAGCACCCAGACATTCTCGTTGCCGTAGATGTCACCCGACCATGATTTTTCATCGATGACAAAGATCACGTGCTCGCCAATGATAACGAAATCGACTTCGTAAGTATCACCCGCTGGCGTCACGATTTCTTTATTGCAGATGACCGTCCAACTGGCTGGCAAGTCCTTGAGGCGAGAGGCTGCCTCACGTTCCGAAGCCGTGACGAATTTCCCGAACTGAATTAGCTCTGCCATAGAATCACCTAAAGAAAAGCAAACTTGCCGAATTGATACGGAACTGAATGGGTCTCAACAATCAAGGCCATAGTACTTCTTATCAGCCGAAGTGTCGGGTAGCGACGAAGTAAACCCTTGAGTTCGCCAGCCTGGCTGTCCGTCAGATAAACAACGATGGCCTGGATGGCCTTCCCGGCACCCTGTCGGAGGATGGGTTCAACGATGGGGACAATGTGTGAGAGGCTCTTGCCGGACGCAGGACCAGTGGTCAAGACGTAATTCTGCTCGGCGAGTGCACTGCGAATGCCGTCTTCTTGACGATGGTGGAGGCAAAGCCGTAGGCCCTCGCTGCCCGCACCGGGCAACTTCTCCCGACGGTTCCGCTGGATGTGCTCTCGAATGCTGGGCTCACGGATATTGATACAGCTCCGAACGTACGACGAATACTCAGCAATCAGCCGCTGGCGAATAATGAAGGCGTCCATAGTCGATTCCCGGGCCTTGACGTATTTATTAGACCACTCCGCGGCAACGACTGTGAGGAAACTAACGCTTCGCCGCCCGGACGACGGCCCCCAGCGAATGCATGGGAAGGGGAGCCACTAGGCAAGCCACCAGGCTGCCCTCGCACAGTGATGGATAAGGCCTCCAGGGCAGCCGCTCGGTGCGGCCCGCCCTGGAGTAGTCATCAATTGGCGCTCTTCAGCACTGGAATGCCGGGGCGCTGTTGCGTGTTCGGAAGTTCCAGCCTTCCGTTGCGAACCTGCGCTTGGCCCGGTTGAACGGGAAATGGCCGAACATGGTACGTCCGCCCATTGTCCGTGA
>Ga0182027_10011383_pt1 | contig 12579 bp, 12 predicted proteins | sample 712E1DmetaG_FD_121300 | JGI IMG/M metagenome (GOLD analysis project Ga0182027, IMG submission 121300) | Permafrost microbial communities from Stordalen Mire, Sweden - 712E1D metaG (Illumina Assembly) | ecosystem: Environmental > Terrestrial > Soil > Wetlands > Permafrost | place: Sweden...
GCCTGCTGCATCAGATCGGCCGCTGCTGCGCGCCCTGCACCCGGCCGGTCGAAAAGGAGGCCTACCGGGAGATGGTCGAGGGGACGATCCTGTTCCTCAAGGGGCGCACGGGCGAAGTCGCCCAGCGGCTGCGCGAGCAAATGGGCCGCCACGCCGGGGCGCTCGAATACGAGAAGGCGGCCGTCGCGCGCGACCGGCTCTCGGCGATCGAGGCCACGCTCGAAGAACAGACCGTTCATCATCACGATGGGTCGAGTTATGACGTGGTCGTGCTGGGCCGTGAGGGAGGCTTCGGCGCGTTCGTCGTGTTCCTCTATCGCAACGGCCTGCTGGTCGGCAGCCGCCCCTTCCTCGTGCGCGACCACGACCGCCCGGCCGAGGACCTGATGAGCGAGTTCCTGGGGCTTTACTACGAAAACGAGCCGCCGCCGCGCGAGGTGCTGGTCGAGCCGCTGCCCGAGGGCCAGGAGGCGCTGGAAGAGTTTCTCGGCGAGCGGCGCGAGGGGAAAGTGGAAATCGTCAGCCCGCAGCGCGGCGAGCGGCGCCGCCACGTCGAGGTCGCCCTGGAAAACGCGCGCCAGCTTCTCGAACAGCACCTTTCCGGGCGCAAGACAGTCGAATCGATCCTGGGCGAGATCCGGGACAAGCTGGCCCTGAGCGCCGCGCCCGAGGTCATCGAATGCTACGACATCTCGACGATCCAGGGTTTCGCCACGGTGGGTTCGATGGTCACCTTCCGCGGCGGTGAGCCCGACAAGACGCGCTACCGGCGCTTCCTGATCCGCTCGCTGCACGGCCAGCAGGACGACTTCGCCGCGCTGCACGAGATGCTGACGCGCCGGCTGCGCCGCGTCGCCGACGGCTCGGAGAGCGCGCCGGGGCTGCTGGTCATCGACGGCGGCAAGGGCCAGCTCGCCGTCGCCGTGGACGTGATGGAAAAGCTGGGCCTCGCCGGCATCCCGGTCGTCGGCATGGCCAAGAGCCGGGTCAAACACCGCGGCGAAGAACTCTATCGCACCGAGGAGCGCTTCTTCCTGCCCGGACGCAAGAACCCGGTCATTTTAAAATCCGGCTCGCCGGCGCTGCATACACTCGTGCGCCTGCGCGACGAGACGCACCGCTTCGGCATCACCTATCACCGCGAACTGCGCCGGCGACGCAACCTGCGCTCGGTGCTCGAGTCGATCCCCGGCGTCGGCAAGACGCGCGCGGCAATTCTGCTGCGCCATTTCGGAAGCCTGAAGAAAATGAAAGAGACGCCGGCCGAAACCATCGCCGCCGTCCCCGGCATTCCCGCCGAACTGGCCCAGCGGATTTACGAACGCCTGCAAGCGATGGCGCCGGAGCTGGAAAAACTGGAAAAGGAAGAGGCACAGGAAGCGGCGCCGGAAGAGGGGCCGGGAGAGTCGCTGGAGGCGACGGCGGGCGGCGACGTGGGGATCGAGCAATCAGGCGTTGGCGCGGGCGCGGCCGTGAGCGAAAGCCCCGAAAGCGAAGAGCCGCCGCCCGAAGCGATCGGCCCGGCCGGCCCGGAAGACGACCTCGCGCTGGGCGAAAACGAGGGCGACGCCGAGTCGCGCTGGACGTAAAAATAAAATCAGAAAATTCCACAACCTTTTCGCGATTGCGTCACTATAGATTGTGAGCTTCGTTTGTGGTTGTCTTTCTTTGAATTTCTTTGCGGCTCTTTGCGTGTTCTTGGCGGTTCTTTGCGTCACTGATTGAAATAGAAATTCGTTACGCAAAGGACCGCAAAGCAGACGCAAAGAACCGCAAAGAAGATTGAATAAAAGACTGGAAAAGGGCATGACGGATGACAGAAGGCCATAACAAAAGCTGGAAATACTGGGTCTTTCGGATCTTTCTTCCCGGCCTGATGGCGCTCATGGTGCTGCTGTATCTTGGGCTGGCCTTGATGCCGACGGGGTTTCAAGAATATGAGGCCAGCCACGCGGGGGCCGTCACCAAGGTCAACGGCTATATCGGGGTAGGCCCGCAAAGCCCGGCGGCGGTCGAACCGACGCCTCCGCCCGCGGCGCCACAACCACCCCAACCACCGAAGGCGCAAGCCAGCGCCGGCGGAGCGCGTTTACGCAAGGTCTTCCCCCATAAGTGGGCTTTTGTCTTTATGGTACGAAGGTTTGAGAAGTTCGTCAAGCACCCCAAGGACCGCGAATGGTTTGAGCGGATTGAAACGCCTTATGACCCTTACCGCCGTGAATTTGGCAGTTTTCGCCACAGCTCTGGGGCGATCGCCTGGCATGAAACGAACATCCCTCAGGAAGAATGGGATCCCAAGAGTCTTGCACTCGGGATGGACCTTCCCGCCAAAGTCCGCGCGAGGATTTTGAGTTTTGCCCAAACAATCAAACCGAGACCGGAGGATTTCCCCGACGGCGTGGACGAGCAAAAACGGCCGATCCCTGAGGCGGAAAAAGCCGAGTTCGACCGGATGCTGGACATGGTGGAATCATTCCTGCTTGATGATGAATGGATCGTGCCGGACTTCGACCGTTTTCCGCGCCTGCTGCCGATGAACGGGCTTTCGCAACTGACCGCCCTGGCCATGCTGCGCGCCGCCGGGCGTCAGGATCATGAAAAGGCCGCACGCCTGCTCGAACGCTGGACGGAAGCCAAACGCCTCATTCACCTCGGGCGTTTTCCATATCATTATAATAATTATTACAATTCTATTAGTGAATTGACGAATGCGCCGCTGCTGATCAGCGGCGAGTGCGGGCCGATCTCCCCATCATCCATGGAGCGCTTGGGCAAGATTTTCGATCGATCCCTGTTAAACCGGCAACAATTGACCGAGTTCACTCAAGCCGTCGCGCTCCGCGACAATCGCATCTACCGCCAGGGCGATTTTCCGAAAAACGACAATGCCTGGCACCACTTGTTGCACGGCTACCCGGAGGGTGTCGTCAGTGCGCTGATCGAACCGCTCGCCACCCGGCTGAACGAACGCTTGATTTTGGGCTGGAATGACCCCAAGGAAGATCCCCGGCGGCGTGGGTTATATTGGAATTCAATGCTGCTCATGACCTGCTTAATGAACACCGATGATCAAAAGTTCGCATACGTGGGAGATATTGTGCCGATCAATCCGCTCGAATATGTCGGCGCGCACGGCGAGGATTTCAACCGCGAGATTCACCTGGCGCGCTTGATCCTGGCCACGGCCGCTTACCGCCGCGAGCGCGGGCATTATCCCGAGAGCACCGGCGAGCTGATCCCGCAATATCTACCCCCCGCATTCCGCGCGTCGCCCGAGATCGGATTGGAAGTCCTGCGGCTGGGAACAGGGCCGGATGAACGGCCGGTTTTCTGTCATCTGATCAACGGACGCAGTGGTGGCACCGAGTATGTGTTTGTCCAGATCGGCGTCCCGGTCGGGTCGCTGCGATAAACTATAAAAAGGGGTTCCATGGTGGTTCAGTACAAAGCAGACTTCGATCGCCTTGAATGGGAGTCACCCATCGCAGGATTGAGACACAAGTACCTCGACCAGAGTCATATACGGATGCGACTGGTCGAGTACTCTAAAGAAATGCCGACCCATTGGTGTGAAAAGGGGCATTACGGCTGCCTCCTTGAAGGCCAAATGGAAATTGAATATGACCATGAAACAATAGCCTATCAACCGGGTGACGGCATTTTCATTCCGGATGGACCCGAGCACAAGCATCGAGGCCGAGTCCTTTCCGAGAAGGCATTGGTTTTCTTTGTTGAAAAGATCTGATCGGCCATTGGAACGCGGGAGAAGAAATGGACTTGAAGCAGTTGATAGCGCAACGATCTCCGATTCTGCTCGATGGCGCCATGGGGACGCAACTTGCCGCGGCGGGCCTTGCGATGGGGGGACAAATTTGTCTCTCCCATCCTGAGGCGGTGGTTGCGGTTCATAAGGCCTACGTCGACGCCGGAAGCGAGGTGTTGATTACCAATACGCTGACCATGAATCGCATTTTCATCGAGACGCACGCCATCGGTGTCGACGTGAAAGAAGTCAATCTCGCTGGCGCCCTGCTAGCCAGGTCCGCGGCACGTGATGGGCGGTACGTTCTTGGAGACATCAGTTCGACCGGACAGATGCTTGAGCCGTATGGAGAATACAGCGAACAGCAGTTCAGGGACACGTTTCAGGAACAGGCGGAGCACCTCTTGGCCGGCGGGGTCGACGGCTTCATGATCGAGACCGTGATGGACCTCCGCGAGGCGCTTTGCGCTCTGCGCGCCTGCCGCGAGGTGTCGTCCTTGCCCGTTCTCGTCACCATGTCATTTCAAACTTGCCACAATGGTGGCCGCACACTCATGGGCAACTCGGCCAAAGAGGTCACGGGAGCCTTGGCGGATGCGGGGGCAAGCGCAATCGGCGCGAACTGCGGCAGCCTCGATCCATCCGAAACCGCCCAGATCCTTGGCCTCATGCGGGAATGTGTGGACGTGCCCTTGATCGCGCAACCGAACGCCGGCAAGCCCCGCCTGGTCAATAGACAAACATCCTTCGACATGAGTCCCGAAGCTTTTGCCGATGGCATGGCCCAATGCCTTGCGGCGGGCGCAAACCTTGTTGGCGGCTGCTGTGGGACAACACCGGAGCACATCCGCCGGGTTTCGGAATCGATTGCAGACAAAAAGAAGATGGGCCAACAACCGGAGTGAAGGCGACGCCGGCAAGGCCGCACTGCCCGGCAATCCGCAATTCGCAATCAAATGTCGCTCCCGGCGGGGACGGCCTAATTAGAATCCATAAAATAATAACTATTGAGGAACCTTCTTTGCAGTCCCGTAGGGACGACTCGCTTTCAGCCCAGGACTTTAGTCCTGGGAACCAACCCCAAGACCATCCGGAGTCCCGTAGGGACGGCAGAGGATTGCGGCAGATTACGATCTTCCGTCCCTACGGGACTCCGGGTCTATTGACTAAACCGCACCCAGCACTGAAGTGCTGGGCTGAAGGCGGGCCGTCCCTACGGGACTGCATCATCAATGTCAGTCAATGTCATTTTGTTGAGAATTCTTAATACATCACCCGCTTGGGATTCTTTGCCCACTCATCAAACACGGCCCGGCCTTCTTCGGGCAGCGCCTGAACGACTTCCACGGATCGTTCTTTCAGCTCTTTCGCGAATTCTTCATAGATGAAACGGTCGTCGAAGCCGATGGCGGCGGCGTCCTCGCGCGTGGCGGCGTGAACGATGCGCTCGATGCGCGCCCAGTACGCGGCGGCCAGGCACATCGGGCACGGCTCGCAGTTCGCGTAGAGCACAGCCCCCTCCAGCCAGGGCGAGCCGCGCCGCGCGCAGGCCTGGCGCAGGGCCAGCATCTCGGCGTGGGCCGTCGGGTCGCTAAGCTCGACCACGCGGTTCCAGCCCTCGCCCAGGATTTCGCCGTTCAACACGATCACCGCGCCGAAGGGTCCGTTGATCCCCGCTTGCGAATGCTCGCGGGCAAGATCGAGGGCGCGGCGCAGGTGGTGTAGATCCGATTTTTCAATCATCATCATCTTTTCTACGGTGCGGTAATAGCTGGTGCGCAGGCATCTTGCCTGCATGTTGAGCCGTTTGCCGCTTCATCAAAAAGAATGCAGGCAAGATGCCTGTGCCACGAGTGTCGCATTATTTATTGGGCGCTCCGCGCGCGATCGGCCAGTTTGCGGAGCCGGCGCAGGCGCTGGTCGAGGAAGGCCTCCCAGCGCTCGGCGTCCTTGATCCCCATTTCGATCGCGACCGCCACCACCGGCAGGCCGAACAGCGGCAGAGTGTTGAGTTTCACCGCATCCTTGGTGGTGGTCAGGATCATTTCGGCGTCGTATCGCGCAATGGCGGCGCGCCAACGGTCGACCAGGCCCTCGTGGTAAGTGAAGTGGTCGGCGTAGGCGAAATGCTGGATCACCTGGGCTCCGCTGGCGCGAATCATCGTTTCGAAACCCTGGGGGCGGGCCAGGCCGCTGATCGCCAGCACGCGCCGGCCCGACCACGGCCATGCGCCGTTGTGGGCCTCGTCCACCTCGCCCCCTTCCTGGCGCAGCCGGCCGCTGAGCCGCCGGAAGCCGACAATCTTGGTTTCGGATTCAAAAATGGCGACGGTTGGCGCGTGGCGTTTGAGCGCTTCGATCACCCGGTCCAGGCGCGCGGGGCGCATGCGATCCGGCAGGTACTCGCCGTGGGTCAAAATGATGGCGTCGGCCCGGCGCAGCGCATGCAGGCCCTCGCGCAGCCGGCCCGCCGGCATGAGGCGCATGCGCGCGGGTTCGTCGCAGGCGTCCCAGAGCACCAGGTCCAGGTTGCGCCGCAGCCGGTCGTGCTGGAAGCCATCGTCGAGCACGATCAGGTCCACATCGAGTTGGCGCAGCGCGACCATCGCGGCCGCATGGCGGTCGGGGTGAACGATCACCGGCACGCCGGGGCAATGCTCGGCCAGCCATTGCGGTTCGTCGCCGGCGCGTGCGCCGGTGGACAGAACCTGGAGGCCGTTGCTGACGATCAGCGGCCGCTTGAGGCGCGGCTCGGAGCGGTAGCCGCGGCTGACGATCGCCGGCCGGAATCCCCTGCTTTTCAAGGCCTCGGCCATGAAGCGGACGAACGGGGTCTTGCCCGTGCCGCCGACGGTCAGGTTGCCCACGCAGACCACCGGCGCGGGGAGCCGCTGGCGCCGGACCGGCCCCCAGACGTTCCAGGCCCGATGCGCCCGGCGCCCCAAGCCATAGATCCAACTCAGCGGCAGGGTCATCGGCGTGGGCAGCGGCGTCAGCTTCTGGCGCGAGGGGGTGAAGCGATCGGCGGTATTGGCGTCCTCGAGCGGCACCAGACGGCCCGGCTCGAAGTGCAGCCGCCAGACGGCCTTGAGCGAGCGCAGCATGGTTCTGCCGTTGAAAGTCGATTGGCCGTGGCGCCGGTCGACAAACAGGATCGGCGTTTCGACCATCTTGAACCCGCGCGCATGGGCCGCGAGCAGGACTTCCTGCACGATCTCGGGGCCGGTCGAGCGCATGGCGTCCCAGGGCAGGGCTTCCAGGCAGCGCCGGCTGAACAGGCGATAGCCCGAGGTGGCGTCGCGCACCGGCAAGCCGAGCATCAGGCGGATGTAGGCGTTGGCCGCCTGAGTAATCCAGCGGCGCGGCGCTCCGCGCCCCTGTTCGCCGCCCCCGGGGACCAGGCGCGAGCCGATCACCACGTCGGCGTCGCGGGATTTTTCCAGCAGCGCCGGTATCCAGCGCGGGTCGTGTGACCAGTCGGCGTCCATCTCGACGACCGCGTCGGCGCCGATGCGCAGTGCCTCGCAAAAACCGGCAATCCCGGCCAGGCCGCGCCCGCGCCGGGTCAGGCGGTGCAGCAGGTGGATGCGGGGGTTGGCTTCGGCCTTTTTTTTGTCCCGGACCAGCCGCCAGGTGCCGTCGGGCGAATCGTCATCGACCACCAGCACCTCGAGCTCCGGCCCCAGAGCCAGGATGGCGTCGATCAGCGGCACGATGTTTTCGGCCTCGTTGTAAGTGGGGAGCATGGCGATGGTGCGGGCCATAACTGCGACGCCTTGCCGGTGGCGGTAGAGCACAAATTCACGGGATTATCTCATCAAAACGCACCAGGACGCCAAGAGAAAGTTTTAGAAATGCGGAGCGCGGAGTGCGGAGCGCGGAGTGCGGAGAAAAGTCCAATGTCAAATGTCAAATGCAAGAGGATCATTTTGACCTTCAACATTGGACCTTTGACCTTTGACTCTTCATTCCACGCTCCGCGCTTCGCGCTCCGCGCTCATGATCAGTTTCGCCAGCGGATGATGGGCATGGGCGGGGCGGTCGAGCAGGAAGGGTTCGCCGTGGGCCGCGCCGATGCGGTGGCCCCAGACGTGGCTGCGGCTGGCGATCAGCGCCCAAAAATCGGCCGAGGCGATGTAGGTCGCCTGGGGATCCTGGTGCGGCTCGGCGGCGTTGGCCAAAAACTGCGTTGGGTAGGCGCGCAGGGCGGCGAGCTTGATCTCGAACGTCGCGCTGACATCGACAACCCAGTCGACGCGCCCTTCGGGATTGAAAGTGTTGCCGGGATAATAGGCGACGGCCTCGACGCGCCAGCGCGGGCCGGCGGCGGGGTAGTTGCCGACGTGGGCAAAGAAGGCCGCGTCGCGCACGAGTTCATGGGCGCGGCGGTGATCGGGATGGCGGTCCTCGGGGCCGGGGGCCAGGATCAGGCGCGGACGCAGGCGGCGGATCGCTTCGACCACCGCGCGGCGCGCTTCGTTGGAATTTTCGAGTCGCGCGTCGCCGAGGTCGAGCGTCTCGCGCGCGGCCAGGCCGAGGATGCGCGTGGCCTCGGCCGCTTCGGCGGCGCGCGCGTCGGCGCTGCCGCGCGTGGCGCTCTCGCCGTGGGTCAGATCGAGGATCCCCACGCGCCGGCCCAGCCGCGCCGCCAGGGCCAGCGTCCCGCCGGCAAAGAGCTCGGCGTCGTCGGGATGCGCGGCGACGGCCAGGCAATCGAGGGGTTCGATGGCGATCTTTTCAGGGGTCTTTTCAAATGAATTCATCGGTTCTCAGCCTTCTTGAAGCCAACGGGGGCAATTCAAGTTTCCGGTGCATTTGGAATAGTACGACCCCTTCAGGGTCGGACCGGTTTTGGGTACGCTGACCCCGGGTTCCGCGAATACGCTCCACCCGGGGCTATTCAGATTGGACCCTTGCAGGGTCCCGATATTGGCTCCAGTTAAATCTATCCACATTGGACCCTTGGAGGGTCCCCAAATGCGCTCCATTAACAGCTAGGGTTTTAAACATACTCATTCCGCACGTCCGGCAGGGAGTCTGTCGCGCAGGTCTTTCAAATCGTGCGCCATGAGCTGAACGGTGCGGTTCATTTGCCCCATGTCCTGACACAGGCGCCAGAATTTCCTGATCAGGAAGATCCAGATGGTGCTCACGGCAATCCCGAAGACGAGGAAAATCAATACCAGAATTGCATCCATCATTAAAAGCCCTTCCTTATTTTTGCAAGATCAAGAAATCCGTCCCCGCGGACTCGGACCCATTGGTTGGATCATACCGATATTCGGCCGTCTTTCCAACTTTGTTTGCAACCTTCAATGTTGCGAGGAACGCCGGGCCATGCACCTCCTTGCCACGATAGAGCAGGAACATCTCGGCGTCGCCGATCGCGAAAAAGTCGGCGTAATCCCTCTCGGAAAGAACTTTCTTCGCTAGATACGAATTGGGCACACCAGGGTACAATAGCACTCCCCCTTTCGTATCCTCAGTTAGATGCGAATAGGGCACGAGTCGGGATAGGGGCACGGCGCCTTTATTCATGTACTTATTCAGGGACGTCAATTCTGATCTTTTAAGTTCCTCGGCGTCCGCTTTCAACACGCTTCTTGAAAGGTTGTGCCGCCCACGAACACGCGCCTCTAACTGGCCAGGCACGTCAATGTAAAAGGCGATGAACAGCAAGACAAAACATACTATCAGCCCCACGATCAGCTTGGTTTGGACGATTGCCATATTCGATCACCGATCATGTCTTCCCTGAAGATCAGTCAAAATAAAACGTATGTCGCCCCCGGCGGGGGCTCGACCAGGCGATTCCCATTTTCCACGGGCTCACGCCCGTGGCCACAATATCCCGCCCCCTGCGGGGGCTCGACCGCCGGTCCGCCCTTTCCACAGGCTCACGCCCATGGCTACACTATTCCGCCCCCTGCGGGGGCTGATGACTCATAGGAGACCACCGAGTTCTACACCTCGCGCAGCAGCGGCAGGATCGCCTTGAACTTGTCGCCGCCGGCCACGCCGAGCGCCTCCATGATCAGCATCTCGACGCTGGCCGGGACGGCGCCGGCCTGGGCGAGGCGGCGCAGCGCGCTGTCGCGGTCGCCGGCGCGGCGGCTGCCCGTGGCGTCCTCGGCAAGAAAAACCGTAAAGCCATCCTCGATGCCTTTAAGCGCGGTTTGCAGGATGCAGACGTGCGTCTCGATGCCGCAGAGGACGATCTGGCGCCGGCCCGCTTCGGCGTACCGGGCCGCGACGCCGCAAATCGCCTCGTCGCCGAGACAGCCGAACGCCAGCTTCTCGCGCGGCTGGACGGCGTCGCCGATCGCCTCGACGATCCTGGGGACGCTCAGGCCGAGGCCCTTGCGATACTGCTCGGTCCACACGATCGGCAGGTCCAGGATCCTGGCCGCGCGGATCAGCACCGCCGCGCGAGCAAGCACGCGGTCCTTTTCATGAATGAACGGCAGGAGCTTCTCCTGCATGTCGACGACCATCAGGATCGCCTGATCGGGCTTGAACTGAATGGGCATGGGCTTCAGGATTCCTTTGGCGCGCCGCGCCGCTCATAGGATTTGCAATTGAGCGCCAGCGACTCGTCCAGGCAGGCGATGCGTTCCTCGACAAAATCGTCGAGCGCCCGCGCCGGCGAGAGCGGCGTTTCGTTCCACCAGATCGGATGGATCAGGAGTTGCATCGGCCGGCGCTGGGCGAACGCCTCGGAGCCGAGCGGATGGCCGAAGCGCCAGCGCCCGGTGGAGTCGGCGTAGTAGGCCATGCGCCGGTTGAACAGCGCCATGTAGGTGTGCAGACGCGGAGCGGTCAGCTCGGGCGCGCCGGCCAGCGCGAGCGGATTGGGCTGGTGAAAGCTGACGACCGGCACGCTTACCCCGAACCACTGTTCCAGGATTTCGGCTTCGCGCGCGCAGAGGCGCTGGATGAGCGCGGCAACATGGGCATCCTCCGGGGCGCCGGCCAACTCGGGATAGGCCCGGGCGTCGAAATGCAGGCCGAGCTGGTGGCCCAAACCCAGGATCTGGCGAATCAGGGCGTCGCCGGCCGCGGAGAGCGGATTGTAATGCTCGGTGCGCAGCATGACGAAAAAGGTCGAGCGCACGCCCGCCGCCGCGTCCAACCGGGCGATCGGCAGCGCCCGTTCCAGGCTCATGTCGAGGTCGTGGCGCAGCAGGACGAAAGGCTCGCCGCCGTCCAGCAGCCGCTCGGCCGCGCTAAAGGCATGAAACGCGTAGCCCTGCCGCCCAAAGGCCGCGAGCAAGTCCGCATAGCCCTGATGGGTGAACTCGCCGCCACGCGCGGGCTGTGCGGGTGCATTCAAGGGCGCCATCCTTTGCCCGCCGGGCGGGTCGCGCTCACGGCTTGCCGGTCTGAACGCGCTGGGCGCGGAAGACCTTGCGCTCCAGGCCGCCGGACAGAATGCGGTCCTGGGTGTGCACAAGCGTCAGGCCGTCGCCGCTGAGCATGAACTCATGATGAGTATCGCCGCACTGGGATTGCAGATGTTTGCCGTCCCACTTGGCATCGACCACCTGGGGCACCTCGGCGCCGTGGAAGATGACGACCGTGTAACCGGCGTAAATCGGCCCCAGGGCATAGTATTGGGACGTGTCGCCGGGCGACTGCACCTGGTAGACGCCGGTAAACTCGGCCGGGGCCAGCGTGGGCCGGAAACCCATCGGACGGCTGCGGCGGAAGGTGAAGGTATAATACGTGCTCCCCGGAATGCGCTCGATCTTCCACAGGACGAAGCCTTCCTGGGAGAGCACTTCCATCGCGCGGTTGAGCGCGCCGACGGGCAGGAAGCGCTGGGCGAGCTGGTCGCCGTCATAGGGGCCTTCCAGGGTCGAGGGGAGCGACTGGCCGGCCTCGAAGACGCGGTATCGATATTCATAGCCCCGGATGAATCCCTTTTGGGGCCAACCGTACGGGCTGCAGCCGGCCAGCATGACGATGGCGCAAAGGCTGAGGGCGGCAAGGCGAAGATGACGGAGGGTGGCGGACTTCATGTGGGCGATGGACTCCCTGGCTTGAAAGACTGGTGCGCGGCGGCAGGCGGCCGGCGGCGCCGGCGCGGGCTTTAAAAAAAAGTCCAGCCGCGCGCGGGCGCGTCCGTTCACGAATGCCCTTGCATGATTAATCTCAAAAACGATCCCTTTTTGCAAACTTAATGATTTTCTCCGTTCTCTCCGTTGCCTCGTGTTAACTTAAGCCACCCGCGCGCAAGATTATGAATAGGAGAGAACGGAGAAAACGGAGATCCCGGAGCCGCGAAGGTAAAACCTAAACGCCTCATAAATGATTGACATTGACTGCCGGGTTTATCATAAATTGACCCTCAGCTATGGCCTTGCATTTTTTTCTTGCGTCCTTGGCGGCCTGGCCGGCGGCGCAAACCCGCCCCAACGAGAGGAGATCGAGCCCATGCAACGCAGCCGCATCATGATCCTGGGAATCCTGGTCCTGATTTTAGCGATCGTCGTCTGCCTGCGGATTGTGCCGCGACTCGGCGCGATCGGGCCGCGACTGAACCCCCCGGAGTCCGCAACGGCGAACGCCTCGGCCGGCCAGGCGCACCTCGCGGCGCTTTCGAGCCAGCTGCGGCTCAAGGATGGTTCTTTCAACCCGATTGCGCCGAAAAAATCGCTCCCGGCCGACGATCCGGCGCAGCTCGTCGCGGGCCAGACGTGGCGCGAGCGGTACCGGCCTTTTCTTGAAAAAACCCGCGCGCCCGAAACCAGTCCGGGCTTTTACGTTTACCCGTTCCTCGACCGGACCAAGGAGGGGGTCGGGCTCAACTGCAC
>Ga0182027_10011386_pt1 | contig 12577 bp, 1 predicted proteins | sample 712E1DmetaG_FD_121300 | JGI IMG/M metagenome (GOLD analysis project Ga0182027, IMG submission 121300) | Permafrost microbial communities from Stordalen Mire, Sweden - 712E1D metaG (Illumina Assembly) | ecosystem: Environmental > Terrestrial > Soil > Wetlands > Permafrost | place: Sweden...
CGCAGCATCGAAATTTCCCTGCTCGAACAAGGCTTTCCCTTTCCAGAAGAACGCCTGATAACAGGAAGGGGTAATATCAACGGCGGTATCGAACAAGGCAACAGCAGCATCAAGGTTGCCAGATGTATAGTTCACCCGTCCTTTCTCGTAAATCGCGTTTGCATTTCCCGGGTATGATGCAAGGACCAGGTCAAAGGAACTTATGGCGTCCTTGTATTTCCCGAGGCGTATCAAGGAGCGTCCGCGTTCGTACAGCGCCTGTTCGTAGTCCGGCCGGATCTTCAGCGCTGCATTAAACTCCAATAACGATTCTTCGTACTCCTCCAGATAAAAGAGTGCAATCCCTTTGTGGAGGTATGCCTCGGCATATTTTTTATTGAAGGAAAGAGCCTGGTTAAATGACGAGATGGCATCGCGATACGCTTTCTGCTCAAGAAGAGCAAGTCCCAGGTGGTAATACACATCAGGGTAATCCGGCTGGATTGCAATAGCATCCATGAAGGCACGGATTGCCTCGGGATAGCGGTTCAGGTGGTTCAGGGCAATACCCTTGAACAGCAACGCACCGGCATAGGTATTATTCAGAGAGAGGGCATGGTCATAATCCTCAAGTGCCCGGTCGTATTGATCGAGACTTGCATATGACATTCCCCGGTACAGCCATGCTTCAACTAACGTATCCTGAAGGATGAGCGCGCGGTCATAAGCACTGACAGCCTCGTGATGCATGGAGAGCATGTCCAGTGCACGGGCTTTGTAATAGAGAGCCTGTGCACATTTCGGGACCTGGGCAAGGGCAGCATCAAAGTTTTTCATCGCCTCACGGTAGTTCCCGAGCCGGAACAGGGACACACCGAGATAATAGCAAGCATAGGCATCCCGGGAATCGATCCCCAGGGCTTTTCTGAAGAAGGTGATGGCTTCCGCCTCTTTTCCCCTTTTATAGAGTGCGATTCCTCTGCCCGTCCAGATATGTCCGTAATTCGGGCGAATCCTTAATCCCTGATCAAAGGTGTTATCTGCATCTTCAAACCGGCCTAAGCGTATCTGGGCAAGACCCTTGAAATAAAGTGCATCGGCAAATTTGGGCTGGAACGAAAGAGCATTATCAAAAGATATGACAGCCTCAGTATACATACCCAGTTGGGATAACGCCCTTCCTTTTTCGTAATATGCCGATACATAATCCGGACGTATCTCGATCGCCCGGTTAAATGCTTCTATTGCATCCTCGTATCTCTCGAGCGCAAAGAGGGCACTCCCCTTGAGGTACCATGCTTCAGCATTGGAGGAATCGATTTCAAGAGTTTTTACAAACGGCTCGATGGCATCATCGTATCGTCCGAGTTGTATCAGTACCATACCCCGGTGGAGCAGCGCATCGGTTGATTGCGGTACAAGCTCCAGTGTGCGATCAAATCCCTGTATCGCTTCCTCTTTCCTGCCGGTGGCAGCCAGGGACAGTGCTTTCTGGTAATGCGCCTTGTCGTTTTCGCTATCGAGTTCAAGCGTCTTATTGAGTGCAAGTATCGCGTCCTCGTGCCTCCCGAGGCTGGCGAGTGCGACCCCCTTGTAATAGTTCGCTTCGGCATGATTCTTTTCGATCTGCAGCACTTTGTCGAAGGTTTTTACTGCTTCACGGAACATGCCGAGGGAGCTCAGGGCATATCCTTTTTCGAATAATGAATCCACATACGCAGGATCTATCTCAAGAGCACGGTCAAAAACCTTGACAGAGTCCTCGAACCTTCCCATACGGGATAATGCCAGGCCCTTGTAATGGAGCGACGGGACATGCAACGGCTGGAATGAAAGGGCCTGATTATATCCCGATATTGCATCGTTCAGGCGGCCAAGACGGTCAAGGATCCGTGCCCGCTGATAGAGTGCATCGAAGTAATCCGGTTTGATCCGGAGGGCGTGGTCATAGGCATCGAGCGACTCATCCAGCCGGTTTAAGGAAACAAGCGCAGTTCCCAGTTCAAACCATGCGGAATAATTTTCCGCATCCCCCTTAAGCAGATTGCTGTAGGAATTCACTGCTTCGGGATACATTTCCAGTGCCAGCTGGGATGCAGCAAGATGATAGAGGGCGTCATGGTTTTCAGGATCCAGCGTGCATGCCTTTTCAAGGGTTGCAAGGGATTCCTGGTATTTTTCCAGGCGATACAATGCCAGACCTTTTTCGTACCATGCTGCAGCATCTTCCGGATTCTGTTCAATGATCGTATCGAACGAATGAACGGCCTCGTCGTTCCGGTTCAGTGCAACGAAAGCCAGGGCACGTCCCCGGTGGAACCGGGAATCTTCCGTCCGGATCGCTATTGCTTTTTCAAATGCTGATAGTGCGGACTGGTTCTGGCCGGTCAGGGTAAGTCCCGTACCTTTCTGGTACCACAACTCCGGATTCTCCGGTGCCAGACTGATTGCAGCAGTGAATGCAGCAACAGCATCAGAATACCGATCAAGGCTCATAAGGGATAAGCCACGGTAGTACGAAGGTTCGTACTTTTGCGGGAGAATCTTTACAGCCTTTTCCAGAACGGCCTCGGCCTCTTCATGACGCCCGAGTGCCGCAAGTGACAGCCCTTTTTCGTAATAGATCTCCCCTCGGTCGGGAGCGACTCCCAGCGCAAGATCAAAGATCCGGACGGCATCTTCAAATTTACCCAGCCGTGCAAAGGTCTTGCCTTCTGAGAACAGCAGTTCGCCGTTCCTGGGGTCGTACTGCCGAGCTTTCTCGTACGACTCAACTGCCTGCTGGTCGTCCTGCAGGAATTCGTATGCGATCCCCCGCTGGTGCCAGGCCTCGGCATGATTCGGAAGGCGGGCCAGGACATTATCGAATGCCGTTATCGCTTCGGGCAGCTTCCCGAGCTGCATGAGAACCACGCCCTGGTTGAAGTAAGCATTGGAATATTCGGGGTCCCGTGCAATAGTTCTGTCAAACGAGGAGAGGGCATCCTCGTAGTGTCCCAGTGCTTCCAATGCCAGGCCTTTTGCATAGTGTGCATCGGGTTTGCTGTCATCCACTTCGAGGGCATGGGAAAGTTCTATAACCGCTTCCTTAAAGTTGCCCATATCCGACAGCACAAGTCCCTTCTCAAAACTGGCATCATAAAAATCCGGATTCAGCTGGAGTGCCCGGTCGAAGGCCGTAACTGATGAGGCATTGTTCCCCAGGTGTACATAACACAGCCCGCCGTAGTACCAGGCATCGGTCAGGGTCTCGTCCAGCGCGAGTGCCGATTCAAATGCCGCGAGGGACTCCTTATACCGCTTCATCCGGAAAAGGACCAGCCCTTTGTTATACTGTCCGGGGACCAGCGACGGGTCGAGGGAAACGTATAGCTCAAAGGTTTTCAGTGCGTCTTCCCATTGGGTGAGACACATGTAGGATTTTCCCCGGTACAGCAGGGTGAACGGATGCTGGGGCCTCCGTTTTAAGGATTTGCCAAGGGCTTCAACGGACTCCTTGTACCGCTTCAGCTGATACAGCGAATAACCCTTGCAGGTAAGAAGTTCGGGATTTGCCGTATCATCTTCCAGGGCACGGTCAAGACTTATCACCGCGTCTTCATAGCGCCCCAGTTTCATGAGGGCAAGACCACGCCCGCGGTGTGCCCGGCTGTTCTCCGGATCCAGTGCGATGGCTGCTTCAAATGCAGCGAATGCATCAGCATACCGTTCCAGGTGCATCAGGCATTCTCCCCGTACCAGATGAACGTGTGCATCGTCTGAAGCATGTCCAAGGGACTTGTCCAGCGAGGTCAGGGCCTCATCATAGCGGGCCAGCCGGAAAAGGGCGTATGCTAATTCGGCGTAGACATGTGCCGTGTCCAGACCGAGAGAGATGCATCGGACGAACGCTTCAAGCGCATCCTCTGTTTTTTCCAGTTTGGTAAGCGCCAGTCCCTTTTCGAAAACAATAGCCGCATTCTCCGGCCGGATAGCCAGGTATCCGTCAAACGCGTCCACGGCACTTTCATATTTTTCAAGAACCACGAGGGCCTTGCCTTTTTCCTGCCACGCATCCACGTTTTTGGGATTGATCCCGATGGTACGGTCAAACGCGTCTACTGCTTCGTCATACTGGTGCAGCAGGATATGAGCAAACCCCTTGTAGAAAAACGCCCGTTCACAGGAAGGCTCAATGCAATTCACCCGGAAATACGCGGTGACCGCGTCTTTATATGACCCCATGTGATCATAAGCCCGGGCCTCCCCGTACAGTGCAGTCAGGTCCTGGGGGAAGACGGAGAGGACGCGGTCAAACGCGACCACTGCTTCCTGGTACCTGCCTGTGATGCCGAGGGTCCGGCCCTGTTCCCGGAACGCATCGATGAAGTCCGGCATAAGGCGGGTTGCTTCTCCGAACATTTCCGCAGCTTCAGGGTATTTGCCGAGACGAAACAGCGCGACGCCCTTATAATAATATGCTTCGCCAAAGTCAGGCACCAGGGAGATGGCATTTTCGAACGCAGCGATTGCTTCTTCATTGTTCCCCAGGCTGATATGGGACCTTCCCTTATAGAACCAGGTATGGGAATTGGTCCTGTCAAGCTCAATGGCATTATTGTAGGACAGGATCGCGTCATGGAACCGCTCCACGGCAGACAGGCAGAACCCCCGGATGAGCCATGCGTTTGCGATCTTCGGGTTTGCTTCGACCGTCCGTGAGAGTGCATCGATCGCGTCATCGAATTTTCCCATCTCGGCAAGGGCAAGCCCCTTGTGGTAAAGGGCGTCCTTGTTGCCCGGGTCAATTTCGAGCACCGCAGTAAATGCCGCTTCAGCCTCCTCCTGGTTGCCGAGCGCTGCAAGCGACAGGCCTTTCTGATAGAGGGGGTCTGCGTTCTGGGGCCTGAGCCTGAATGCCTCATCAAACGCAGCAATCGCATCCTCGTAATTCTCCAGATGGGCAAGGGACAGGCCCTTCTGGTAATGGGTGGCTGCATCACCGGGCGTGATCTCCAGGGTGATATTGAAGGACAGTACGGCCTCCTCATGCATGCCCAGTTCGGCAAGAGCGATTCCCTTGTGGAAGAAGGCGGGAGAGAAACTCGGGATGATCTCAAGAACGCGGTCAAAGGCATTGATCGCATCAAGGTACCGGGCGAGTCTAATTAAGGCAAGCCCTTTATCATACTGGGTCTGCGCTGTCGTTGGATCGAGTTCAACAGACTTATCGAATGCGATCACGGCGTCGGCGACCCGGTTGAGGTCAGCAAGGGCGACACCTTTCCTGTACCAGGATTCCGCGGACTCCGGGTTGATCTCGATGGCCTTTTCGCTGGCTGACAGGGATTCCTCGTTATTCCCCAGGTCATGGAGGGCGGCAGACTTATAGAGTGCGGCGTTTGCACAGTCCGGATCTGATTCAAGTGCCCGATCGAACGCGTAGACCGAGTCCTGGTTCATCCCGAGAGAATACAGCGCCCTCCCTTTCAGATAATGCGCCGGTGCATACTGGGGGGTGATGGCAATTGCGCGGTCGAACGCGTCGATCGCTTCCTGCTGGCGCCCGAGTTTGATTAAGATGAAACCCCGGTGGTAATGGGCAAGGGCATGCCCGTTATCGATGAGCAGCGCCTGGTCAAATGCGTGAACTGCATCCTCAAACCGCGAGAGTGCAAGGAGTGCGGTACCCCGGTAAAAATGGGTATCGGCGCTGCCGGACTCGATCTCCAAAGCATGATCGAATGCGTCAATGGCTTCAGAAAATTCTCCCATCTCCTGGTGGGATCTCGCCATGTAATAGAATGCATTGATGTTGTGGGGGTTCTCAGCAATCGTGCGTTCGAAATCACTGATGGCATCGCGGAAACGGCCAAGATGGTACAGGGCAACACCCTTCCGCATGCGGGCATCGGTGTATTTCGGTTTCAGCTGGAGTGTCTTGTCAAAGGCAAAAACCGCATCGCTGTACCGTTTCAGGTCGGCATAGGATTTTCCCTTGTGATAAAATGCAAGGGCATTTTCCGGATCATGGATAAGGGACTTGTCGAGCGCCGCGAGCGCTTCTTCATGCCTCCCCAGTTTTTCAAATGCAATGCCGCGGTTGAAATGGGCCAGCGCATTGCTCGTGTCTTTTTCCAGGTTTTTATCAAAGGCTTCGATTGCTTCGGGATATTTTCCGGTTTTTAAGAGCGCGAATCCCAGATAGTAATACACTTCGGTATAGGAAGGTTCCAGTTCGAGTGCACGCCGGAATGCTTCGATAGCTTCCTGGTATTTCCCATTGACGACCAGTGATTTTCCCTTTTGGTACGATGCCGGTGCAAATGCGGGGAGGAGCTCGATGGTCTGGTTGAAGGAACCGATGGCATCGCGATGATCGCCCAGTTGTGCGAGCGCCAGCCCCTTGTGGTAATGGGCGTCCCCGTTCTTTGGATCGATCTCCAGCAGCACTTCAAAGACATGAATTGCCCCTTCCGCCCGGTTGATCTTTTCCAGGGAGAGGCCTTTGTAGTAAAATGCATCAACGCTCCGCTGGTTCAGCCCGATAGCATTGTCGAAGGCATCGATAGCATCCTGGTACCGCCCGAGATCGAAAAAGCTCCGCCCGCATTTGATCCAGCCATTCTCCTGTTCAGGATTGATCCGGAGGGACTTTTTATAGGAGACCACGGCTTCTTCCGTCTTGCCCAGCTGGTTTAAGGCATCTCCTTTGCGCATCCAGATCTCATACAGTGCCGGGTTAATGTCCAGTGCGCGGGTGTACGAGAGGATCGCATCCTGCATCTTCCCAAGATCGCACAATACATCGGCTTTTTTTACCCAGCCTTCGGCAAGGTTGGCATTGATTTCCAGTGCCTTACTGTAGGCAAGGAGGGACTCCTGCTTTTTACCCAGACTGGACAGGGAATTGCCTTTCTGCATCCAGATGTCTATTAATGCGGGGTTCAGTGAGAGGATACGATCATCTGTTTCAATAGTTTTCAGAAACCGGCCGAGCGCATAGAGAGATCCCGAACGACAGATGAGGGCATCGATAAGGGAGGGATTGGATGCCAGGCTCTTGTCCAGTGCCTCGATGGCATCCTCGTACCGGTTTATTGCAGCAAGTGCAATACCCTTGTACATATATGCATCCATGATACCGGGATCCAGAGAAACCGTTTTATCGAGAGAACTGATCGCTTCCCCGTATTGTTTCAACTGGAGCTGGGCCAGTCCCAGGTAATAGTAAGAGAACGCATTGGATGCCTCAGATTCCAGCGCTTTGTTAAATGCCCTGACTGCTTCCTCCAGTTGTTCGGTCTGAAGTAACGCAATCCCGCGATAGTGATGCGCCAGTGCATTCTCAGGATCGATCTTCAGCGATCGGTCAAACGCCCGGATGGATTCAGGATACCGTTCCCTGCCTGCCAGGGCAATACCCAGATAGTACAGGCATTCCGCATTATCCGGTTCGAGCGCAAGGGCTTTCTCAAATGCCGCAATTGCATCATCATATTTCTCCCGTTGGGCAAGGGCAACGCCTTTATTGAACAGGATTCCGGCGTTATCCGGTGAGAGTTCCAGGGCCCGATCATAGGATACTACGGCCTCAAGGGGTTTTCCGAGGCGTGCAAGAGCTTTCCCTTTCTCGAAAAATGCATGGGAGCACCTGCGGTTGATCTCAAGAACCTTGTCAAAAGCATGGATGGCATCTTCCAGGTTATCCGAAACAGCGTATGCCATCCCGAGGTAACACCATGACCACAGATTCCGTGGATCGTTCTCCACAGCTTCTGCAAGGATGGTTATCGCTTCAGTATGCCGGCCCAGCCGGAGGAGGGATTTCCCTTTACGGGTTGCAGCTTCCGGGTTTTTCGGGTTTTGAGACAACTCCCGTTCGAATGCCGCGATCGCCTCTTCGTCAGCGCCCATTTTTGCAAGGGCAATTCCGTCATGCAGGGAGATATGCGCAAGGGCAGGGTCGTATTCCTTTGCGGTCGTAAATGCCTGGTGCGCGTCCTGGTACCGGTCCATGTGCATCAGTGCGCGTCCTTTCTGGTACAGGGCATTCGCGTTCTGGGGGGAGATCAGAAGCAGCTGGTTGAGAACCGCAATCGCGTCATCGTACCTGCCGAGCTCGTTTAAGGTTGTCCCGGTATAGAAAAGCGCAGGAGTATTTTCCGGGTCCTGTTCTGTTACCGCATGAAAAGCCTTTACTGCCTCTTCCGGTTTTTTGAGGTTAAGGAAGACAAGGCCGCGGTGGAACTGCGCATCCATAAACCCGGGATCCCGCTCAAGCACCCCGTCAAACGATGCCAGGGCCTTATCATATTTCTTCAGGTTAAAGAGGGCAACCCCCCTTTTATAGAGGATATCCCGGTTATCGGGTTCCATTTCAAGAGCCCGGTCAAAGGAGTCCATGGCTTCCATAGGCTTCTGGAGGGATAAGCATGCATCAGCTTTTGCCGACCAGGCCCGGGTGCAGGAAGGATCGATCTCCAGCGTCTTTTCAAACGACCGTACCGCTTCCAGGTGCCGGCCGATACGGGAGAGAGCGATACCCTTATAGTACCAGACCTGGGGATTACGGGGATCTTCTTCGAGCACGCGGTTGAACATCACAACCGCGTCATCGGATTTCTCAAGGTTGGTGAGTATGATACCTTTCCTGATCGCGGCCTCGGTCAGTTTGGGATTTAAGAGAAGCGCTTTGTCAAAAGCGGTAATAGCATCTTCATCTGCATCAAGGTTGAGGAGTGCGATTCCCTTATAGAGCCATGCATCGGCAAGGGAAGGGTTCAGGTCCAGTGCCTCATCAAAGATCTGGCATGCCTCCTGGAAACGCGAGAGCTGGAGGAGGGCGACGCCTTTTTCATAGATCGCTGCTGTGTACTGGGGGGAAATAGCGAGCAGCGTGTCAAAGGCCGATATCGCCTCCGGGTAACGCTGGACCTGCATAAGTGCCGCGCCGCGGTGGTACAGCGCAAGGATATGGGTCGGATCGATCTCCAGTGCATGGTCGAATGCGTCTATTGCTTCTTCAGAGCGATCGAGTCCGGTGAACGCGATCCCCTGGTAATAAAAAGCATTGACATAGTTGGGGTTGATATTCAGGGCATAGCCGAATGCATTGATCGCGTCCTCGAACCGCTCAAGCTTGAGGAGCGCGATTCCCTTGTCATAGAATGATTGCGCATACGTAGGCCTGAGTCTGATGCTTTGGTCGAATGCGGCTATCGCGTCCTCGTACCTGCCGGTCTTCACCAGCAGGGTACCTTTCTGATGACTTGCCTGGGCATTGTCCTGGTCCTCAGAAAGGGTCCTGTTGAATGCGGTGATGGCCTCATCGTTCTTTCCGAGTTTTGCCAGCGCGAAACCTTTCTGGTACAGGGCATCTGCATAATCGGGGCTGATCTTCAGTGCCTGGTCGTATGCGGCAACCGCTTCGGCAAAGCGCCCGAGGTTGGCATACGACAGCCCCTGCTGGAACGCGGCAGAGGCGCATCCGGCGTCCAGGGCAAGGACCTGTTCGAACGATTCGATCGATTCCTTGAGCCGGCCCAGTTTTGCATAGGCGAGTCCCGTGTAATAGAACGATCCTGCATGATCCTGCCTGATACTCAGGCCTTTACTGAACGCATCCAGCGCATCCTCGTACCGGCTCAGGTATATGCAGGCAACACCTTTCTTGTACCATGCATCAGGATTCCCGGATGACAGGGAGAGCGATTGTTCAAAATCAGGAACGGCTTCACGGTATTTTTCCTGCCGCAGGTATGCAATTCCCCGGTGATAGTAAGCAGGGGCACTGGATGGGTTGAGGCTGATGTTTTTTGAAAATGCATCGACAGCACCCGTATAATCAGTAAGATGGATGTATGCCTGGCCCAGATAAAACCAGGTATCGGCAATCCCGGGGTTCAGTTCCAGAGCCTGCTTTAAGGACTTAACCGATTCCTCAATGTGCCCGGTCTTGTACTGGGAGATACCCTTGAGCGTCCAGATATCTGCATGGTCCGGTTCCGTTGCAAGGAAGATATCCGCTGACCTGACAGCTTCGTCGTTTTTTTCCTTTTTGGCAAGGATGAAACTGCGGTAATACCATACCCACATGTCGGAGGGATCGATTGTATTTGCCTTGTCAAAGGCCTGCAGCGCTTCGTCGTACCTCCCCAGATCGTACAGGGAGATTCCCTTGTTATAGAATGCCTTTGCATAATTGGGCACGACTTCAATTGCCTTGTCATAGGAAGCAATTGCCTCGGTATGCCGCCCGAGGTCTGCGAGTGCAATTCCCTTGTTGTAATAGACCTTGGCATGCTGCGGGTCCACCATGAGGGCATGGTCGTAGGCGCTGATCGCCTCCTTGAACCGGCCCAGTTCGTACAGGGCGATTCCCTTGAGGATCCAGCCTTCGGCATTATCAACTTTCAGCGAGAGGAGCCGGTCACAGGTTTCCAGGGCTTCTTCGTTTCTCCCGATCTGGGCGAGCGTGGCCGCTTTATTGTATAATGTATTGGTATCCGCAGGTTCCAGTAAGGAAGCCTCATCATATGCCGCGATCGCTTCATCGAATTTTTCCAGGTCATAGAGTGCAATACCTTTGAAATAATGGGCTTTTGCAAGCCGGGGGTACAGGGCGATACCCCGGTCAAACATAACGATGGCTTCCTGGAACCTGCCAAGATCGTAGAGTTCGATGCCCTGCCGCAATAATGCTTCCGCATCACTCCTATTACTCATGGAACTGGTTACCTCTTGCTGTTGTATCGGTTATCGATGACATCTGCCGCACGGATCATACTGGTATAAAGGTTGCAGTCCGGCGCCATATACCCTTTCCGGTATTAATTGATGTGTGTAATTGATTTGTTAATAGTATTTTTATACACCCGGGCGTTTTTTACCGTTTTTCCGGACTTTTTTTCCTATGGAATATACATACGCCGGATGACCCCGGCGAGCCGGCCCATACCGGTTATGATAGTGTCATCGGTAGAATTGGAAAAATTCAGCCGCATCGTGTGGGTGCCACCCCCGTCCACATAGAAGGGCATGCCGGGAAGGACGGCGACGTTCTCTTTTAAAGCCTGCTCGAACACTTCCATGGACGAACAGCCCTCCGGGAGGGTCACCCAGATGAACATGCCGCCAAGGGGGTGCGTCCAGGATACCGTTTCCGGAAATTCTTCCCTGAGCATCCGGATCATCACATCACACTGGTGCTGGTATGCAGCCCGGATTTTCCGGATATGGCTGTCAATGTCGTTATGAAGAAGGTACTCGTATGCTATCCGCTGGGAAAGGTAATTCGAGTGGAGATCGGATGCCTGTTTGGCAACCACCAGCTGTTCCATGATTGCCGGGGGTGCGGCAACCCAGCCCATCCGCATGCCGGGGGCGAGGATCTTGGAGAAGGATCCGGTGATGATGGTCTGATGAGGCAGGAACGTACGCATCGATGGCAGGGAGTTACCGGAGAAATTCAGTTCCCCGTACGCGTCATCCTCCACGAACAACACTCCCTGGTTCCTGAGGATCGCTGCCAGTTCCTTCCTCCTCTCTTCCGAATAGGTGATCCCGGACGGGTTCTGCGAGTTGGGGACCCCATAAAACAGCCGGACGGGACAGGAATGGCAGGTCTCGTCCAGTGATGCAGTGTCCGGGCCGTCATTCATGAGGGGAACCGGGTGGAACTCCGGCTCGTACAGGGAGAATGCCTGGATCGCACCCAGGTACCCCGGGCGCTCGATTGCGATATGGTCGCCGGTACCAATAAGGACCTTGCCGATAAGGTCAAGGCACTGCTGCGACCCGTTGGTTATCAGGATCTCGTCCGGGGAGACGGAGAGGCCCAGCCTTTTCTTATACCGGTCGGCGATGAACTGCCGGAGCGGGAGATAGCCTTCCGTAGTCGAATACTGTAATGCACACTGTCCGTCCTGTTCCAGTACGGAATTGGATGCGATACGGATTCCTTCGACATCGATCAGAGCGGGACTGGGGAGACCCCCGGCGAACGAGATGATCTCCGGTCTCTCCGTCACTTTGAGGATCTCGCGGATGAACGATTTTGGGGTTTTTGCCATGCGGGGTGCAAAGGTATACCGTTGACCGGTGACTGTATCCTTGCCTGGCAGAGCGGATAGCTGACTCATGATAAACCTGAAAGGCTCTTTATTAATTCGGTGGAAAACAGGATAAAATGATCCGTCCTTCTGAAAAAATCTGCATCTCCCTCCGGGGTAACATTTTTTCTATCGTATAAAAATGTTGATTTTCCCGGGGAGTTATCTGCCGCATCCAGAGTACTATTTTACAAGCATCGTTGCGAACGCGTGAAAAAAACATTGCAGAAAGGAAAAGTGTATAAAAAAGCCTATGCCGAGATTTGAACTCGGGACTTCTTCCTTACCAAGGAAGCACACTGCCGGGCTGTGTCACATAGGCACTTGTTTTTCCTTACTTACTTTTACTTTCTTCCTTAAATTTTCGTCTGTTCCATGTGAGGATGCAGTCGGTTGTGTGTCATCCTTACCAAGGAGGCACACTGCCGGGCTGTGTCACATAGGCATGGGATTTTGGTATTCTGTTGCGCCCTGAATAAGGAAAATGCTCTGCAAATCGCATTTTA
>Ga0182027_10011387_pt1 | contig 12575 bp, 5 predicted proteins | sample 712E1DmetaG_FD_121300 | JGI IMG/M metagenome (GOLD analysis project Ga0182027, IMG submission 121300) | Permafrost microbial communities from Stordalen Mire, Sweden - 712E1D metaG (Illumina Assembly) | ecosystem: Environmental > Terrestrial > Soil > Wetlands > Permafrost | place: Sweden...
CAGTCCGGCGGAAAAGCGACTCGCGCAGATCTAGTTTGGATCCCGTCGAGACTGATTCAGTCCCCGATTACTCTATTCTGGACCCCGGCAGCCCAATTTGGCACCCCCGCTGGCTTATCTGGTGCCTCGCCAGCCTTATCTGGTGCCTCCTCTGCCTTATCTGATGCCTCGTCCACGTTATCTGGCATCCTGGTTGGCTGACTTTGTACCTCTGCTAGCCTATTTGCCACCTCGGTAGCCTTATTTGGTGCCTTGGTTGGCCTATTTTGCCCCCAGACGACCCTAATTGGTACCTCGGCTGGCTCAATTGATGCCCGGGCTGACTAATTCGGCACATACATACACCGCGGATGGCCATGAAGATCGCCAAGGTTGTCGACCACGAGGCCAAGGAACTGCGCCGCCACACGTTGGGCCGCGAGGAATTCGAGCGCGTGCACCAGCCAATCATGCGGGCCCGGGAAGATGACCGGCAGCCCAATGGCTGCTGGTGCTATTCGGTTTTGCACGATGCCCAGCAGCGGCCTGAGCGCCTGGTTGCAGCACGCGATCGCACGGCCGATTTTGCGGCCATCACCCCAGCCGAGATCCAGACGCTGGCGGAACGTTACCTTGATCCCGCCGCATGTTTCCGGTTCCTGTCCGGACCACCCGTCAAGGAAAGCGCAAGGCGGCGATAGGATATCGCGGCGGCGCACGGAGAGCTGTCGGGCATCGTCGGGCGGTCTCAGCCGGGATCATTCAGTTGTAGGAGCCTGCTCGCAGGCGATCCGCCCTATGAAATCGCCTGCGAGCAGGCTCCTACAACTGGACGGCTCAGCTGGGCCTTGCTGCCTTACGAGTGAACTGAAGCGCAGCGATCCCGGCGACCGCCAGCAGTAGGAATATGCTGAAGGCGAGACTCGTTCGGGCGATCCGGCTGACCGCGAGTTTCAGCCCGAGGGGCGCGCCGCCATCCACCTGCAGGCTGCGGGTGAACGTCAGCACGCGGCCGCGTTCCGCCATGGTCACATCGATGGCGCCAGGCGCAGGCTCGGCGGTGAGCTGTTGATCCACGAGTCGCGTCGCGATCCCGTGCAGCGCGGTGTTCTCCTCGACCGTGTTGCCCATGAGCAGCTGGTCGACCTGCTGCGGATCGAAGTTGATCCTGCCCCGCATGAATGGATTGAGGCTGGCCGCCTGCTCGAGCTGCTCGTTGCGCGCCGCGTCCGCCCGGTTGTCCAGGTAAAGCCGCTGGCGGCGGGTGTTGAGGCCGAGCACTGTCTGCTGCGTCTTGAGGTTCCGGAGCTGAACGCGGGCATCCTCATTCGAAGCTTCATCGAGCGCGTTGGCATTCGAAACGCGGCTGAGCGCCTCGCCTGCCTTTTGTTGTTCGCCCTGCTGGAGGAATGTGTTGGCCTCCTGAAGCAGCGCCACGGCCTTCTGTGCCTCGGCGGAGCGTTTCGAGCCCACGAGCGACTGATACTCCTCGATGCCGAAGAACCGTCCCGCCCGCTCCTCCCGCAGCCGTAAATCGCCGCTGTAGTCGTCGAGGTCGTAGCCGGGCGGGATGACGACCCGCCACGTCACGTTCTCCAGGGGCACGTTGAGCCGCGGGCCGACCAGCCCGACCGGGCCTTTCGCCGAGCCTTCGACGGCGTACACGAGCCGCACCGTGGCCGAGCGATCCGCATCCGTGTTGGGCGAAACATGGAAGAGATACGCGTCGTCCTCCCGCACGACCGACACACTCTCGCCGTTCACGAACGTATTGAAGAGGCGCGCCCCCTCCGGAAGCCGCGCACGGAAGGTGCTTTTCTCCAGAACGTCGACCTTTAGCTCCACGGCGGTCAGCGCGGGGCCTGCAGGGGAAAAGAGCGTCGTCAGGTCGGCCCGGGTCACCCGGAGCTTGAGGGCCTCCGCGACGTCGTGCCGGCGCACGGTCAGGGCGAGGGCGCCTTCGGGCTCAGCCACGCGGAAGCAAAGCGCGGGCACGCTGCGATCGTTTCGATCCTGCAGATTCGCGGGAACGGCGCTCCAATCAACGCGCATCCAGCCGCGTGGGAGCTGGCTGGTGTCAAGTTCCAGCCGGCCGCCGCCGCGGACCGCGACGAACTGCACGGTTTGCCGGGCGCCGACGAATTCCGGCGTCGCGATCGCCTCCTGCTCCTGCTCGCGGGCGGCCAGTCCCTGATACTCGATCTGCACGTCGGTGTCCCCGGCGATGCCCCGCTGAAAGCGGATCTCCCACAGATCCGGTTCCCCCGGGAGCCTGACCATGTCGCTGACCGCCGTGCCGCTGGCCCGGACGGTGCGCGCACGGTCCTCGCCCAAGCCCGGCAGCTTGACCCGGAACTGCTTCACGGCGGCATTCTCGACGCGGTAGCGGAGCCCGATTCGCGCGAGCGTCTGACCCTCGCGCACTGTGATTTCCTGCAGTGCCTGCACCGTCACCCAGGGTTCGAGGCTATCGATCTCGATTCGGAGCACCCAGTTCTCCTGCAGCAGGCGGAACGCGAGCGTTCCGGGTTGCAGCCCGCCGACCGAGCGCGGATCGAGCTGCGTCACCTGCTCGCGATCGACGGCCCGCAAACGCAGTCCCTTCCCCGGCACGAGCAGGACCTCCCCGGTCTGCCGGGTCGCTTCGCGCACGAGGAGCCGCGGCACCGGCCACGCCTGCTGTGCGTGCGGCGCCGCGCCCGCCAGCGTAAGGGCGAAGTTCTGTTCGCCGATGGTCCGCCCGGTCAGGTGCAGCGTCACGATGCGCTGCGAGCCTTCCGGCGCCTCGGTCCAGTGGCTCAGCGCTGCTCCGCTCAGTGCCTCGACTTCGAGCCCCTCGGGCAGCGGGAAACTCAACTGAAAAAGACCCACGCGGGTGATCGCCACGTGCAGGTCCACAGCCATCACGATGCGGTCGTCGTCCAATGAGAGCACCTGGCGGCTCGCGATCCGCACCTCGGGGGCCACCGCCGCGATCTTCAGATCCACCCGGCCGCCCGATTGCCCGTAACGCCAGACCTGCTGCACGGTGACCAGCGGCTGTCCGTCGCGCGTGCGGGGAAGCAGGCTCGCATCGAAGTCCTGGACGTTCACAGCCGCGAGTCCGGTCGGGCGGGCTCCCTCGGGCTGCGCGTCGCCGCCGAAGGCGATTGCGATCATGCCGACGTCGCCTGCGGCCCCGATTGTGCGCAACGGCTCCAGCGAAAGCTCGAAAGGCAGGGCGCCTGCGCCGAGCTGGGTTTCGACGTCGAACTTGAAGATTCCGGTCTGCGCCGGCTCGATGGCCACGTGCAGCCGGCGCTTCTGCGGATCGAACCGCCACGCGCCGACCGGCCCCCCGGTGACGTCGCCGACGGTGAGCCCCCTGGGGACGTCGAGCTCCAGATCGGAAACGCGTCCCTGCACCGGCCGGATCGTGATTCGCGCGAAGCCGTTGACCACCCCCGGTCCGGGCACATACAGATTCGCCGCCTCGGCGAAGAACTGCGTCGCCTCCGCGGCCAGGTTGCGTTGCTTCGGTCGCAAGTGGATCAACGGCGCGCCTTGGGGAGCGAACACCAGCGTTGCACCGCTGCGATTCTCGCCGAGTCCGGGCGTCGGCAGAATCTCGACGGCACGCGCCGAAACAAACTCCCATCCACCCTGGTCGAGTTCGAGTGTCACGCGCTGCGTCGCCGCCGGTCCGGTCGGCAGGACAACGCCCTGGGTCCGATCGGGCACCGGCATTTCGTACCGGACGTGCGCCGTCAGGATGCCCTCGCGCTCCGGCGCAACGTAGTAGACGGTCTGCCCGCCCCGCTCGACCTTGCCGATCCGGAGTCCGTCGCCTTTGAACTCCGTCAGCACCGCGGGCGGCCTGAGCAGCAGAAAACTGTCCCCGGGGGCTCCGCGGACCGTCAGTTCCAGTTCGGCAGACAGGCGGTCCTCGTGAATTGTGCAGCTCTGGATCATGGCTTGGGCGGCCTTCGCCCCCTCCGGCATCCACGACCCGGCGTCGGCCCTGAGGGCGTTGGAGCCGCCGAGCGCCAGGGCGGCGAGTCCGGCGATCAGGAACGATGAAACGACGGCCGACGCCCCGGGCTCCACCGGCGGAGGTTGAACCTGCGCGGACGGTTTCCGGAGGGCGCGGACGGCTCCTGGGACAAACATCAAAAGAAAAACCGCTGCGGCCACCGCGGCAAAGAAGAGCGCGGCGCCGCCTCGCTGTGCCAGCAGCCCAACGGCAAGCAGCGCCACCGCGGCGGCGGCGAGGAGCGGAGACCTGCCCAAACGGCGCACGGCTGGAGCGAAACCCGCAGCCAGGAGGACCGCACCGGCCAGGGCGGCGGCGATCCCCCACCCCGAGATCATCGCCCGCCACTCGCTGACGTTCGCGACCTGAATCGAGACGTTTTCTCCAGCGGGAATCATGGTCGCGGCGTACGTCAATTCACGCAGGTTGACCCGGCGTTCGAACAGCGGGGTGGTCGCCAGTTTCAACGCCAGGAACGTTGCGATCGCGCAGACCGCCAGTCCGACGTTCACCCTCCACCCGGCGCGCGAACGCAGCAACAGGGCGCCGAGCAGGACGACGGCGATCAAGTTTACCGTTGCGAAACGCGCATGGGTCGAGATCCACTCGAACCCTCGCTCGGTCAGCGCAGGCCTGACCAGCTCGGCGTTGCCACCCTCCGGGACAAGCAGCCGTCCGGCATCGCCGCGGAGCGTCCACTCGCCGATCACGATCGGCGCCTCGGCGCGCGGGGCGACGAGACTGACGGTTGTTGCGGACGGTCCGGCGGTCTGCCCGAGACGCAATGCCACCGCGACCGGCTCGTTGGGATTCGTCTTCGCCGGGAGCGGCACCAGCGTCTGATCGCCATCCACGCGGGCGTTCACAACCTCGTTCTCAACGCGGGTTTCCCAGAGGCGCACGCCTGCCGGCAGCACAAGCCGCAGTGCTTTGCGCCCGCGGGTCTTCACGAAGAACCGGGCGTCAGTCACGACCTGCCCGTCGCGGGCGACCTGGCTGGAGAACTTTGCGAAATCCACAATCTGGTCGACGGTCTCGCCCGGGGCGTACCACTCCGCGTCCATCTCCAGCGTGAAGGGCCGCGCTGTGTACTGATATACCGCGAGCGATGGCGAACTGGTGAACAGCCGGAATTCGGCGGGCAGTTCCATCGGTTCCAGTTTCAGCAACCCGCCCTCGGCCTTGCGGATCTGGTGCTTCACCTGCAGCGGACTGACTACCTGGATGAATCCCCGCTCCGCCTGCACGCCGAGGGGGCGGACTTCCCCGGGATTGATGGTGCCTCCGCGCGCGCTCATCGGTTGCTCGAATGTGATCAGCAGCGTGGCGCCGCCGAGCACCGGCTGATGCAGGGAAACGATGACCTGGTCGCCCTCGCGCCGCCAGTCGCGCCGCACATTCTGGCCGACCACGTCGATGTTGCCCGCCGACTGCGGGACCTCGATGCGCCATTCACTCGCCGGCGCGCCGACGACGAAGTAGTTCAGCAGCACGCTGCCGTACACGATGCCCTCCTTCAGCGAATACAGATGGAACACGTCCGCCTGCACGCTCTGGCCGAGCGCTTCGACATGCACGTCCGCCGACCACTCCGGATCGCGAAGCCGCCATGCCTGCTGCAGTCCGGCTGTTTGCGTCGGGAAATAGCTCAACGGCACCTCGACCAGCCGGTCCACGCCCGCCGGCACGATCCGATAGCCCGGAGTCGCCACCGCGCCGATGTGTCCGCGCACCGACTTGGCTCCGGGGAACCGCAGCGGCGGCAGGCGCCAGTCTCCGGCGGCCGCAGATTGATTCTTCTCCAGCCGCAATTGCAGCACCTGGCGCCCGTCGATCGCCTTGCCGAAGAGGATTTTCAGCGTGCGGTAGCCGGCTGCAGCCTCCGTCTCGGGCGCGTAATCGGAGACGTCGCTCCCGTTCACCGCGACCACCGTGTAGTCCGCCGGGATCTGCAGCGACCAGTCGCGCATCGGCGCCTCGCGCACGTCGAGCTCGAGGCTCGCGTTGATGACCCGGTCGGTCTCCATCAGCTCGTAGGTGACGACTTCGGAGACGCCGACCTCGGGTTGGATCTGCGCGGCGAGAACACGATAGCCATAGCTCCCCGACGGGAACCGGTACACGAAGACCTGACGCGCGCCCTCCTCGGGCGCCGGCCCGGGGAATTGCGCAGGCGCGAGCTGCATCATTCCGGCTACGTCGGCGATTTCCAGGCGCACCGCGCCGCTGTTCGCCACGCGCACGAATCCCGAATGCCGCACCGCGCCCTCCGGAGTCAGTCGCGTCGGTTCCGCCCGCACGGGGAAGCTTCCGAGTTCCGCCTGGCTCTTGATGATGAGCGAGCCCTCGGTCTCAACCGGCCGGCTGAACCGGACTTCGAGCACGCGGTTTGCCTCGCCCGGCACCACCTTCCAGCCAACGATGTTCGCGCCTTCGACGCCGACAATTTCTCCGGGTCCATCCAGCCGGCACCGCAGGCCGTTCAACTTCCCCTGAAGGATGCGCAGTGTGATCTGCGAAGTCTGGCGCAGCAACCCGGCGCCGACGCGCACGTCCGCCAGTTCGAAGCTCGTGAAGAAGAGCGTGCCGTCTGCCGCCTCGCGCGTGCGCTTCCATGCGAGCGACGCCGCGCCATCGGCGGGCAGAAACCCCCGCCAGCCCCGCTGCGCGGCCGCCGGAACGACGGTCGCATCGGGTTTGAAACTGACCTCGGCGCCCAAGCCATCGAGCTGCAGCGGAACGACGGCGCCGGCGGGCATGGCGAAATTGAGGGCACGCCAGTCCCCGCTCTCGCGCACGGCTGCGACGAAGGCGAAATCCACCGGCAGCAGGCCCTCGCGATCGCAAACCAGGTCGTACGCAAAACCGTCGTCCGCTGCCGTCACGAGCTCGATATGCCAGCCGTCGCCGGCGATCTTGTCGCCCAGCGCCGCCTGGCCGCTCAACACCCGCAGCCGCGCCCCGGCTTTCTGGGCGCGAATCTGGCCCCGCAACCGGAACTCCACGCAACCTGCGGCCTCGTTCACCGTGCCGGAAAGCTGCGCGCCGAGCAGCTCCGCGTCGGGCGGGACGGCGCCGCGTTGTGCCAGCCTCGCCTCGATTCGGCCCTCGCCATTGGCGAAGAACTGCAGCGGCGCCCGCGATCCGCCGGCATCCCCCACCGGCACCATGCCGCTGACCGACGCCACCCGGAGATCGACCGTCGCATCGGGCTGCAGGCTCACTTTGGACGAAAAGCCGACCGCTTCGCCCGGCGTGACCATCAGCACGGCGACAGTTCCCGGGATCGCGGGTTTCTTCAGCTGCGTGCGCACCACAAGATCGAGATCCTGGAGATCCGCCGTTCCGGCGGACAACACCGGACGCAGGTCGAGGAATCTCTGGCCACCCGCGGGGCCGAGCCCCTGCCGCACGGACCAATCGCGCAGGCCCTTGCCGGAGACTCCGATCACTTCGCCATCGCCCGACAGGCCGAGCGTGAGCATCTCGGGGCGGCCCTGGAGGACGTGCAGTTTCAGCCGCATCTCCCCGGCGACCTCGGCGCGGCCCAGGCGTACCGATTGATCGACCGCTGCAGAGAAGAACAGCGGCACAACCGGCGGCACACCCTGCGCCTCAACGACAATCCGCCCGCCCTCCGGCGTCAGCGCGGCCGAGACTTTGGCGCTGTCGGCCGCAGCCGCCATGACGCAGCTCGCGCCAGCCAGGGCAGCCAGGATCAGATTGTTCAAACGCAGCCAGGCGGATTGCCGGATCGAGAACGCCGGTCGAAGAACGACGCTACATGGGTTTCTTGCGTGCATGTTGATTCCTTCGGGTTGGAAGCGTTTGTGGACGAATGTTGTACTCAGGCACCGCCCGCTGGCGCTCGCAGCCACGGACTCTGATGATGCGAGCTGTAGGAGCCTGCTTGCCCGTTCGAAAAGCTCATCCGTTCGACAGGCTCAGGATGACCCTGAGCAGAGTCGAATGGGTCAGGGTCCCGAGCGGAGTCGAGGGACAGGCGATTCCGTGGCGGAGCCGCGTCCGGCTCCGGCGCGGGAAGCCGCGCCGCTACGCTTGGCGTCGCCCCTCGCCATACCTGTGGAGGACGGGTCGCGAGCGAGCGAGCTCCTACACATGCATGGTCCCGGCTCATTTTCCCTCCAGCCGGCGCAGCTGCTCGAACATTGCCACCAATTGCTGAACGCGTACCTCGTGCTCGTAGCGGCCGCGCAGTGCGTTCACAGCCGGGGCGAGTTCTTCCAGTCTGATCTGGCCGGCCATTGCCCCGCCCTGGAGCTTCTCGGCCAGCAGCGCGGCGGTGCCGGCCAGTTGCATCGTCGGCGTCGCCCGGTCAAAAGCGGGCGCATTCGGTTCGTAGGTCATCGTCCACGAACGCTCGACCATGCTGCGCGTCGCCGCGTCCCGAAAACGCACGTAGACCTCTCCCAACTCGCCCTCGCCCTGCGGGAGCGGCTCGACCTGGTACAGCGCCACAGCGGCCTCCTCGGCGGCCAGCTCCGCCGCGTCCACCTTGTCGTTGCGGAAGTCTTCTTCCCGCAGCCGGTGGTGCTCGAATCCGATCAGGCGGTAGCTGCGGACCCGCGCCGGGTTGAACCGCACCTGCACCTTGACGTTTTCGGCGGCGGGACGGAAGGCGCCCGCGAGTTGCCGCGCAAACCCGGCGTCAGCCGATTCCGGCGAATCAAGGACGTAGTAGCGTCCGTCGCCCTTCCGGGTCAGCGCCTCGAGAATGGCGTCGTCGAGTCCGTCGGTCCCGACGCCGCACGCGTCGAACGCGACGCCTTGCTGGCGCAGCGTCTCGACCGCCAGGGCGAGCTGGGCGGGATCGGCGTTGCCGAGATTGGCGGCGCCGTCGGTCAGAAGGACAATGCGGTTCTGCGCCTGCGGGTCGAGGTTTCGGCGGGCGAGCTCGCTGCCGAGCTTGAGCGCCTCCTCGATGTTCGTGCCGCCCTCGGCGGGCGTGCGCATGACGATGTCCAAAACTTGGCGGGCCTGGTCACCGGGCACCTGCTCGGCGAGCAGGCGCGGCTGTCGGGCGAAGCCGATCAGCGTCAGCCGGTCGTTCGCACCGAGCAGCGAAACCAGAACCTCCATTGCGCGATGCACGGACGCCGCGCGGTCCTCCCGTTCCATGGAACCGGAAGTGTCGAGCAGAACCGTCAGGCGCAGCGGCTGGCCCGCGCCGCGACCGGTGGCCGGGACGCGCATTGCGATCCGCACCAGGTTGCGCTGCTGCAGGATCGGATGGGCCGCCTGTTCGATCCTGCACGCGATCTTTTCCGACGCCGCGGGGGCCGGGTCGCCATAGTCGAAGGCGTTGTAGAATTCCTCGGGTCGGATGGCCGCGGGGTCGGGCGCTTCGCCGCGGGCCAGGGCCGCCTGCGCGAGCCGGAACGAGACGTCGCTTACATGCAGCGAGAATGTGGAGACGGGCTCCTTGGCGGCGTTGGTCTCGATGGAGACGTCGGCGGGCGGCGCCGGCCGGGCCGCGGGTTCCGCCCGCTTGTCATCATCGCGGCCGGCGCCCCCGGCTGACGCGTCCGATTTGGCCACGACGTGGCCGGCAGACGTCTTTCTCGCACGTTGCACCGGCTCTGCGGAAGCGCCGACGACGTATTGGGAAAACACCTCTAATCCCTCGGACTTGCCTCCGGAGATCTGACCCTTGTTGTCGGCGGAACCGCCCGACCCTGACGGGATCGATTCGGCCCTGTTCGCCTGCTCGACGCTGGCGGCCACAACTGCATCGGCTGCAATTCCTGTCTGGTTGAAGTCGCCGGTCTTGCTTGCCCAGTCCTGCCCGCCGACGCGGGCGGAAGTTCCATTGCCCGCGGAGAAATTTCCTGCCACTCCCCCGACTTCTGTTTCGGGGGTGTACTTGAGCAGGTCCTGGCTGTTCTTGGCTCCCGTGTCCTTGAGGAATTGTTCCGTGACGACAGAAACAGACTGTGCGACGTTGCGCAGATCTGTCCGCACGCGGGTGCCGGCCAGCGTTGAAGTGGCCCGGTAGCTAGTGGCATCAGCCGCTCCCTCGACCACCATGGGGGCCATGGCAACGACGTCGGAATCTGTTGCCGAAGGAACCGGCGGCTGGGCGGGAATTTCAATGAACGTCGCATTCGGGACCACCACGGGGATGTCCGCAAGCGCCGGTGCCTGATCGATACCCTCGCCCGGCGACGTTGCAGCCGCCGCGTCTGGCAGCGCGACGGCCACCGACCCGACGCCGGCATCTTCCGGTGCCTTCTTCCGCCGCTCCTTATCGGCCATCGCGAATTCCATCACCTCTCTGCGTCGTGCCTCATCGGACGCGCGCGCCTCACGGGAAAGTATGTCTCGCGACTTGAACGCCTCGGTCAACCTTTCGAGAACCGAAGAGTCGGTGCGCCCGGCCGCATGCGACGCGATATCCGATTCCCCATCGCTCTCGCTAATTCTGGCATACCGGACCCTCTGAAAAGACGGAATGGACAGGAGAAAGAGAAACAGGCCAAGCACCGCGCACGCCGCCACCGCCAGCCATCTACGGTATTCTCGGGTCTGCCACTGTAGGGTAACCCAAAGCCGCGGACCCTTCACCGCGCCGGCTGGCACAGTTTCTTCCGCAGTTCCGGTCGCGCCGATCGCCTGGAGCAGGCTCGCCCGGCGTTCGGGGGATAGCCGCAGAGGGTTCCTCTCCGGACGCACGGCTTCGGCCACCAATCCCTGGACCGCCGCAATCCGGCGCTTGAAAATCGCGAGTTCCGGCCTCTCGCCGGTCAGGCGGGTGAGTTCGGCAACCTCGAACGCGGACGCCTCTCCCGCAACCCAGGCGACAATCCGGGCCTCCAGTTCGAGTCCGATTTCTTTCTGCACGTCCGGGTTCTTTTCGTCGTAATTCATGGCAGCCTCCTATCCCTGGCTCCCTTCAATGCCCGCGTGCCGCAGGCTGTCGGCGAGCCCTTTCAACAGGTGGTGCAGCCGGTAGCCAACGTTGCCGACGCTGAGACCCGTTCGTTTGCTGATTTCCCGGTACCTCAGGTCGTCGTGATATTTGAGCCGGATCAGGACCCGGTCGTCCTGCGACATTTCCGCGAGGAACAGCCGCACCATGCCGACGGCCTCGCTCCGACCGAGCCGTTCCGCCGGCAAACCCTCCGCATTCGCGACGGCGTCCTCCGGCAGCTCCGTCTCCTTCGGCCGGTCGCGCAGGTGGTTGAGCGCGAGGTTGCGCAGGCTGCGATAGAGCCACGCCCTTGGGTTCTCGACCTCGTCCCACACCTGGTGCAGACGCAGGAACGTCTCCTGCACCAGCTCCTCCGCCACCGTGCGCCGGCCGACGAGTCCAATGGCGAACCGCAACAGCCCGCTTTCCTCGGATCGGAACAGGGAGCCGATGTCCGGCCGCGCAGCCTTCGCGGCCACCGGGAGCGGCACCACTGCGTTCGAGGATCTCTGCGGTGGCGGCTGAGGATGGTTCACGAACAAGGGTTCCACGGCGGTGGACGAGGGGCCGAGCATGGTGTCATTGATAAAGACACGCTGGCGGCAGATTTCTTAGAAGAATTAATCTACATTGCACAGCCGAAACCACTCTGCGCTGCGTCGATCTTGGTAGGGTCGCGCCTTGTGCGCGGACCATCCCTCGATCACGAACCGGCCCGGACACAAGGTCCGGCCCTACATACCGTTCGTTGACCGCGGCATCATTGGTAATGCGCGGTCATACTGCGCGGACCCCGCTCAAAGATCCAACTGCCAATAGGCAACGTCGATCCATCGATCGAACTTCCGTCCGACTTCTCCGAAATGAGCGACCTTCTTGAACCCCAGCCTTTCGTGCAACGCGACGCTTCCTGCGTTCGGCAAGGCAATACCTCCCATGACCCGATGGATTCCAAGCGCGCGCAGCTTCTCGATCAATTCGACGTAGAGCCTCCGGCCGATGCCCTGCCTCTGGAAAAGCGGTGCCAAATAGACCGTGGTTTCCACTGAATGTCGATACGCAGCTCGATGGCGCCATCGCGCGGCGTACGCATACCCGCCCACCTCGCCCCGATCTTCATAGACCAGCCAGGGATACGTTTCCGTCACTTCGGCGATCCGGGCACGCATCGCTTCCACCGGCACCTCCTCCTCTTCGAACGTGATCGTGGATCCGAGCACGTAGGGATTGTAGATCGCGCCAATCGCTCCTGCATCTTCGACTGTGGCATTTCGTATCATGGTCTGTTCAACGGTCTGCCACGGAAGGAACCGAGGGCAAACCTGATCGGGTCATGCCGCAATTCTCTCGTTGGTCAAGTTTGGCAAGCAAGGCGCTGGCTCGGCCCGGATGTTGTATGGAGACGCGACGTCCTCGTCACGCGTATGCCCGCTGAAGACGCGACGAGGGCGTCGCGTCTCCAGTTGTCCGCCGTGGAGCGGCCCTACAGGATCGTGTGCAGCAGCAGCCAGATCCCGTAGCTCAGCGCCGCGAGGGAATCCCCGGCGATCAGGCCGCCGCCGACCAGGGATGTCGTGCTCATGTCGGACGGGACGTCGCCTTCGGCCGATTTTCCGCGGGTCAAGTTCAGCCGGGCCATCGCGGTTTCGTAGA
>Ga0182027_10011388_pt1 | contig 12575 bp, 9 predicted proteins | sample 712E1DmetaG_FD_121300 | JGI IMG/M metagenome (GOLD analysis project Ga0182027, IMG submission 121300) | Permafrost microbial communities from Stordalen Mire, Sweden - 712E1D metaG (Illumina Assembly) | ecosystem: Environmental > Terrestrial > Soil > Wetlands > Permafrost | place: Sweden...
GCTCTCGCGCGAAACTCCGCTGGAGATTCTCTTCACCTCTGGCACCACCGGCGATCCCAAGGGCATTGTGCTTACCCACGGAAACGTGCTGGCCAGCGTGGGCCCCATCGAGAACGGGGCGCAGCCCTATCTGCGCTACGAGCGGCTGATCCATCCCCTGCGCATTCTGAACACGCTGCCCCTGAGCCACGTCTTCGGCCAGACCATGGGCCTCTGGGTTCCACCCATCTTCGCCGCCGAGCTGCACTTTGAAAGCCGCCTGGTGGCGCAAAGGCTCATCGCAACCATCCGCCGCGAGCGCATCAGTGTGCTGGCCGCCGTGCCCAAAGTGCTGGCGCTGCTCAAGTCGCATCTTGAAGCAACCCTCCCCGGCCTTGCCGAGCGCGTAGACCGCTCCCAGGGCATCCGCGCCTGGCATCGCTGGTGGCGCTTTCGCGACGTTCACTCGGCCTTGGGCCTCAAGTTCTGGGCGCTGATCTCCGGCGGCGGAGCGTTGCCCGGTTCGCTGGAAAAGTTCTGGAACGCAGTGGGCCTGGTCCTGGTGCAGGGCTACGGGATGACCGAAACCACCGCGCTCATTACGCTCAACCACCCTTTCCACGTGGCGCAGGGAACCATCGGCAAGCCGCTGGCCGGCCGAGAAGTCAAGCTGGGTTCGGATGGCGAGGTGCTGGTGCGGGGTGCTTCCATTTCCGCAGCCACCTGGCAAGGCGGCGCTCTGCACAAGCGCGCGGACGAATGGCTGGCCACCGGCGACCTGGCCCAGACCCAGCCCTCCGGCGAGCTGCGTTTCCTAGGCCGCAAAAGCGAGGTCATCGTAACCGCCGCGGGCATAAACCTGCACCCCGAGGACCTGGAAGAGGCAATCGAACAGGAGCCAGACGTGGCGGCCTGCGCGGTGGTGCCCATGGATACGCCGGCTGGTCCCGAGCCCTGCGCGGTGCTCGCCTTTCGCGGCGAAGGAGAGCTGGCCGCGGTGGCAATCGAGCGCGCCAACTCCCGCCTGGCGGAGTTTCAACGCCTGCGCCGCTGGGTGCTGTGGCCCGAGCCCGACCTGCCCCGCACCTCCACCGGCAAGGTCCGGCGCAAGGCAGTGGCAGAGTGGCTGGCTGGCATCCAGGCCGCGGCCGCAAATACCAGTTCCGGTGCGGCAAACCATGCCGGATCGGGAGCTTTTGCAGCCTCCACGGACTGGCTCCTGGCCCTGATCGCTCAGATTTCAGGCGAGGCCCCAGCCGGCGTCGGAGATGAACTGCGCCTGACCGAAGACCTGCACCTCGACAGCTTGGGCCGAGTGCAGTTGGCCGCCGCCATTGAGGAGCAGCTGGGAATGGGGCCCGAAAGCGGGATGCTGGAAGAAGTGCAAACGCTGGGCGAACTGCGGCAGTTGCTGGCCGGATCGGCAGAGGGTGCTCATACCGCAGAGTCTCCTGCCCTTTCACCGAAAAGTCTCGGAAAGGTTGCGGCACAGAATCGTTGTGGCGATCAAACGAACGAACCGTTGCCAGAGAGATCGGAGCCCCGTTTCGCACCCGCTCCGGCAAGGTATATCTACCCTCGCTGGCCGTGGCTGTTGCCTTTCCGCTGGTTGCGCACGGCCTTTGTTGAGGCGGTCATGCGCCCGCTGGTCTGGCTGCTGGCGCATCCTGCGGTCGTTGCGCCCCACACGCCCACTGCCGATGAGCCCTTGCTGATCGTCGCCAATCACGTCAGCACTTTTGACGGACCGCTCCTCCAATCCGCCCTGCCCGGCCCCATCCGGCGGCGCCTGGCTGTGGCCATGTCCGGCGAAATGCTCGAGGACTTCCGCCATTTCCGCAATCCTGAAACTGGGCGCTTCGATCTCTTCGGTCCCCTCGCCTACCTGGCCCTCACCGGCCTCTTCAATGTCTTCCCCCTCGCGCGGCAGCGGGACTTTCAGTCCAGCTTTGCCCACGCCGGCCACGCCATGGACCGCGGATTCAATGTGCTGGTCTTTCCCGAGGGCACGCGCTCCGCGGAGGGTGTGCTGGCGCGCTTCCGTCCGGGAATCGGTTTGCTGGCCAGGCAATCCGGAGCTTCCGTGCTGCCCATCGCCATTCGCGGCCTGGGCGAGCTGAAGACGGGCCGGCGCCGCTGGTTCCACTCCGGCATTCTCGAAGTGCGCGTGGGCCAGCCCATCCGATTTTCACCCGCCGAAACCGAGTCCGCGATTACCGCGAGGCTGCACGACGAAGTGGATAAACTGCTCAACGGCTGACCCTGCCGCGGAATCGGAGCTGTGCGTCCTTAAGGCAAAGATTGAACGGAGAAAAAACCATGGAAAAAATCACGCGGAGAGATATGCTGGGGCGGTCCTCCCTCTTGATGGCGTCGATGGGAGCAGGCCTCGCGACGGTTGCGGCGAACGCTGAACCTGTGGCGGCAACTCACAGGCTGAAAATAGTCGTCGTGGGAGCGCACCCGGATGATCCGGAATCAGGATGTGGGGGCTCCATGGCGCTCTATGCTGACCAGGGTCATGACGTAGTCAGCCTCTACCTCACCCGCGGAGAGACCGGGATCAAAGGCGTCTCCCCGCAAGAAACTGCCTCAATCCGAACCGCGGAGGCCGAAAAAGCCTGTGCGATCTTGAAGGCAACGCCATTATTCGCGGGCCAGGTGAACGGAAAGACAGAGGTGAATCGATCGCGATACGAAGATTTTCGCAAGCTGCTCGAAGCCGAGAATCCTGACGTGGTATTCACGCACTGGCCGATCGATACGCATCGCGACCACCGCGTTGCTTCCCTGCTGGTCTATGATGCGTGGCTCCAGGGCGGCAAGAAGTTCGATCTTTATTACTTCGAAGTGGACCAGGGCATACAGACCCAGATATTTCATCCCACTCACTATGTTGATATCGCTCAGTCCGTGAGTCGCAAGCAGGCGGCTTGCTACGCGCACGCCAGCCAACACCCCGTGACGGACTTCTGGCCCCTGCACGAAGCGATGGATCGCTTCCGCGGGATGGAGTGTGGCGTCAAAGACGCGGAAGGATTCGTCCGCCATTGTCAGAATACCGAAATGACAGTTCCGCTGCGGTCGTGATCCGCTCTTCTTAAGGCCTTCTCTCGCGGCGAACAAGACCTGGGACGGCAGCCTTGCCGCCGGCAGGCTGAGTTGCTAACTCGCTGGCTTACTTGCCAACTAACTCGGCTGCCTCGGCTTGAGGTAACACGTACCTCCCGCAAGCTTCGAGGTCCACAGAGACGGATCCGCCGGTTGCTCGCTCGATCCCAGAAAGAGGATGCCGTCGGGCGCCAGCATCCGGTGAATGTTGCTCAGCAGCGTGCGCCGAGTCTCCTGCGAGAAATAGAGCATCACGTTGCGCAGGAAGATGGCGTCGAAGCGATCGGTGGAACGATTGAATGGCAGGGACGGCCCGCACAGGTTGGCCTGGCGGAAGTTGCACATCTTCCGCACCTCTGACTTCACCACCCAATTCTCTCCCATTCGGTCAAAATAACGCACCACGAATCGGGCGGGCAGGCCGCGGTTCATCTCGATGCGGCAATAGTTGGCGGCCTGCGCCTGCTCCACCACCTCTGCGCAGATGTCGGTGCCTTCGATGCGAATATTCCAATCCGCGATCAGGTGAAAGTGCTCGCGCATCAGCATGCCCAGGCTGTATGCCTCCTGGCCGGTAGAGCAGGCCGCGCTCCAGAAACGCAGGCTGCGCGTGGACCGCCGGGCTTCGATCAGCTTGGGCAGCAGTTCGGTTCGCAACAGCTCAAAAGGCCGGCTATCACGAAAAAAACTGGTCTCGTTGATGGTCATGGCCTCCGCGATCGCCCGCTCCAGCGGCGGATTCTTGCGAATGCGCAAATGCTGCACCAGTTCTTCCAGGTGGGTCATGCCCTGGTTCCGCAGCAGCTTTGAAAGTCGTGTCTCAAATAGATAGTCGCGTGAAGGATCCAGCACGTTTTGCGACAGGCCGAATACGAGTTGGCGAAGATAGCCGTAATCGGCGTCTGAAGCTGTTTGCATATCTAGACCACCGATTTCAGAAGCTCATTGGCTTGCCCCGCCGCGGCGGGAGTACGGCCGGTAATGCGGAGAATTTCAGGTGTAATCTCGTTCAACGGAAGCACATTGTGCGCCAGCCCCGCATTGGCCACCGCGCCCGGCATTCCCCATATCGTGCTGGTGGCCTGGTCCTGGACCAGTACGCTGCCGCCGTGGTCGCGAATCGTACGGCATCCAAGCAACCCGTCTGAACCCATGCCGGTGAGTACCACCGCCAACGCGCCTGAGCCATGGACCGCGGCCACGGAACGAAACAGCACATCCACGGCGGGCCGGCAGTGATTCTCCTGCGGTCCCTGGTTTAGATGCAGCGTGGCCGGCAAGCCGATTCGCGAGGCCGCAAGTACCTCCATGTGCCAATTGCCACGAGCGATATAAATCGTCCCGGCGCGCACCGCATCGCCTTCGGCTGCCTCGCGCACCTGCAACGGGCAGCGCCCGTTCAAACGCTCGGCAAAAAGCTTGGTAAACAGCTCCGGCATGTGCTGGACGATCAGCACCGGAAGCGGAAAGTTCCCCGGTAAAGCCGGAAGCAGAACGTCAAGTGCCGCCGGACCGCCCGTGGAAACGCCGATAACCAGCACCGCCGGGATCGACGTAATCGGCTGGGCTTTCTGCCGGGGCGCCAGGGGCGGCATGAATGGCGCGCGCAACCCGCCAAGGAAGGCCGGTTGCGGCTGACCTTGTGGTTGCCCTTGTCCTTGACTGACCAGCGCGTGAATCTTGGGAACCAGATCCTGGGCCAGCGCTCGCGTGGCTGCCTCGCGGCTCTCTTGTCCGGCTGGCTTGGTCACGTAGTCTGAGGCGCCACCGGCCAGGGCCTCGATGGTCACCTTGGCGCCGCGCTGGGTGAGCGAACTGCACATAATGACCGGCATCTTGTGGCCCCGCCGCCGCACCTCTCTCAGTGTGACCAGCCCATCCATCACCGGCATCTCCACATCCAGCAGAATCAGGTCCGGGTGAAGTATCTCAATACTACTCAAGGCCGATGCGCCGTCAGCAGCAGTCCTGGCCACCTCCAGTCCTGAACCGGCGCAAACCACCGAACGCAGCAGGCTCCGCATCACTGCCGAGTCATCCACGATGAGGATCCGGGTCCGGCGGCCGGCCTCCATCGCTCAGGCCTCCACCAGACCAAGCATGGCCAGCTTTTCGCTCAGAGCCTCGTCGTCGAAGGGCTTCATCAGGTACTCGTCCGCTCCGGCATCCAGGGCGCGGATAATGAAATCGTTATCCGCTTCCGTTGTCACCATCATCACCTTCAAGCCGTCAAATCCCTCCGCACGCAGTTGCTTGAGCATCGCCAGCCCGTCCATCACCGGCATATTCCAGTCCAGCAGCGCAAGATCGAAGTGCGCTCCGCCATGAAGCTGATCCATTCCAGCGTGGCCATCCACAGCCTCCTCGCACTCGATGCCCCGCTCCTCGAGCAGGCCGCGCAGCAAGCCCCTCACAAAACGGGAGTCGTCGACAATCAGTGCTCGCATGATGGCCTCCATTCCTACGCAGCCTGGACTGCGCCCAGACGCATGGGGTCCAGCCGCTCCGGGTCCAGCATCACCAGCAGGCCGTCCTTGAGTTTGTACGCGCCGGCAAATAATGCTCTCCGGCGCTCATCCAGAATCGAAGGGTTAGGCTCATAGTCGCTCGACGAAACGGTCAGCACCTCGCCCACCGCATCCACCAGCAGCCCAAAGCATCCGCCCGAACTCTCCAGAACCAGCAGATCCTGCCTCCCCTCCTTCGGTGTCAGGCCCAGCAACTGGCGCAGACTCACCGTGGTCAGCACGTCGCCGCGATAGTGAACCAGCCCGCCCACAAAGACCGGAGCCAGCGGAACCGGCTGCGGCCGCGCCGCGCCTACAATCTCAAGAATGTGGGTGATGGGCACGCCGAACAGTGACGTTCCCAGGCGCACCGTGCACATCTCCATCAGTGTCGCCGCCGCCTTTTCCTTGCGGTTCAATGCCATTGTCGCCGTGCTCATCCCACTGCCTCCGCAATCTGGTTCCGCAGGTCGTGCGCCTGCTCCCCGGCCGGAAGTGGCGCCACGCCGCCCAGGTCAACCACGCCGGTCACGCGATCCTTCAGCAGCGTCACCCCCCCGGTTCGTTGGCTGGTTCCGGCCTCGAACAGGTCTCCGCCCGCGGCCACATCCAACACGTGCGAAACCGCAATGCCCACATGGCGATTGCCTTCGCGGCAGACAACCACAATGATCTGCGCATCTGGATTTTGAGGATTGCCCTCGGCCGCGGCCAGCACGCCGCCCGTGTCCTCCACGGGCAGCAACTGGCCCTCGAAGTTCAGCACCGGCCGGTAGCCGAAGTACTCAATGCGCGACAGAGAAATCTGTTCAATGCGCAGCACGTCGGCCAGCGGCACCGCGGCCCGCCGTCCGGCGGCTTCCACCAGCAGATATTCCAGCTTCTTCGCCCCTTCGCCGTCCTCTTCTTCTTCCGCCGCGTGCGCAGCCTCTTCTTCCCCTCTCATCGCCACCCCGGCCTTCATGGCGATCGCTCCGGGGTCCAGAATAAGCGCCAGATCCGCGTTGCCCAGCACCGTCGCCCCCGAAAAAAAGCCAATATCCTTCAGCACCGCGCTCAGCGGCTTCACCACAATCTCCTCCGGATCGGCCAGCCCCTCCACCACCAGGCCGAAGCGGCGCCCGTCAGCGTCAAGAACCGCGATAAAGTTATCCCGGTCCGTAACCTTCTTGAGCTCAACGCCGGGCATCAGCAGCCGGTCAAGAAACACCAGCGGCAGCAGCTTGCCGCGCAGCCGGTAAAGAGGCGCACCTTCCATCCATTCGATGGCCGCCGCAGCCTGCTCCGGTGGAACGTGCACCAGCTCCAGAAGCGCGCCCTGGGGCAAGGCAAAGCTCTGGTTCACGCTGCGCACAATCAGGGCCGGAATAATGGCCAGCGTCAGCGGAATGCGCAGCCTGAGCGTGGTTCCCTTGCCGGCACGCGAATCGATCTCCACCTTGCCACCGATCTTTTCCACGTTGGTACGCACCACATCCATGCCAACGCCGCGCCCGCTCACGTTGGTCACAGCCGCTGCGGTGGAGAAGCCGGGAACGAAGATGAGTTGCAACAATTCGCGCTCCGGCTGCTGCGCGGCGCGTTCGGCGGTAATCAGCCCGCGCTCGATGGCCTTCTGGCGGATCTTATCCACCGAAATTCCGGCGCCGTCGTCGCAAACCTCGATAATCACGTGGCTGCCCTCCTGGGCAGCCCGCAGCTTGAGCGTTCCCTCCGGGTCCTTGCCTGCGGCCTGGCGCACCTCGGGCGGCTCGATGCCGTGGTCCAGCGAGTTGCGCACCGCGTGGGTAAGCGGATCTTTGATCGCTTCCAGCAGGCTCTTGTCCAGCTCCGTCTCCTGGCCCTCCACCTGCAGGCGGACGCGGCGCCCGAGCGACTGCGAAAGATCGCGCACGATGCGCGGGATCTTCGAAAAAATATTCGAGACCGGCTGCATCCTGGCCTTCATCACGCTCTCGCGCAGATCGGCCGTCACCATATCCAGGCGGCGCGAAAGCAGGGTCATATTCGGATCGGCCGAGGTGGCCTGCAGCACCTGGTTGCGGGTCAGCACCAGCTCGCCCACCAGGTTCATCATCCGGTTCAGCAGCGTCACGTCCACGCGCAGCGTGCTTTCCGCCGCCGTCCCGATTCCCGCTCCCATTCCCGTTCCCTGCACGCGCGGCTTCGTGCCATCGCCGTCCGCCTCCACGGGCGCTTTCGCGGCGGTCGAGGCAGCCGGCTCCTGCGCTCCCTCAGGGTCGGGCTCCGGACCTTGCGCGGCTGGCAGAGGCGGCGCCGTTGAATGCGCCGCCGCTGCAGCTGGAGGGCCCGCGGATGCAGCGCTGCGGCGAGCCTCCGCGGTGGATGCAATCGTCTCATGCACACCGGCCCTCACGCGTGTATGCTGTTTGGCTTGCGCTTCTGCCGGTCTCGGAGTCTGTAACTCCTCCAATTGTGCAATCAGCACAGCATCTTCGCCCTCTCCCTCTGTGTCCTCTGTTTCGATGGTCTTCAAAATAGAGCGCAATCCGTCCAGCAGGTGCAGCAATCCCGTGATGACAGGGCGGTCGGCAGCCACCTTGCCCTCGCGCAGCAGACCCAGCAGATTCTCTCCGGCGTGCGCCAGCTTCTCCAGCCGCTTGAACCCCAGGAATCCAGTCGTCCCCTTGATCGTGTGCACTGAACGGAAAATATCTCCGATGAGCCCTGCATCCTGCGGCCGCTCCTCCAGGTCAGTCAGGCACCGCTCCATGCGGTCCAGCCCTTCCTGGCTCTCAATCAGGAATTCCCTCGTCAATTCATCCACTGCCATTGCGTCCACTCACCCGCCCAGCCGGGATCAATGCCCCCGGCACATTGAGCACCAACTCCCTTATCGGTAAGAAGAGCCTCAACTTGAGGAATCTGTGAAAACACTATTGCAGCCTGATACCATGATTGGGTCTCCCTATTTGAGATCTGCGGATGCAATGGGAGAGAACGGAAGCATCGATCCTCAGCTCTGTTTCAATTGGAGGGCGCCATCACAGAACGATTGCGATTAGGCGATTTGCTCGTCCGGGCAAAGCTGGTCTCCGCTGAACAAGTGGCGCGCGCGCTCGAACTTCAGGCTGAGCTTGGCGGCCGGCTGGGCGACCGGCTGGTAGCCTCCGGGGCCATCGCTCAGAACGTTCTGGACTCCTTTATCCATCGCATGCCGCTGGAGCCTGCGGATATCGCGGCAACCAGAGTCGATGCCACGGAACTCCTCGGCCTGTTGGTCAAGCTGATTTACGTGGAACACATCGAAACCATCCGTCAGTACATCGGCGCCATCAAGCTCCCCTATAACATCGTGCTCGACTTGGTCCAGATGGCCATCGACCGGCAACTGCTGCATGCCCTGGGAACGCGCGACTCCAAAAACCCGCATGACGTCAGCTACGCGATCACTGACGGCGGCCGCCGCTGGGTGCTCGACGCCCTCGATCAATCGCGCTATGCCGGACCCGCGCCCGTCACCCTGGAGGAATTCACCGCCCAGGTCAACGTGCAGAAGGTGACCAACGAACTGGTCACCTTCGAGCGCATTCGGAAATGCCTGGGCGACCTGACCTTCGAAGACAGCATCGTTGAACAGAGCGGGCCGGCATTGAACTCGGGCCGGGCCATACTCCTCTATGGTCCGCCCGGCAATGGAAAAACATCTGTCGCGCTCAGCTTTGCAAATGTATTCACCGACGTGATTTATGTGCCTTATGCGGTCATCGTCGAGGGCCAGATCATGCGCGTCTTCGACCCCAGTTTCCACATCCCGCTGAGTTCCCCCCCCTCCAGCCAGGAAGGCAAGCTCTCCTTCATCCGCAGCGAGGAATACGACGCGCGCTGGGTCCCCTGCCAGCGGCCCTTTGTTCTCACCGGCGGCGAACTCACGCTGGAAATGCTCGATCTCCGATATGACCCCGCGGTCAATTTCTACGAGGCTCCTCTCCATGTCAAGGCATTGGGCGGCTGTTTTGTCATCGACGACTTCGGCCGCCAGATGGTAACCCCAAGGAACCTGCTCAACCGCTGGATCGTGCCGCTGGAAAACCGATACGACTACCTGAAACTGCATACGGGCAAAACTTTCACCATACCCTTCGAGGAGTTGATCATCTTCTCCACCAACCTCGAACCAGAAGACCTCATGGACCCTGCTTTCCTGCGCCGCCTTCCCTACAAAATCGAGGTGGGAGGGCCCAGTCTCGAACTTTTCAAGCGCATATTTGCGAAGGAGTGCACACGGCAGGGAATGCCGCCTCTCGACAATTTAATCGACTTCGTCGTACACAAGATCACAAAAGAAAAGGGGCTCGAACTGGCCGCCTATCAACCGAGATTTATCGTCGATCAGGTGGCCGCAACCTGCCGGTTCATGGGCCAGCCGCCCCATTTCGAGCCGCGCTTTATCGACTATGCGATCAACAATCTGAAGGTGCATCGCCACGCGCCGCCTCCCCCGGCTTCGGCTTAGGCAGCGGATCGATAGTCCCATTCGGCCGGAAAGACCCTTGCCTGGGCCATTTGCACTGAACCTCAGAGTTCCAGCGAAGCCGTTGTTTTCCGCCGGCCAAGAAAAACCGGCGCAATGTGGCGCGCGAACAGGTTCTCCGTTACGTTTTTCGCGATGATCGTCTCATTGGCTTCCAGCAGGTCGAGGTAGCGGTTCCCCATCCGGGCCGCCACTTTGAATCCCACATGCAGCAACTGGCGCAGGCTGGGGTTGTAGGAGGGCGATCGAAGATCGTGGCGCAACGCAGAGGTGAATTGCACTGAGGACCAGTGGGCCACTGCCGAGGGTGTGGGCAGTTTGGCCGGGTCGATGTCGATCACCGTTGCATACGGCGCGCAAAGCTCGGCGGAGTATGAATAAGCCTCGGCGTAGATTTCCTTTGCCAGCGCGAGTCCTCTCCCTCCCGCTTCGGCGAGACCGATGATTTCTTCCAGCCAGGTGGTGCCTGCGGTCTTCAGATGCACGCCGGTGGAGAACTTCTCCATGGCTGCGTGAATGGCGGGATAGATGGAGAATTTGTCGCTGCCGGAGTGGATGCTGAGCTTGAGATCCGCAGGCAGCCCGTAAGCGGCGACGGCATGCTGGATGGCGGCCATATCGAGCGTGATCTCGCGCGCAAACTTGGCCACGTCACCGGCGTAGTCGACCCCTTTGTTGAAGCGGCCACTGAATTTGGGGGCGATGGTCTGGACGGGAATGCCTTCATCAGCGATGGCGGCAAGAATAATCAGCAACTCCGCAGGTGATTGCGCGGCATCGGTCTCGTCCATTGAAATTTCGGTAATGAATGCGCCGTTGCTTTTTGCCGCCTCGATCAGACGATAGATCTTGCCCGCCTTCTCGACGGCGTAGAGAAATTTGGCAGCGGTCTGGCCAAGCTGTCCGAGCGTGATTTCGATGGCCTGATCGGCGCCTTCCAGGCGAATGGTCCCGAGTAGTTCCGGGTGACTCTTCAAAAATATGTCGATCGAGGACTGGCTGGCGGGCTTGCCGATGGAATCGGCCACGTCAATGGTATAGAAGTCGCAGGGAGCGAGAAAACGCTCGACGGTGGCGAGGTTGATGTGGTCGGCGTCGCAGAACCAAGGCAGCTTCCAGCCCAGATCCCTCACGGCGGCATCGGCCGCGGCGCGAACTGAAGACGGCTCAGATCCGATGATCGTGTGCTCGCGGTTGGACTTGTTCCAAACCGGGATCACATCAATGCCCTCTTTGCGGGCCAGAATACATGCCTCGAGCTGAGCTTTGGCCTGGTGAGCGAATCGATCGCCCACGCCGATGGAGAACTTACCGAGTATCTTCATGATTTCTTCCGATGTCCAACCGTACTTCAGAGGTCAAAACACCAGCATACACGGTCAGGTTCAACTCGTACGTACCCCGCTCGCAGCATCCTGTTCTCGATCCTGCTCGGAGTTACGTCTGCGGCGGCCTCCGCCCCGCTCAAGGAATCGACTGCTCACAACTCTCCCCGCGAATCGGCCGTTCTCTCCGGCTGTCTCGGGTTAGCGCTTGGATTCAACCTTATTGCCGCGGCCATCGCGCTCTTCGTTCCCTTTAAACTCTCCGGGAGCTTTCCGCTGCGCCGAGGGCTTTTCGCCTACCCTTGGCGATGAGCCGTTATAGCCGTGCTGCGGATCGAATGAGTTATTGACTTTGCCATGGAAATCCCTGGAGCCATGGAACCATGGGCCTACGCCGATGAATACGCCGCCGTTGAACCATTCTGAACCGTAGTAGCCGTCGGGAACGCAGTTATAAGGAGCGTAGTCATAGTAGCCGTAGGGGCAATCGGGAGCGACTCCGATGTTGACTGTGATCTGAGCCTCTGCTTTGGGAGCGGTTGCCATAAAGAACATTCCGGCAACAGCCGCTGATAATACAAGAAACTTGATTCCGCGCATGGATTCTCCTCTTCCTTGCTGGGGCCTTCATTTACCTGCCCCAACGTTCATCACTCTAGCGGACCGGATCATCCCGGTCTGAGCAAAATGACGCACTGCGGAATCCGCGTTGCGCACTCTTCGTTCGGGCTTTTGCCGCTGAGGCATGGCAACGCTACGCAAACCTGTGCAGAATGCGCGCGGCCACATGGTGTCCGGATGGGCATCTTTTGCCTGCCGCAATTGGCTCTCAACCTCAGCTACTAAACTATTAGTATGGCCAGCAGCAATCCGCAACACACCCCAGCCACACCCGTCGAGTGGCGGCCTTCGGTGAATCCGTGGATGGTAGCGGTCTCTGTAATGCTGGCCACCTTCATGGTGGTGCTTGACTCTTCGGTGGCCAATGTCGCCTTGCCCCATATCGCGGGCAATCTCTCGGCTTCCACAGACGAATCGACCTGGGTTCTCACCAGTTATCTGGTTTCCAATGCCATCATGCTGCCCGCCTCCGGGTGGATTGCGCGGCGCATCGGCCGCAAGCGCCTGCTGATCATCTCCATCCTGGTCTTCACCGCC
>Ga0182027_10011389_pt1 | contig 12575 bp, 10 predicted proteins | sample 712E1DmetaG_FD_121300 | JGI IMG/M metagenome (GOLD analysis project Ga0182027, IMG submission 121300) | Permafrost microbial communities from Stordalen Mire, Sweden - 712E1D metaG (Illumina Assembly) | ecosystem: Environmental > Terrestrial > Soil > Wetlands > Permafrost | place: Sweden...
AATAAAATTCCGGCCAATATCATGACTTTCAATATCCCTATCTCTTACGAATGTCCAATGGTTATTTCTTACACCGTTATTCCTGCCAAAAGAAGCATTTATAGAAATTCCTGGTCTCATCGGGGCCCATCCGTAATAACCTTCCGATCTTCTCCATGTTACCCATGAAGGTCCCCATTGATTATCCGGTACCCAATACCAGCCGCCATAAGAACTATTATTATCCCAGCGTCCATAATGAAATGGCGCCCATCCCCATTCATAATTGGATACCCATGTCCAGCCGTCTTCTGTCATCACCCAATAACCATTAGTTAAATACGGAGTAAAATCCGATCCTTCAGATGGAACCCAGACGTATCCATAATCGGGGGTTTCAACCCACTGTCCATATGGACTTAGTTGATCATAAAACTCCTGGTAACTGGCATCATTCGGTTGTGCTGAAATACATTTAGGAAATATTGCGAATACAATATTTAATGAGATTACTATTACAAAAATTCTAATAAGATATTTCATGATTTTTCCTTTATTACTATTAAAACAAACTACTGCTTTATACAAATAATCTTTTATTATTCATTTCATTTTCTTAGTGAACATAAGAACAAGTTCAGAGTGCGACAATCGGGCAAAGGGATGAAAAAGGAACTACATCTTTTAGGTGAGACGATATAAAATAACTGCTGTAAGATTAATCATTATATTTTTTTGTTATACTCTGCTTATAGATTGAACATATTGCTTTGCAAACATTGAATGACAAATGAATCACCTCGCCGCAGAGCAACGAGGTATCTGAAACCTGCCTCGCGTTGACGCCCCGCTTCGCCTCTCGGCTTTAGCGAGGCGAGAAGTCAAGGCGGGAGTAATTTTAATTTATACGCCGCAAGCCGCAAGGAATTGATCCCGCTCGAAGCGGGACAGGCTCTTAAAACCGCCTTCGGCGGATTAATAAATGTGAATATTTCCCAAACTGACTAATAAATTGTTTAATTCAATGTTCCTTAATAAATGAATATATTTTATTGAATGTTACTACCGGTTTTTCTTCCTGAGGCACATGTCCGCAGGCATCAATAATATCCAGTTTTGCATTAGGTAATTCTTTACTTAGTTTAATGCCGTTATCTAATGATAATACCGGGTCATTTTTGCCCCATATTATCAGGCATGATGTGGGAATATTTTTGTAAGAATCAATTATTTTATCGTATCCCTTCGGAAATATTTGTCCGGCAGAAGTAATAAATGTGTATGGAAGTTCATCACCTTCATAGAAAACTGAATACCTGTCAATTAATTTTTCATTAATCAGGTTCTTATCATAAAATATTTTATTCAGAATATACTCTGCTCTGAATTTAGCGGATAACAGAAATGTTAATTTGTTTAATACCGGTGTTCTTAAATAATCAATAAAAACCGGTACCTCCTGTATATATGCAAGACAATCAATCAATATTAATTTACTTATTCTTGTTTTACTCTTCTCATTTAAAAGTGTTATTTGAGTAAGCAACGCTACTGCGCCTCCAAAAGAATGACCGATGAGAAACAAAGAATCAGTATTAATATCACGGATAAATTGTTCTACAATTTTTGATTGTTCCCGGATCGTATATTCATCATCCTCCGGTTTTGAAGAATTGCCGAATCCTTTCAGATCAATAAGATAGAGTGTGAACTCATCTTTCGGAAACAATTCTTTAATGTCGTCCCAGGTATGTAAAGAAGTCCCGAATCCATGAATAAGCACGACCTTTTTATCGCCATAACCAATCATTTCATAATTTATGTTTATGTTATTGGAGTAAGCATAAGTTAATCTTCTGTAAGTATCCTTTGATTCGCCTAATGCTATAATAGAACTTAAGAAAAATAGCAATACGCTTAATAACATTAACTTTCCGAATGGATTACACATATTATTTATGAGCAATAACGTTTCATTTTTCAATTGGCGGTATCCGATTTTTCTTTCAATCGGGTTTTTGATACGGCAGCCATTATTCCAATACCAATTACGATAATGACACCTATAATGATCCAAATTGTTGAAGCACCTAATTTATAAGCGGTCAAAGCTAGTCCGCCTGCTACAAATATGGTACCTATTAAATAGATTGCAAAATTAGACATTTGAATTTTCCTCTTATTTTCTTTCTCGATTATAAATTAACTGAATGAAACTCCCCTTCGCAGAGCAACGTAGTATCTTATTACCTGCCTCGCGTGGCAGCTCCGCTTCGCCTCTCGGCTTTAGCGAGGCGAAGCGGGCCGGACAGGCAGGCTTAAAACCGCCTTTGGCGGATTAAATACGAATATATATTTTAATATATATGATTCGTGTTTATATCCGGTTGATCTGCAATAACCGCAATTTTATAATTATTTTACTTAGCCAGTTTTACAGTTTTAATATTTTGTTGTTTACCAACGGAAATTCCTCCGCTTGCACTGCAGCTGCAGATAAAAAGGGATAAAGTAAAAAGTACAATTAAGAATATTGCGTTTAGTTTTTTCACGATAATTCTCCTGTTAAAATTATTTTGCACATTATTCATATAGATGAATAATGTATGCAAATAAAAGATAGAATCTTTGGTAGTGGAATACTATCGGACGAAGGGATGAAAAAGGAACTACATCTTTTAGACTAATCGTTCATAAAACTATTCTTCAATTAATGAAGTATTTTCAATTGCAGTTTTGTAAGATTCTGAATTATGAGCGTGTTTTGCAATCTGAACTCGCGTACTAAGCGCCAATTTTTCAAGAATGTTATGGACGTGGCTCTTTACCGTATAAGTGGATATATGAAGCTTCTGCGCTATTTCTTTATTTGTGAACCCATCTGAAATCAATTCAATTACTTGTTTTTCACGTTTTGTCATACGAACAGATTCATCAATTATCGAAGGTTTGAATCCGTTAATCGCGTGTTCAACAATTTGTGAAAAGAGCGAGCCTGTCAAATGAGGCGGTAAAACCTGTGTCCCCTGATAAACTGATCTGATAGTCTTAAAAAAATCTGAAACATTAGCATCTTTAAGAATGAATCCTGAGACTCCGGCCTGAACAAATTCGAAAACATCTGCCTGTAGCGGTATAAGGTCCATCACTATTATTTTAGTGCTCGGGAAATGCTGCTTGGTCAATTTTACAACTTGAAGACTGTTTTGATTTCTTAGACCAAGATCGAGAAGTACGATATCAGGTTTAAGTTTATCTAACAAAAGTAAAATGTTTTCACCATTACCAATAGTAGCAACAACATGCATATCAGACTGCTTTTTGAGCATTGTATCAATACCATCACGTAGAAGTCTATTATCTTCGATAAGAAGTATCTGGATTTTTTTCAATTATTTTCCTGAATTTTGTATTAAGATATCAACGGTATTCAAAATTTGATACAATTTTAATATTAAAAAAACAAATACTTGATTACAGGCTAAAACTTAGTTAAATGATAATTATACTTCATTTCTCCTAAATTCAAAATAATAAATACAAACTTATTTATAAAAAATCAAATGGCGCTATAATTAGTTTTACCCTCTTTGTAAACAATTACCTGATCATTTGAATCATTTCATTACCTAACGATACTATGAAATTCGTTTATTCAAATCATTCTTTAGAATGTATGATTTATTTACTTTCTAAACAAAATAATGATATTCTTTTAGTATTAGACCTTCCTGCTGCCGATCATTTAGCCTAAACAAATAAAATATAATTACGATGATTCATATGTAACTGTATTAAATTACTAAATACCGAGAATTCAAACAATTTATCGGTTCCTGATGAGTTTGGAAAAAGATTAGGATTTTTATTTATAAATAAAGAAAAGAAATAACTTTGGAGCATTAACATGAGAACTAAAATTCGACTATTTGTTTATCTATTAATTAGCGGGTTATTTCTTTGCCTGCCTAATTTAATATACTCAGATTCATCAGCGCCTACGCTTACTTCTCCGGTTGATAAGTCTATGGTCACAACAATTAAACCAACTTTTACCTGGTCTAAGATTACCGGTACTGCTTTTTATGAACTTCAGATTTGCAAAGATACATCATTTAAAACCGGTCTGCTAAAAATAAATGTAAAAGATACAAATGCTACTTATACACCAACTACGGCTTTTTATTTAGCATACAATCAAAATTATTTTTGGAGAGTGAGAGTTGGTTCAACAACAACAACCTTTTCAGATGTTTTCAGCTTCAGTACCGGGAACCCAAGCAATGATATAGGAATTGATGCCAATGCTTCAATTGTTTTTGATCATACAACAGGAAGTATTTCACAAATAACATTTATAAATGGTTCAAATAAACAGCTGTTAAATGTATCATCAAATACAAAAAATAAATTCGGGTTGGGCCGTGTTGTTAATGAAACAGGGACAAAACTTGTGAGTTGGACCGAATCCCCCGGTAATTATATTTATACTTATGAAAATTCGATGTATGATACAAAAGTTATTAATATTACCTGGAGTGCATCCGGTATTTCGGTACAAATGGCATTTAATTTGGCAGCGAGCAAATCCATCACTTTGAATACTTCATTGCAACCCGGTGGAGATATCGGACCTTTACATGATTATTTATTATACAAGGATTCTACCGGCTCAGCAAATAGAATGTTACTGACTTATCCTAGTACAAACTTGCAAGTATATAAAGGACAAAGTAATTTCCTTTGTTTTAATGACGACAGGTATGATGAATTTTTTGGATATTATTTCCCGGTTAAAACTTCCGTATCACTTCAGCAAGGTGTACTTTTTGGACCGGTTATTAGCAACACGGTAGTTAGTACAACATCAACTTTTATTGTTAATTTTGCAATTGAGAAAAAAACTGATTTCTTCTCCCTTGTAAATCAAAAAGCAATTATTGTATCCACTCCTTCTGCTAGTTCAAAATTTATCAAAAATTCAACTCAAGTTATAAATTGGAAAACATTCGGCATCTCCGGAAACCTGGACGTACTACTTTCAACTAATGCAGGTAAAACATATAGTTCCCTTCTCTCAAATATTACTGATGATGATAGTGCTTCGGTACAACTTTCAACAATCTCGGACAGTTGTTATATAAAAGTATCAGGTACCGGTGTTGCAGGTATTTCTGGTATGTTTAAGGTAGCAGATACCACATACAACAAATTTTCAATTTCAAAATCAATCACTGAATCGCCATCCGACGATGTTTCAATTCCAATAATTTACAGTCCCGGAACGTTAGATACATTGGCTGCTTTCGATGTAAGACTAAATTATGATCCTTCAATACTTACATTCAAGTCATTTATATTTGACAGTTATTTTAGAACCAAAACCGGGGTAAACTTAAATTGGTCAACCGATGCGACGAACAATGCCGCATCCGGATTCATTCAAATCGGCGCGTTCAAAGTTGATACAACTTTAAAAGGGTTATCAACTGGAGATACTATCGGGGTAGCAAAGTTCACAATTAAATCCACTGCAAGAGTTGGAACAACTACAAAACTGAATATTGACAACAAATATCTTTCTGCTACAAACAATAAAGTAAAATCAATGAATTCCATCGGCAGTGACGGACAAATAACTTTATACTCGCGCATAACAGGAAACATCCGATATTTTAACACTAAAACACCTATCTATGCCGATTCACTTATTAATTTGATCTTTTTGAATACAAATCCAATCGATACTTTAAAAGGTAATGCAACTATCACAGGATCTTACAATTATGTAAATGTGTTACCCGGCGACAGTGTCAGAATCTCTTTAAATACAAAGAAGAATTATCCGGATAAAAAAATAATAAATTATGTTAATAGCGCGGATGCCCGTCTGGCATTTGATGGACGCGACGGGGGCACTAAAGTATTGACCGAACTTCAAAAGATTTCGGCGGATATAAATAGAGACGGTATTATTAATTCATTTGATGCATTTGCAATACTGCAAATTAGCACAGGAGCAAAAACAGTAGCTGATTTTGGTTTAGACAAATGGGTATTTGTTGATTCATCATTTGTTCTTAATGCAACAAATTGGCCGAAAGCTGCAACATCCAAGCTGTATGCGCCTTTGGATTCAATAAAAACAAAACAAAGCTTTTGGGCAATAATCCGCGGTGATATCGACGGCAGTTATAACACCAGTGTCAAGTTTTCAAAAACATCTTCTACAGAACAAATAACGGATTCAAAAGCAAACATAGAATTTACGGTTTCAAAAAATATTAAAGCTCAACCGGGCGATACTGTATTAATTCCATTAAATGTTAATCTGCATGGACAAACTTTAGGAAGTTTTAATTCGAGTATTCAAATTGATAAAGCAAAACTCACTTACACGGGGAAATATAACGGCGGCACGGCTGTCCCCTGGGATGCAGGTTGGGTGGTAAGTACAAATTATGATAAAAATGGTGTATTAAATGTGGGAGCTACTGATTTATCCGGAGCTCTGGATCCAATAACAAAGGACGGGACGTTAATAGTCTTTAAATATGTGGTTAATAGTCAACTTTTATATGGTGATACAAGTCAGGTAGGGATATCCGATATATATGCTTCGGATTCCAAACTAGTAAAAGTAAATGTAGTGCCTCAGAACGGAAAAGTTCTTATTTCCAACATTACATCTGTTGGACAGGAAAATAATATTCCTAAAGAATATTCTCTCAGTCAAAACTATCCGAATCCGTTCAATCCATCAACTCTAATTGAATACGGTCTTAAGAAAGATGGAAAAGTAACTGTCGAAATTTACAATATACTAGGCGAACAGGTTACTAGTTTAGTTAATGGATATCAAGCTGCGGGAAAATATAAGATAGTTTGGAATGCATCCAGATTTTCATCAGGTATTTATTTCTACAGAATTAAAAGCGGAGACTTTAATCAAATTAAGAAGATGGTATTGATTAAATAGTGACAAGTGACGCGTAACGCGTGACAAGCTAAAAAACCCCGCTCCGATAATTCAGGGCGGGTTTTTTTATTATATAGATAGGAATTCCATCCCCATTGCAGTCAATTTTATATAACCTTGTATTTACAGGATTCATCTTTAATATGCCGATTTATGTTTAATTCCAATCAAGCAAAGGAACTCTGCTTATGGAACTCGTTTATAATAAAAAAACGTTCTCACAATATTAATTCATCAATTATCTATTGAAAATATAAACCTGAAACACAGAACTTTTCGAGATAACTAAAAAGGAGAGGATTAATAAAATGGGAAATCAACAAGAAAGTGAAATAATAATCACGCGCGTCTTTGATGTGTCACGTGATCTTGTATGGCAATCATGGACCGACCCTGAACAATTCAAACGTTGGTGGGGACCAAAAAACTTTACAGCGCCTGTTGTCAAAATAGATCTTCGAGTTGGTGGAAAATATCTTTATTGCATGCGATCGGCTGAAGGCCGGGAATTTTGGAGTACCGGTACGTACGATAAAATCATTCAACACGAACAGCTAGTCTGCACAGACAGTTTCGCAGATGAGAAAGGAAATATAGTTCCGGCTTCACATTATGGAATGACAGGTGATAATTGGCCGATGACTACAAATATAACGGTAACACTCATAGAAATGGGAAATAAAACAAAGATGATTTTGGCGCATTTAGGCATACCGCTGCAAATAAAAGAAATGTGTACGGCGGGATGGAACGAAGAATTTGATAAGCTTGCGGAAAGTCTAACATTACTGAAAGAGAATAATTAACAATTATTGTTTTGTAAATTCCAATTTCGAGGAATGGTTATTCCTTTGTTCTGTTTTAAAGTTCATATTTTACACTCAGATAAAATTAGGATGAATTATTAGTTATAAATTCCCGAAAGGACGGGCATCGTAGAAAAGCTCGAGCTTTAAAATTAGATTGTTCTCAAAATTCATCAAAACCGCTGTTCGACATAAAGTTGAGGATTCACCATAAATTAAATCGTAAACGAGCATCACCTTATCATCATAACCGAATTTTTCGCGTATCTCAATTTTCTTAATAACTGTTAAAAACCTTTTGACAGCTTCAAGAACTGCTTCTTTACCTGTTGATTCTCCCATTGGCGCAACAAAATGAATGTCGGGATGCAAGAGCCGGGTTATACTTGCAAAGTCTTTTTTGTTATACGCATCATAATAAGCGACCGCAGTTTCAATATTATTTTCGTTCATTTTAGTTCTCCTTTTATTATTTATAGAAATTAATCCAATTACTTGTTTTTTGATGTATCATTGTTGCATTAAAAGTTGACAACCCTTAAACCATTTCTATCCGATTAATCTTTCTCAACGATCAGATGAGTTGAAACACAAATGCGGTTCCAGCAATTAATTGTATTGATAATAAAAAGCAACTGTGCTATTTTTTGCTCGCCGAGTATTTCAAGTACTTTGTAATAAACCTCATCCGACACTCCTGAATTCGAGATATTTGTCACTTCTTCCGTAAATTTCAAAATTGCCTGCTCTTCTTCTGAGAAAAAAGGTGTTTCCCACCATGCGCTGACAGCAAATAGTCTCTGTGCGGTTTCTCCAAGTTTGAGCGCATTTTTTGTATGATAATCTATACAGTAGCCGCATCCATTTAGTTGTGAAGCCCTCAGCCTCACTAATTCCTTGAGTATTGGATCGAGTTCAAAACTGTCGATTAGTGTATCGGCTATCGCCATTGTTTCATAAATACGAGGTTCAACACTATTAATGTCCATTCGGGATTTCATATCACATTTCCTTTCTTTTAGTTATAGAATGATTTTATTATTAAATACGACTCCTTCATATATTCTTTAAAATTTAATATAAATGCTTAGCAATAAATTCACAATAAATAATAATTACTTATTGACTGTGGTGAAAAATATATATTAATTGGTATATAACAATAGACCAGAATAAACATTTATGGTGTACCAGATATGACTTCATTTGATGAACTGATTATTATAGACAGGCGATCAAATACCCCTGTCTATTTACAAATCACCAATGCAGTAATTCACAATATACGAAGAGGACATATAAGAAGCGGATTAAAGCTTCCGGGCTCGCGTGAAATGGCCATTGCTCTTAATATTCACCGTAAAACTTTACAAACAGCTTATGACGAATTAATGGCACAGGGTTGGATAGAAATAATACCGCAAAAAGGGACATTCATAGCAAAGAATTTACCTGAAATAAAGCCGACAAAATTCTATTCCTCTCAGAAATTAAATCGTTATCCGGATAAAACAGCTTTTACAATTGATGAGAAAAAAATAATTGCTTTTCCAACTTCAGATCAACAGGATTCCAGGAATTTAATAATCGATGACGGATTGCCGGATATTCGTTTGGCACCAACCGACATATTAATGAAAGAATATAGGAGTCTTTCCAAGTTAAATGCATTTAAGAAATATTACAGGTATGGAGGACCAAAAGGACCGGCTTATCTGCTCGAAACGCTTTCTGTTTTTTTAAGTGAGACAAGAGGACTCCCGATATCAAAGAATAATATTTTGATTTCAAAAGGCGCACAGATGGGAATTTATCTTACGACGAAATTATTACTTAAACCGGGTGATCATGTTATTGTTGGTGAACCGGGTTATTTCATTGCTAACATAACCTTCCAGCAGGCAGGAGCAATTATTAACAGGGTACCGGTTGATGATTTTGGAATTGATGTAGACTCAATAGAGCGTCTTTGTAAAAAGAAAAAGATAAAACTGTTATATGTAATTCCTCACCATCATTATCCTACGACAGTAACTTTGATACCTGAAAGACGAATTAGACTTTTAGAGTTGGCAGCTAAATATAAATTTGCGATTATTGAAGATGATTACGACTATGATTTCCATTACAATAGCAGTCCCGTACTTCCAATGGCAAGTCTTGACCAAAATGGGAATACGATTTATATTGGCACTTTGACAAAAACATTTGTACCGGCTATTCGAATGGGATTTGTGATAGCTCCTGAAAATTTCATAAATGCTATTTCAAATCTACGAAGAGCAATGGACTGGCAGGGCGATAGTATGATGGAAGTTGCCATAGCCCAATTATATAAAAACGGAACAATAGAAAGACACATTAATAAAGTTGTAAAACTGTATCGTGAAAGAAGAGATTATTTTTGTGAGCAATTAAAAGCTAAACTTGGCGAATTCATTACCTTCAAAATACCCGATGGAGGATTGTCTGTATGGACAAAATTTAATGATATAGATCTGAAGCAGATAACAGAAAGAGCAGCAAAGAATGGGTTAACGATTAGCAGCGGAACATTGTTTAATACCGGGACAAAAGATTACAATTCTACAAGGTTAGGATTTGCTTCTCTCACCTTAAAGGAACAGGATAAGGCGATAGAAATATTGAAGAGTTCGATTTAGCCCGAAATGTTGTTGTCTCGATACGTTTCTCGCTTCACTCGGAACTACTCGACAACCGGTGTCAAAATTCAATTCATTTTTCAACCGGTTGCTGAGTAGCCGCCAAAGGCCGCATATCGAAGCAAACCGGCACTGAGTAATCGCCTATAGGCGATGTATCGAAGCCACGAATAGTATTTATTTTTCACTATCCTGCCGAATAAGAATATTTTAGTCTTTTCAAACGATCAAGAACTGAATTAAAATATATTTAACTGAAATATGCATTATAGTGCACTTTTGTATATGAATTTAGCCAGTACTTCAATTTGGCAAAGTAAATATGCATTATAATGCACTTTTGAATTGGAATGTAGTAGTATCAAATATCCACACGTAAAGTATCTACTCGGCTTGTATTCTGTAGTTAATAATTCAATTTCATTTAGAATAAACATCGGTATAATTATCGAGTAAAGTTCTTATAACTTTTTGATATTGGCTATGATGCTTCTTAGCTAATTCCTTGAAATACTCAACACTGGATTTACTTAAGTTAAGAGTGATTTTGACCGTATCTTCTTTGAAAACCAACTCTTCGGGTGTAGGTAAAAAATCTTTTACTATTTTGATTTTACCAATTTTTTCATCGCTATATTTAATTTTCTTTTTCAAATATCTTTTTTCCTCTTCTCCAATATCCAGCACCAATAATTCTTATTTATTAATACACATACTTTTATATGGATTTACAACCATACTAATTAATGAAGTGATACTAATATATTTCAGTATTGAGACTTAAGTAGCTATTCCCAAGGAAATGATCAAGATCTTTTTCCTGCGGAATAAGAAAATAAACCACTTTTGAATCCTTATGGCATATTACCCTTTTTGCTTCGGTTTCGGATTTAATTCTATCAGTTAAGTCTAATAGATACTTTGATCTTTCAATTCTTGGGAAATGCTGATAAACCAATAAAGATTTATCCATTTTATAAAAATCGGAAAGCTCTTCCCAATAAAGGTATTTATTCGAATTCTTAGTACCGGGATGTGAAGACTTGACTTCGAATCCGTTATCCGGATCGAAAAAGATCAAATCACAATCCTGAGATTTATAATAAAACTTTTCAAAATATTCTTTCCTTTTGATTGAGTTATTGAAAAGTATTGAATCATAGTAAACCGCGTTAGGGATAATCGAATACTTTTCAGCCATGGAGACATTGCGATTACCATTCTTCAGGCATTCCGACATAGTATCAAACAACCAAGGATCTTTTTCACGCCATGTGTTTGGATTATTAATGTAGTTGGTCAACTTCCCATCATTTCTTTCATCATCAGGTGTTAACATCCAGCAGATAGCGATTTTAATTTTCCCGGAATCGGAAATCGATCTTAGAAGTAAATATTTCCTGTAATCGTTTATGTCTGCAAAATATTTGTTTTTCATTTATATATATTTTCATTTTTTACTATGCTCAATTTAACATTTCAAAACTCATTATGCTTAATTTCTTACAGAGTTTATGTGATACTTATAATTGGGAAAATCGATAGATGAGAAGTTTTTCCCGATAATTACAAGTAGAAATCGATTATAGAAAGGTTGAAAATAAAAGAGCCCGTCTTTTGCAAGAACGGACTCAATATGACGTCCAGCCCTCAATTAAATGAGGTATCGAGCCTGCTCAGAGGCACTGGACGAATATTAAAAACTATGCAACCATTAAATACATTAATTATCGAGACGATTCAATAACTCAAATATAATAAATTCATTATTGAGTTAAAAAACCGCAAGCGATTATGTTGATTCTGCTCGTCAAGGAAGCGGGAAAGAACCCCTCCCCGCCTCCGGCGGTACTCCCCTTTGGAAAAAAGGGGAGAAACTCATTCTTCATTAGCTTATAACACTAAAGTATTATTTGTTAAGAAATGGATCTAATAGAATTCAATTGAAAGATTGCAGGTGCTGGAGTAGTTTTATTATTTTCGGTTATTACGGCGTTGCAGTTAATTTCATTCATGGCAAGTTTAAGAACGCCGAGGGAACGCTGACTTAGCAGATCAATTTTAATTAGTCCGAGTTCTTCGGTTGAATACATATCGGGCTGAGTGATTACTAATCCGAGTCCTTTATTCTTCGCGTATTCCATAGCG
>Ga0182027_10011390_pt1 | contig 12575 bp, 9 predicted proteins | sample 712E1DmetaG_FD_121300 | JGI IMG/M metagenome (GOLD analysis project Ga0182027, IMG submission 121300) | Permafrost microbial communities from Stordalen Mire, Sweden - 712E1D metaG (Illumina Assembly) | ecosystem: Environmental > Terrestrial > Soil > Wetlands > Permafrost | place: Sweden...
CGTGTGTTGTTCATCAGATGGGCCCATTTATGGGCAATACTGTCATATGCCTGCTGAGCAGTGTACTGGCGGATGGTATGGGTTTGGAAACTACCCACATAGCCGTATTTGAAAAGATCCTTTTGTAAAGTCGCATCCTCGGTCTCGCTATAGCTCCTGGTAAAGTCGGCGCCTATAGAATAGTACATATTTTTAATGAAGGATTTGGTATCCTGGCCTGAGAGAAAACGCTGGGTGAAACGACCATTAAGGCGCCATGTATATCCCTGGCTTAATGAATTGCCTTCCCAATTCATTAATGAGTAGGGATAGTAGAAGTTATGGTTGTTGTTATATGCAAATGTACCACCAAAGGAAAGATTGATACTCTTTGATACCCTGAAATCAAGTTTGCCGGAAACATTAACGTTATATCCCTTGGAATTTAAAGTTGATTTTGTTTTGTCAAAATCGTCGAAGGTGAGGAATTCATTATTATAAAAAACACCCTGGGACTCGCCATACAGGCGTAACGGGTTTGTTTTCAGAAAATCAAGTGTACTGCTGTTCAATTTATATAAAGGATAGGCTGACGGAGCTCCGTCCTTGGAATAAATAAAATCACCGGCAATGAAAAAGCCCATAATAGGGGTTTTTGTGCCTTTAACAGTATCTTTTTTAGAGAAAACAGGACCTGTAAAGTTCAGGCCAAGACGGTTATATCCGAAGGGATCAAGAAACTGGGAAGTCTGGAGGTCAACTCCTCCATTGAAATCTTTTGAAGGTCCCTTGGTCGTAACACTGATGATACCTCCGGTAGCGTCTCCGTATGCTGCCGGAGTACCGCCGAGAATAACTTCAACCTGTTCAATGGACGACTGGGGAAGGGCGTTACTCCCAGTGACACGCATACCGTCGATATAATAAACCGTACCGGCTGTGCGCTGGCCACGCATACTGGTAATCCCACCATTGGCGTCGGTTGTAACACCGCCCACGGTGGTTGCGACTGATTCGGCGGAACGGTTGGCCATTTTGGCAATTTCGTCCGATGTGACGGTTCCCCCTGATGTGGTCTGGTCTTTGGAGATCAGAGGAACCTTATAGTCGACAACCTGGACTTCTGTAAGGTTGATTGATGTTTGTTCAAGTTCCAGATCCTGAAATTGGATTTTATCCGGAAGAACCTGGATACCCTTCATCAGCATTTGCTTATAGCCTACATATGAAGCTTTCAGGTCAACTTTACCGGGAGGAATAGGCTTGATCAGATAGTTGCCATCAAAATCCGTAGTGGCACCGCCTACCTGGACACCGCCAAGTTCAATAATAATGTTGGCAAACGGAATAGGTTCCTTTGTTTTCTTGTCAACAATCTTCCCCTTGAGGGTCCCGGATCCGGTTTGAGAAAATACCAACAAGCTTGTTGTCAGTACGAACGCAAGAGTTAATAGTAAATGTCTTAACATACCTTACAATTTTATGTTAGATTATGATGCGCTTGAAAAGGTGGTAAAAGTAATAATTATTTAAAATGAAATTAAATTTTTTTCATAAGCCATACAAATATATAACCATTCTAAATTATGCGAAAACCAAATGGATAACACGCTGAAATTGATCATTATAGTGGAAGTCTCACAATTTAAAAATCCTATCACTTTTTAACCGGTGTATTGGAGCCTGATTCTTTCCTGCTCTGGTGCATCATTGCTTTGGTATTCTTCGATTGTGACTTTTGATGACGCTTTACCGCATTATGGTAGTCCTTTTCTGCTTGTTTCTGTTTCCTTTCCCTTTCTTTATTGATTTTTTTCTGGTTGACTTTCTGTTCCTGGGCCTGAACGCCCGGCAGGCAAATTATAACAACCAACAATAAGAAAACCAAGTGTTTAAGCCTGCTGAGTCGCATCATATAATTGAGTTAAACTGGTTGTTCAGGGAATTACCTGCTACGAAAATACAAAATTCAATGAATTCCCGGATTGAATACATAACATTTTTATCCGGTTCCGGAATAAATAAATATTTTATGGCATAAGATTTGCAGTAATTTTACGTTAGCTGATACAGATATTTATCATTTATGAAAAGATACATCCTTCCGGGATTGTTTTTATTAGTTTTTTTGGTAACTGCTTTATTCTCCTGTAGTAAAAAAAATCAGAATCAACAACCGAACATCCCTTATGTAGCGGTGAATTTTGTTATTAACCCGAACTCAACACAATACATTGAACTGAATCATGCTGGAGGATGGGTGCCTGTAACCGGCGGATATCGGGGGATCATCATTTACCGTGTGTCGGAGACTGAATTTATGGCTTATGAGAGGGCCTGCCCTTATGACCCCACTGCCGACAGCGCCCAGGTAAGGGTGGATGCCTCCGGAATTATCTGTCATTGCCCCCAATGCAAATCGAAATATATTCTGACTGACGGTTCGGTTTTTAATGGGCCAACCCAGTGGCCCTTAAAGCAATACCATACGAACTATGATGGGACGAATTTATACATTACAAATTAGTTTGTGATGTATAAATGGTGAAATAGTGAAATGGCGAAAAGATCTATTCCTGAATTTCGTCATTTCGCTATTTACTAGTAACGGTAGTGTTCCGGCTTATAAGGCCCTTCAATGGGTACACCGATATAGTCTGCCTGTTCAGCTGAGAGCCTGGTAAGCTTTACTCCAAGTTGTTCAAGATGGAGTCGTGCAACTTCCTCGTCCAGTTTCTTTGATAAACGATAAACACCAACCTCGTAATTATTCTTCCAGAGGTCGAGCTGGGCCAGGATCTGGTTGGTAAATGAGTTGGACATAACAAAGGAGGGATGGCCGGTTGCACAGCCAAGATTCACGAGCCTTCCTTCAGCAAGCAGGTATATGCATTTCCCGTCGGGATAGATATATTTATCCACCTGAGGTTTGATGTTCACTTTACGGATACCGGGCCAGGCGTTCAGTTTCTCGACCTGGATCTCATTATCGAAGTGACCAATGTTGCAGACAATGGATTCGTCTTTCATCTTTGCCAGATGTCCGGCTGTGATAACATCCTTGTTGCCGGTCGTGGTGACCCAGATATTGCCTTCTTTCAGTACTTCATCAACTGTTGAAACTTCGAAGCCTTCCATGGCAGCCTGAAGAGCGCAGATGGGGTCAATTTCGGTTACAATAACCCGGGCGCCATAAGATTTCATTGAACGGGCGCAGCCTTTACCCACATCGCCGTAACCCAGCACCACGACCACCTTACCTGCTATCATCACGTCGGTGGCACGCTTGATCCCATCGGCCAGGGATTCGCGGCAGCCGTAGAGATTATCGAATTTTGACTTTGTCACGGAATCGTTCACATTGATGGCCGGAACCAGCAGGGCCCCTTTTTCCTTCATCTGGTAAAGCCTGTGAACGCCGGTTGTTGTTTCTTCCGAAACTCCCCTCCAGTCCTTCAACACATTATGCCAATGCTGGTTATTCTCAACATAAACGTCCTGTAATTGCTTCATGAAAGCCTTTTCTTCCTCGCTGTTTGCGGCTGCCTTCAGGATTCCGGGATTTTTTTCACCTTCAAAACCCTTATGGATCATGAGGGTGGCATCACCACCGTCGTCCACTATAAGATTAGGGCCTTTATTGCCCTCGAAAGTCAGCGCATGATAAGTGCACCACCAGTATTCTTCAAGGCTTTCCCCTTTCCAGGCAAAGACCGGGATGCCTTTGGCGGCGATAGCTGCAGCAGCATGATCCTGGGTTGAAAAGATGTTGCAGGATGCCCAGCGGACATCAGCCCCAAGTTCAATGAGAGTTTCTATGAGAACTGCGGTTTGTATGGTCATGTGCAACGACCCGCTGATTCTCGCTCCTTTCAGTGGTTTTTCTGCGGAAAATTTTTTCCTGATCGACATCAGTCCCGGCATTTCCTTCTCGGCGATCTCAATTTCCTTGCGCCCCCAGTCGGCCAGGGAGATATCGGCGACCTTGAATTTTGCGTTCTTTTCCAATACGATATTATGCATAAAAATCAGGTTAAAATTAAGCTGCAAAAGTAGGAAAATCTTTTGATTTAAGTTTACGATTAACGGCAATTTGTTCTACCTTTGATGCAATTCATTATGGTATATATTAACCGGGAGGCTCTTTCGTGTTTTTATGCCCCTGATTTATGAAAAAATATTGCCCGCGGGACGTCTTGGTGTGTGGCATATCCTGGAAACTGAAGCCGTACTGCGCACCGCGGCCGGGGCTTTTCCTGAGGTAATTGAGGAGATAGGATCTTTTAAAAGTGAATCCCGCCGGAAACAATGGCTTGCCTGCAGGGCGCTGCTTTCGAATCTGCTCCGGCTCCCTTCTGTAAAAGTATACTATGATGAGCACGGGAAACCTTCTTTAAAGGGCTTTGCCGGATATATCTCCTTTTCACATACACGGGAATATGCAGCTGTTCTCATAAATGAAAAAGGACATGCCGGGGTTGATATTGAAAAGCTTACGCCCAGGATAGAACGGGTTGCAGAACGTTTTCTTCAGGAGGATGAACTGAAGCACATACGGCAGGTGGCAGAACGGAGGGGGAATGAATTGCGAAGCAATCGCGGGCACACAAATAAGATGAACAATTGGTGCGGGCAGCTAAGTGAGGAAGAAAGTGAGGAAGAAGTGATTAAGGGACGATGCGATCCGCAGACAGAACTGCTTCATTTATACTGGTGTTCCAAGGAGGCGTTATATAAATTTTATGGCAACCCCCTTGTTGATTTAAAAAATGATATCCACATCAGGGCATTTGATTACTTTTGCAGTACGCAAGCCACCTTCGCTGCAAGAGTCAATGGCCCGGAAGGTATTGAGGATCATGAACTTCAATTCGAAAGAATCGGAGATCATATGCTTGTATATACCTTATTGAAACAAGGATGACAACATTAGAAGCTGCGGTAAAAGAAAGAGTTCTGACCCTGGACGGTGCAATGGGCACCATGGTTCAGAGGTACAAACTTGATGAAGCGGCATACCGCGGTGAACGTTTCAGGGATTTTCCATACCTCCTGAAAGGGAACAATGACATACTGGTGCTTACTCAGCCACAGGTGATCCGTGAGATCCATGAGCAGTATCTTGAAGCCGGGGCAGATATCATTGAAACCGATACTTTTAACGGCACACGAATTTCACAGGCCGACTATCATACCGAAGAATACGTGTACGAGATCAATTATGCTGCTGCAAGGCTGGCTAAGGAAGCGGTTGATAATTATACCGCTTCAGGTTCAGGTAAGCCCCGGTGGGTGGCAGGTTCAATGGGACCGACCAATAAAACCGCCTCGCTTTCACCGGATGTTCAGAACCCCGCATTCAGGTCAGTTACGTTTGACCAGCTTTACGAGGCCTATCGCGAACAGGCCAGGGGCTTGCTCGACGGGGGAGTCGACATTCTGATGGTTGAAACCATTTTTGATACCCTGAATGCAAAAGCCGCACTGATTGCCGTTTTTGATGAAATTGAATCGCGCGGACCGGAAGGGAAATTCCCGGTAATTGCCTCGGGCACGATAACCGATCTTTCGGGACGAACCCTTTCGGGCCAGACCCTGGAGGCTTTCCTTTATTCCTTATCTCATTTTAATTTGTTTGCCATTGGACTGAACTGCGCGCTGGGCGCTAAGGAATTACGGCCTTACCTGCAGGAACTGGCCGAAAAGGCTCCCTTCCCTGTTATTGCTTATCCTAATGCAGGCCTTCCGAACCAGTTCGGCGAATATGACCAACCTCCCCGGGAAATGGCTGCTTATATACAGGATTATCTGGATAACGGTTTTGTTAACCTTGTAGGCGGATGTTGCGGTACCACACCCGAGTATATTGCCCGCTTTGCTGAACTGGCTGCCAGAGCCAAACCCAGGGTGGTGCCGCAACGGAAGAACGAACTTCACCTGAGCGGCCTCGAACCCCTTGTAATTTTTGAAGGAAGCAACTTCATCAACATCGGTGAACGCACCAACGTTAGCGGTTCCAGGAAGTTTGCCCGCCTCATCAGGGAAGGGAGCTATGAAGAGGCTTTGTCGGTTGCCCGTCAGCAGGTGGAAAACGGGGCACAGGTCATCGACATAAGTATGGATGAAGCTATGCTTGACGCCGAGAAATCAATGGTCGGCTTTCTGAATATGATCGCCTCAGATCCTGACATTGCAAGGGTTCCCGTAATGATAGACTCTTCGAAATGGTCGGTGCTTCAGAGCGGATTAAAATGTGTACAGGGAAAATGTATAGTGAATTCCATCAGCCTCAAAGAAGGCGAAGCAGCCTTCCTGGAGCATGCGAAGTATATCAGAAAATTCGGTGCAGCCGCAGTGGTTATGGCGTTTGATGAGGAAGGGCAGGCTACATCCCTTGACCGGCGCACTGGTATTGCAAAAAGAGCTTACGACCTGTTATTGGAAAAGGCAGGTTTCAGACCTGAAGATATCATTTTTGACCCCAATATTCTTACGGTGGCAACCGGTATTGAAGAGCATAACAACTACGGGATTGATTTTCTCAATGCCACGCGGTGGATCAAGGCAAATCTCCCCTATGCCAGGGTCAGCGGGGGTATCAGCAATCTCTCGTTTTCATTCAGGGGGAATGATTTCCTGCGTGAAGCCATGCATTCGGCCTTCCTGTTCCATGCCATACAGGCGGGGCTTGATATGGGCATTGTAAATGCAGGCCAGTTGCCTGTTTACGACGAAATAGACAAGGTTCTTCTGAAGCTTGTTGAGGATGTTATCCTGAACCGCAGGAAAGACGGAACGGAAAGGCTGCTTGTATTTGCCGAAAACATGAAAGAAGGCCCCGACAGGGAAAAGAAGACCGGGGAATGGAGAGCGCTTCCGGTAGTGGAAAGACTTCAGCACTCCCTGGTGAAAGGGATTACAGAATTTATTGAACATGACCTTGAAGAAGCCTTACCACTGTTCGACCAGACATTAAAGATCATTGAAGGCCCGCTCATGGACGGAATGAACATAGTAGGCGACCTCTTCGGAAGCGGGAAAATGTTCCTTCCCCAGGTTGTCAAGAGCGCCAGGGTGATGAAGAAAGCCGTGGCATATCTGACTCCAAGGATAGAAGCTGAGAAAAAAGCCGGCGGGGCAGTAGCGAAACCCAATGGCAGAATTTTAATGGCCACGGTTAAAGGGGATGTTCATGATATCGGCAAAAATATTGTAGGGATTATCCTGGCTTGCAACAACTATGAGGTTATCGATCTTGGGGTGATGGTGCCTTCCGAGAGGATCATTGCTGCAGCCCGTCAGCACAATGTCGATATCATAGGCCTAAGCGGGCTGATCACTCCATCACTTGAGGAAATGGTACATGTGGCCAGGGAAATGAAACGGGAAAAACTCACTATTCCTCTTCTTTTGGGAGGAGCAACAACGTCGGAAATCCATACTGCAGTAAAAGTTGAACCGGAATATACTCATGGAGTCATCCATGTGAAGGATGCTTCAAAAGCCGTAGGTGTTGTATCAAACCTGCTTTCCGATGAAAACCGTACCGCGTTTCTGGCAGGCGTGAAAGTGAAATATACAGGGATGCGTTCCCGGTATGATAAAAAAGCTAATTATGAATATCTTTCATTAACCGAAGCACGCAGGAACAAGCTCAGGATTGACTGGAAAAACAACCACTTTACGAAACCCCAGATGCTGGGGACCAAGGTGTTTTATGATTATCCACTGGATGAACTGGTTCCATATATAGACTGGACTTTCTTCTTTCATGCCTGGAAGATAGCTGGAAAATATCCGCTGATCTTCAGCGATCCCATAAAGGGAGTTGAAGCGAGGAAGCTTTTTGATGACGCACAGAGGCTCCTTGCCGACATACTGAAAAAGAAAATGCTGATCGCACGCGGTGTCATTGGCTTGTTTCATTGCAATTCAGTGGGTGACGATATTGAAATTTATGCTGATGAACAGCGTTCCGGGGTGCTCACTGTTTTCAGGTTTCTCCGTAACCAGCAGAAAAAGGAGGATAATGCGCCCAACCTCTGCCTGGCCGATTTTGTCGCTCCGAGGGATTCAGGCATTGTTGATTATATGGGAGGTTTTGCGGTAACAGCCGGCCTGGGAGTGGAGGAATGGGCCTCAATGTTTGAACAGGACCTCGACGATTACAACGCCATCATGGTGAAGATACTTGCCGACCGCCTTGCCGAGGCATTTGCCGAAAACATGCACTGTCGCGTACGCAGGGAGTTCTGGGCTTATGTAAAAGATGAAGGCCTGGATGTTCCCGCCATGATAAGCGAGGAATACCAGGGCATCAGGCCCGCCCCGGGCTATCCGGCCTGTCCTGAACATTCTGAAAAACAGGCGCTCTTCGATTTACTGTCGGCTGAAACAAAAATCGATATCAAACTAACCGAAAACTTTGCCATGTATCCGGCTGCTTCCGTTTCGGGATTTTATTTTTCTCATCCTCTTTCCCAATATTTCAATCTTGGAAAGATAAGCCGGGACCAGGTTGCCGACTATGCAAGGCGGAAGGGACTAACGATTGAAAAAGCAGAAAAACTGCTTAATACCAACCTAAACTATTAAGTAATGCGGGTAATAGATATTATCAAACAGGCCAATAAAACTTTATTTTCCTTTGAGCTTCTTCCCCCACTCAGGGGCAACAACATTGCAAGTATTTACAAGGTTATCGATCCCCTTATGGATTACATGCCTTCATTTATCAATGTTACATACCATCAGGAGGAAGTCGTTTATAAAAAACATCCCAGCGGACTGCTTGAAAAGAAGACCATCCGCAAAAGGCCCGGTACCGTTGCAATTTCCGCGGCCATAAAGAATAAATATATGTCAGTGGAAGTTGTTCCCCATCTTATCTGTGGAGGCTTTTCAAAAGAAGAAACGGAATATGCCCTCATCGACTTTCACTACCTCGGGATTGATAATATCCTTGCTTTAAGGGGTGATGCCCCGAAAAACATGAGGACTTTTCAGCCTGAGGGAAACGGGCACTCATACGCAAATGAACTGGTGAAACAGATTGCCGAAATGAACCATGGAAAATTTCTTGATGATGAAATGCAGCATACTTTCACAACCAGCTTCTGCGTGGGTGTTGCCGGTTATCCCGAGAAACATATTGAGGCGCCGAACATGGCGACGGACCTCAGGTATCTGAAACAAAAGATCGATGCAGGCGCCGAGTTCATTATCACCCAGATGTTCTTCGACAATAATAAGTATTTCAGTTTTGTCGATGCCTGCCGGAAGGAAGGGATCAGTGTTCCAATCATTCCCGGCTTGAAGCCCATCTGCACCATGCGCGAGCTGAATTCCTTACCCCAGATATTCTATATCGATATTCCGGAGGAACTTTCAAAAGAGATTCAGAAATGTAAATCGAATGACGAAGTATTCAGGGTGGGTATAGAATGGGGCATTAAACAGTCGAAGGAACTACTTGACCATGGTGTCCCCGTATTACATTACTTCACCGTGGGCATATCAGAAAATATACGCCAGATCGCAAAAGCCATCTTCTAAGCATTTCGTAATGGAACTCTTACATAAACTAACGAAAGACATTTCCAAGGGCAGGAAAAAATTTGCAGTACTTGTCGATCCTGATAAATCCACAACTGCTTCCCTTAAAAAGCTTGCCGGAATTGCCGGACAAGCCGGTGTTGACTACTTCTTTTTCGGCGGCAGCCTTCTGATGCACGGAAAAGGGGAGGCCCAGATTTGCATTCTTCGCGATCACTCAGATATCCCTGTGATACTGTTTCCCGGGAGCAGCCTCCAGGTATTTCCCAATGCCCATGGCATATTATTGCTCTCACTGATATCAGGGAGAAACCCGGATATGCTGATAGGTAAGCATGTTGAATCTGCTGCCCTGCTCAAAGCAAGCAAACTGGAGATCATCCCCACCGGCTATATGCTGATCGAAAGCGGCCGACCTACCTCGGTTTCATACATAAGTAACACCCATGCTATTCCTTCGGATAAACCGGATATCGCAGTTTGTACTGCAATTGCCGGTGAAATGCTGGGGCTGAAGGTGATCTATCTGGATGCCGGTTCAGGAGCGCTGAACCCTGTGCCTTCTGAGATGATCCGGCAGGTTAAAAAGGAAACTTCCGTTCCACTGATTGTTGGCGGAGGGATTTCCAACCCTGAAAAAGCGAAAAAAGTGCTCAAAGCCGGAGCAGATGTGATTGTTATCGGAAACGCGATTGAGAAAAATCCGAAACTGATCCCTGCTATAAGCGAAATAATGTAACGCTCGTATCTTTACAACGCCGCTGACGCTCGCATCTTTACAACGCCGCCACGGTGTCTGCGTCGCGCTAAAGTTTATGGTAATCCTGACTTTGTGGAAGCTCCTTGCACCTGATGCGGCTTTTGTAAAATGCTTCGCTTCCACTAATTTCGCCATTTCGCCTTTCACCATTTCACCATTTCGTTTACAATATTCTCCGTCCCCTCGGCGATCTGGCTGACGGTTGCGTCAAGCATGTAACAGGGAGTGGTAAAAATTTTATGCACCGGGTCTATAACGACCTGCGCATGATCGGCCTGGATATATTTATTACCCTTTTTTTCAATGAACTCTCCCGATGCCGGGTCATGACCGGTAGTCAGTTTCGCACCTTTGAATAAAATAGCAAGGATCACCGGGGCGATGCACATAGCGCCTATTGGTTTGCCAGCTTCATGCATGGATTTAACAGCTTTCTCCACATCAGGGTTGACCTTCGCGCTTTCGCCCTCGTAAGCCCAGCTGCAAAGGTTCTTGGCAGCTCCAAATCCACCGGGAAAAATAAGGGCATCAAAATCAGATGCTTTAAATTCACCAAGTGGCTTGATGTCTCCTCTCGTGATCCTTGCGGCTTCCGTGAGAACATTCCGTTTTTCACCTGCGGGTTTTTTATGAAGATGATCCATCACATGGTACTGCTCCATATCCGGGGCGAAACACTGATATAATGCGCCGGCTTTGTCAATGGCGAGCAGTGTAAGGACAGCTTCCGTGATCTCGGCTCCGTCAAAAACTCCGCAACCTGCAAGCACTACAGCAAATTTTTTCATAATTCCTGCGTTATAGTATTACAAATGATTTTCCATAGTAAAATTATTAAAAATCGTTGTCTGAAAACAAATTCACGATACATTCTTATTTTTGTTCTCTCTAAGAAATCTTTTTGCTGATGAAGAAAATTCAAATGGTCGACTTGTACAGTCAGTACCAGAACATGAAAGAAGAGATTGATAAAGCAATCCATGAGGTCATCGATTCATGTGCTTTTATAAACGGGCCTTCAGTCACGGCCTTTCAGAAGGATCTTGAAAAGTACCTCGGGATAAAGCATGTGATTCCCTGTGCCAACGGGACCGATGCCCTGCAGGTTGCCATGATGGCGCTCGGATTGCAGCCCGGTGATGAGGTCATTACAACTTCTTTTACTTTTATTGCAACTGCTGAAGTCATCGCCCTGCTTCGCCTTACTCCTGTGTTGGTTGATGTGGACCCCGACACATTCAATATCGATCCGAAAGCGATCGAACGGGCTATTACTAAGAAGACCAAAGCAATAGTGCCGGTTCACCTTTTCGGTCAGAGTGCTCCTATGGAAGAGATCATGGACATCGCTTCAAAACATAAGCTGTTTGTGATTGAGGATAATTGCCAGGCTATCGGAGCCGATTATATTTTCACTGATGGCAGCCGCAGAAAGGCAGGTACAATTGGCCAGATCGGATGTACATCCTTCTTCCCGTCAAAAAACCTTGGGTGCTACGGCGACGGGGGAGCCATCTTTACCAATAATGATGAACTTGCAAAACAACTGAGGGTGGTTGTAAACCACGGAATGACTGTTCGTTATTATCACGATTATGTGGGCGTCAATTCCCGCCTCGACAGTATCCAGGCCGCCATCCTTAAAGTGAAGCTTCAGTATCTTGACCGGTATGCTGCAAAACGAAGGGATGCTGCCGATTTCTATGATAAAGCCTTTACCGGCAATCCAAAACTGAAAACTCCGGCAAGGTATGCCAGGTCAAACCATGTTTTTCATCAGTATACCCTGGTGACAAAAGATATTGATCGCAAAGCCCTGATCGATCACCTGAATTCGAAGGAGATACCGGCGATGATCTATTATCCTGTTCCTTTGCATATGCAGAAAGCATACCTCGATCCCAGGTATAAACCCGGTGATTTCCCGGTGACTGAACATCTCTCCACTTCGGTTGTTTCCCTGCCTATGCATACCGAGTTAAATGAAGAACAGCTGAAACACATCACATCCGCGGTGCTTGAATTCGTAAATGCTTAATATGGAAAAAGAATATTTTGCGCATGAAACAGCCGTCATCGACGAAGGTTGTAAGATTGGAAAAGGTTGCAGGATCTGGCATTTTACCCATATCATGAAGGACTGTGAAATAGGTGAGGGCTGTAATCTCGGACAGAATGTGGTTGTTTCGCCCCAGGTCACCCTGGGCCGCAATGTGAAAGTCCAGAACAATGTTTCCATTTATACAGGAGTGATCTGTGAGGATGACGTTTTTCTGGGCCC
>Ga0182027_10011391_pt1 | contig 12574 bp, 10 predicted proteins | sample 712E1DmetaG_FD_121300 | JGI IMG/M metagenome (GOLD analysis project Ga0182027, IMG submission 121300) | Permafrost microbial communities from Stordalen Mire, Sweden - 712E1D metaG (Illumina Assembly) | ecosystem: Environmental > Terrestrial > Soil > Wetlands > Permafrost | place: Sweden...
CTTTGAGAATGGAATAAAGCTGACGATAATTTGAGTTGTAAAAAAAATTTCCGCCGGTTTGATTGGAAAGTAAGGAAAGGTATTCACTGTTCATCCTTGGATTAACCATTTCTATATCGGTTTCGCCTATATTGAATTTTCCATTATCACTGCCGAGTTTGTTATTATTTTTATAGACCGTCCCCGTAAAAGTGTAATCACCGGGCTGGTTTGTCTGGAATGTACCTTCATACAAGCCGCTACCTACGGAATTAAGATTAACTTCATAACTTTTATTGTCAGATTTTATACCGACATTAACATCAGCATCTATCACCGGACTAAAAGTCTGATCGTAAACCTGTGCATTAAATTCTACCTGTTCACCGACTGAATAAAGCTTTTTGATTGTTTTTATGGAAAACTGTTTATGATCTTCTTTAGTATTAAGCCATCTTACACTGCTCAAAATAAACCTGTCGAATAAATCCAGATTCTTAGGAACTGTTTCAAGTTTCCATCTCCAAATATCTTTTGCAAGAACCGCTATTGATTTTTTACTGCCGAGAATCCTGGTCAATATTAATGGTCTGTTCACCGGTACATTATTAATTTTTATCTTTGAAATAACTTCACTTTCCGGTTTTGATTTCAAATCAACATTAGGCTGATAAACCGGTGGAAGATTATTCCATGCATCAATCGAATTGGAAGCGTTATTCTGAAGTAAAGGATTATCCGACTGTGAAGCAGAAATAACCAACTGTATTTCCAAGTAATCGCTGTTTTCATTATTTATATTGAATGATAATTCATTTTGAAGAGTTTTCAGTCTTAAAAAATCAATACCACTGGAAAGAGTTATGAAATACGGCTTATCTATATCTGCAATTTCGTTCAGTACACTTTGCAAAAGCTGCTGAGGTGTTTCTTTTGATGGAAAACCAACAAGAAATAAAACATTTGCACTATCAAGAAGTTTTTGCCTGTCATTCTTCTCAATAAATTTATCAAGCGCTACCTGTGTAATTGAGCTTATCGATAAATTATCATCGGTTTTAAGAGAATTTTTAATAAATGAAACATCGGATGAAGGGCTTCCGGCAATTAAAAGTACTTTTACTTTGTTGCTAAGAACATTTATGAAAAATACTTTTTTATTGTTTGCAAAAGTAAACTCGCCGGGAGTGTTTGAAACAACCACAGATAACTTTTCCTCACCGCTGGTTTTGGGTGTGTAACTGAAATCTACATTTTGAATCCCATCAGGGCTTAACGAAATATTTTTTTGTTCTGTAAATGTATTGCTTTCGTATAAAGACACGCTTGCAATTCTGTTTGCAAAACCTGTGTTGGCAATTGAGGCTACAATTGACGTTGGTGTCCGTGCATATATTATTTCATTGTACAAAACATTTTTTACTTCAACATCATTTCGCGTTGTGGAATCGCCGGTTCCAACGGTAAATACGGGGATGTTTAATTTAATTGCACTTTGAAGCGGGTCACTCCCATCGGTTATTACACCATCGCTAATAATTACAATTGATGAAATATTCTTATTGATTTTGCTTATTGTAGAAAATATCTTGGAAAAATTTGTGCTGCCCTCACCGAAGTTAAGCTTCTGCAGGCTGTCATAATCCAAAGCTGAAATATTGGAACCAAAGGTGTATAATTCTGAGCTGCCGGAAAGATTATTGTCTTTTATCCCTTTTACAAAATCTTTAATTATCTGACTGCGGTTTGTTCCATCGTATATTTTTATAGACCTTGAATTATCAAGAAATATCAAGTTTACCGGTTCAAGAATTTTCTTTTTTACAAGTGTTAAGATAGGTTCAAAGATAACAAAAAGGAGTATGACAAGAGCCAGCGATCTTAAAATAATCAATGCGCCTCTTTTACGCTTTGGAATACCCGGAATGGTATAGCGGTATATATAAATAACATATCCGACCAACAAGAGAAGGAGCAGGAAAAAAAAGAAAGGAGGAAATGAAAAGTTTAGATTGATTTTTTCAAAATTGAACATTAAAAAGTCATTTCTCCTTTCAATACAGTTACTGCATTGCCGGATATATATAATTCATTTATAGACGGAGAATATTTTACTCCCACTCTTCCGCGCCTGCCGATAATATCCCCCTGTTCAAATGTCAGTGAAATATCTTCATTGTTATTCTTGATAAATCCAAGTATTCTTAATACCAGCATTAATGGTCCATTTGCGGAACCTGTTACCGGATCTTCGTCAATCCCATAGAAAGGAGTAAAGAACCGGCTGTGTGCAAAACTTTCTTTATCATAAGTTTCTCGTGTAAAAACTATATTGCCGCCAATATTATTTTGTTTCTGTATGTTCAGCAGGTCTTTGAAATTTGGTTTTATTCCTTTTAGTGTCGAAAGTTTTTTAACGTAAATATACAAATACCTGTTTCCCATAATAATAAAAGGAACCGATTTATCTATATCATCTTCTGATAAGCCGAGAGTTGCTAATATGTCTTCTTTATTATCATTATATTCTTCGGCTTTATATACGGGAATTTGCATGAAGCATCTTCCGTCTTCTATGCGGCATTTTAGTATTCCTGACAGAGTATCGAATGTTATTCCGGAATTATCCTTTATATATCTGTTTTCAAATAAGAAATGAAGTGATGCTATAGTTGCATGGCCGCATAGTTCTACTTCTGTTGTAGGCGTAAACCATCTTAAATTAAAATCTGCTTCTTCGGATTTAAAAAGAAATGCTGTTTCAGCCACATTCATCTCTCTTGCAATTAATTGCATTTCTTCTTTTGTTAAACCGTCCCCGAAAGTGACCCCCGCAGGATTTCCGCCAAAAGGATTATCTGTAAAAGCATCTATTTGGCAGATACTAATTCTTTTTGCCATTTAACAGCCTTTCAATATTCCATGTTTTCATTTTATTAAAAGTTTTATAATCAGTCAGATCAAAGTGAATAGGCGATACCGAAACATAATTATTTTTTATCGCAATTTGATCGGTATCCATAGCTTTGTCCACTTCCATTAAATTACCTGTGAGCCAATAATAATCTCTGCCCTGCGGATCAACTCGGTGATCATAAACCTCATCCCACTTTGATTTCCCCTGTTTGGTTAATAAAATCCCGGCGATTTTTTCTTCAGGAATATCGGGTATATTTATATTTAGTAAGGTTCCCAATGGAATTCCTTTCCCGGCAAATTCTTTAGCCAGCATCTTAGAAATCTTTGCTGCGAACCGGAAATCTGTTACTTCATGATTTGTTATGGAAACAGCCATAGAAGGTATATCCATTATTGCCGCTTCCCGTGCTGCCGAAACAGTTCCTGAATAAATTATATTTATTGCAGTATTAGAACCGTAGTTTATTCCTGATACAACAAGATCGGGCGTTTCTTTCATAATATTTCTTATACCGATCTTTACGCAGTCAGCAGGAGTACCGCTTACTGCGTGTCCGAAAAATTTTCCATCTTTAAATGACTTTGTTACACGCAGAGGTATCTGCATGGTAATAGCGTGTCCTACTGCGCTTTGTCCTTTTTGAGGGGCAATAACTATAACCTCTCCAATTTCTTTTAATGATTGAGTAAGAGCATATATTCCCGGTGAATCTATTCCGTCGTCGTTTGTCACTAATATTCGCAATGATAACTGCCTTTCTGATTTCAAATTAATACGAAAATATAATACTTACAGCATAGAGACTCAATTGAATAAAATTGTACCGGGGAATGGTTTTGTTAAAAGATTTTATCAAAAATATGGATATGCCAAAAAATTGCCCCGAAGGGGTGGCTTTGCCAAAAGACTTAAAGATTGGATGGTTTCACCGGTATTATTAGAAATTATTCATTTTGCTGTAATCGGTCAGAAATAATTTAATGCAGCCCATAGATTCATCTATGGGAGATGAGATAACTCATCTATGCATGAATCGTTTCAACGATTTATCTCAATATAGATTGTTCGTCGACTGATAGATAGTAAGTCGTTAAAACGACTGTTATGACTGTTTTTGGCATGTTTCCCACGAATGAATTCGTAGACTGCTTTGAATAAAATATTGTGTATTGAAAAAAAATATTTTTAACTTGAAGCATTCATTAGTAACAGTACTACAAAAAGACATTCATACACTATTATATTTTAACACTACTGTCCGGTTATAAGTTGAATAAATTCAATTGGTTATCGGAATCATCATTTTTCAATTTGTAGTTAATAGCGTTTGTAAGCCCTAAAATTGGACTTTTTTCAAAAATTGAAATACTTAAAATCTGTAGAAAAGTGTAAAGTGAAAGATTTATATTCAATCTCTTTTTTACAATTGCCACGATTAAATAAACTGAGACTGCTATCCATATTTGTGTTTTAACAGCATTCTGATTTGTTCCATAAAAAGATTTAATTCTCAAATGCTGCTTAATCCATTTAAAGAACAGTTCAATTTGCCACCGTTCTTTGAAAATTTTAGTAATCAATAATGTTTGCAATCTAAAATTATTTGTAATAAAAACCAGGTGTTTATCACGTTGTAAATCGTGATATTTAATTCGTCTGAGTGTGTCCGGGTATCCCCTTGACGGGTAGAAACCAGTTAGTGAGATAGTTTGATCGCAAAGAACACCTGTAGTTCTATCAACCGGATGCGAATAAATTCTTTTGAAGTTTATGTTGGACTTTGCACGTATAACAAAAAATGAATTACTTAAATGTAACCTGTACAAACGAGCAAAGTCAATATATGCTCTATCCATGACATAAAATGCTCCCGCTTCGGGAATAATTATATCAAGAATATTTACTTCATGTACCTTCGCCGGAGTCAATTCTATAAAGGTCGGAATGCTTGTTTGTACATCTAACAATGTATGCAGTTTTATTCCACCTTTATGTTTCCGAAATTTAGCCCAAGGAAATAATGACAAGCATAAATCTATTGTAGTAGCATCTAAAGCATAAACAGTTTCATCAAGTTCTTTCTCAAATTCTTCTTGCTTATATAATTCCCTTGCTTGTGCTATTAGTATCTGGGCAAAGTCGGCATAAATACGCCAATCTCTTTTTTCATTAGCTTCTGCCAAAGTACTTCTTGATACTTTACTTTTTATTCCCATATGATATAGCTTTGGTTGCATAGCTCTTAAACACGTTTCAATATCTCTTAAACACGTTTCAATATCTCTTAGACTTTCTCTATAAGTAAGTTGTGCAAAACTCATACAAAGGAATTGATCCCAACAACTAAATTTTTTAACTTTATAATTTCCCCTATAACGATCTACACATTGTCGAAACTTATCCATCGGTAGATAATCCATTAATTGACTGAATACTGTTTGACCTGAGTTCAATTGATTCTCCTTGAATATTCAAGCAGTTAATCAATAAAATTCTCATTCCATTTCAAATCGATTATTACTATTTTTCTCTATAACTTCTTATATATTATCCCTTTATAGACTTTCATTTACTCGTATTCCGGACAGTAGTGATATTTTTACTATAATATGTTATTATTTCAATAATTTCTTTGCAATTTTTCTAGTTAAAATGTTCTTAAATTGTATCTCAAAATTTTAAACCAATAACAGTTTAAATTATGAGCCTAGTAATCATCAGATCAAGACTATTTAAGAAATACACGGAAATTATATTCGGTTTTAGTACTAAAATAGGCGGCGGTAGGGAAGCCCCGTATTATTTTAACCTTTCTCATTCCGTTGGCGATGATGAAACTGTTGTGGAAGAAAACCGGAAATTATTATTTGAAATGCTTGGGCTGGGAATGGAAAATGTTGCAATTCAGAGACAGATACATAGTGATACTATTACTTATGTTGCTAAAGGCGGCTTCTGCGGAGATACCGATGCAATGATAACAGATAAACCAAATCTTGGGCTTGCAATAAGTACCGCTGACTGTACATCAATATTCCTTTATGATAAAAAAAATAAGGTTATCGCCGCTGTCCATTCCGGATGGCGCGGTACTCAGCAGAAAATTCTTTTAAAAACACTTCAGAAGCTGAAAGATGATTTTAACTCATTGTCGAAAGATATTATTGCTTATATAGGCCCTTCTATAAGCCAGAAGAATTATGAAGTTGGACCGGAAATAGCAGAGCAGTTTGATTGTAAATACCTTATTCCTAATGGGGATAAATTTCTGCTCAATGTTGCGGGGAATAACTATGATATGCTCCTGAATTTTGGCTTAGATAAAGGGAATATACAAATTTCACATTATTGTAGTTATGAATTGAATGAGCTTTTACATTCATATAGGAGAAATGGACTTCATTCCGGTCGTGCTCTTGGTATAATTGCCATGAAAAGTTCTTCCTGAGAAGCGGGTTTACTAAGAAAATATTAAATTACATATCTAAATTTTATAATTTTTCTGTACTAATTTTATGCTAAATATTATTCGGATAAAAAAAGCCGTTTTTTATGCTTATCATGGCGTACTTTCGGAAGAACAAAGTGTCGGTGGCAAATTTGAGGCTGATGTAGATATTTATACAAGTTTTCGAGATGCTGCGTTAAAGGACAGTCTGAAACAAACAGTTAATTATGATAAAGCATATAAATTTGTGTACCAGCTTGCTCTTGAACAAAAATATCGTTTAATTGAAACCCTGGCGACAAAAATAGCCGATGGGTTATTAAATAAATTTGAGCAAATAGAAAAAGTTGCTGTAAGAATCAGAAAAAATAACCCGCCTCTTGGAGGTGTGGTAGATTGTGTTGAGGTTGAGGTTATTAAAAGCAGGGAAGAGTTGTAAATTTATTGATTCTCCCGAAGGGATGGCGATGCCAAAAAAAATTAATGATTCAAAGAACAATTGGTATAGTTTAGTGGTATTTTTTTTATTATATGTCTGCTTATTATCGGGTGATTAAATTCAGAATAATGTTTACATAGGATTGGGTTCTAATAAAGGGGAGAAACTTTGGTATTTGTGCCAGGCAGCTGCAAAACTAAATGAATCTTCGGGATACCATGTCGTTAAATGTTCTTCTGTTTATGAAACAAAGCCTTTCGGATATAAAGCTCAAGAGAATTTCCTTAATGCAGTGATGCAGGTGTCCACTGAAAAATCATTATTGGATGTGATTGATAATCTTAAAGGTATTGAAAAAGAACTTGGCAGAGTTGCAAGTACAAGATGGGGGCCGCGGGAAATTGATCTGGACCTTTTATTTTATGGCAATCTGGTGTTTTCAAATGAAAGAGTAACTGTTCCTCACAAAGAAGTTGCAAGCCGTGATTTTGTCCTTATCCCTTTGTGCGAAATAGCTCCTGATTTTATTCATCCTGCATTAAATCTAAAAATTTGTGATATTTGTATAAGTGATTCCGAAAAATATATAATTAAAAAATTACTCGGCACCATTTTTTAACCAAACGGAATAAACATTGAGCGAATTATCTGAAGTACGGTACATTGCAATAGAAGGCGTTATCGGCGCCGGTAAAACATCTCTTGCAAGAAAGCTTAAAGAGAGATTAAATGCCGAACCGGTTCTTGAACAGTTTGAAGTTAATCCTTTCCTGGAAAAATTTTATTCCGACAGAAGAAGATTTGCTTTCCAAACTCAGATGTTCTTTCTTATAAACAGGTTTAAGCAGCAGCAGGAATTAAACCAGGAAAATTTATTTATAGAGTATATTGTCTGCGATTACTTGTTCGATAAAGATAAAATCTTTGCTTATATGAATTTAAGCGGCGAAGAATTAAAATTGTATGAAATACTTTTCCCGCTACTTTCCAGGAGTTTGCGAAAACCTGATTTAGTTGTCTATCTTCAATCAAGCATGGATAGGCTTATGTATAATATTAAAAGAAGAAACCGAAAGATAGAACGGAATCTTACAAGAGGCTACATTGAGGAACTTGTCGAAGCTTATAATCATTTCTTCTTTAGGTACAAAGAAACCCCTCTGCTGATAGTTAATTCCAGTGAAATAGATTTTGTAAACAGCGACAAGGATTTTGATGAGTTATTTAAACAAATTTTTAGAGAAGATAGAGCATTTACGGAATATTTTAAACCTGAATCAAAAAGGATTGATGAGTAATGTTTGAGCTGTTTATTTGGTGTTTCGTAATCTATGTCATATATAAAGCGCTTAGATTGTTTTTAAGGTTTTTTATACCTGAGGTTAAAGGCAGGCATAATCACGGACAAAACACACCCCCTGAATCAAAATATAAAGATGCAGAAGAAGTAGATTTTATTGAGATAAAGTCTGATAAAAAAGACGCAAAAGACCAAGAATAATCCGAATGGCTGCTAATAATATCTTTTCCAACTTTATTTATTCTTTTGTTAAAAAAATATTAGAAGTCCCTGAAAATAAGAGCCTTAATATAGGTAATCCGGGAAGCATCCTCATAGTCCGCCAGCACAACCAGCTTGGGGATATACTTGCCGGGGTTTCAATCTTAAGAGCAATAAAAGAAACTTATCCCGGGTGTCATTTAACATTACTTGTCAGTCCGGAAAATTATTTAGGATTGGTAAAGAATAAATTTATTGATAGGCTTTTTATTTTTGATAAAAAGAAAATTTGCAACCCTTTTTATTTTGTAGAACTTTTCAAATTGCTGCGGGAATCCTTTGATGTGGTTATAGTGCCGGTTACTGTTTCAATTTCGTTTACAAGTAATTTAATAGCACGTTTCACTAATTCAAAAACAAGAATTGGTCCCTCCTACCTAAACGGTAAAAAGAATGAAAGCGAATTCTTATTTGACAGGCGTGTAGTACTTGATTGGCGTGCGCATCCTGATTCTAATGTAGCGGATAGAATACTTGATATTGTAAGACCGTTTGGAATTAGTACAAATAATCTCCTCTCGGAAATAACATTCGATAAGGATGATATTGAGACAGCGGAGAAATTTATTCTTGGGATAAAAACCAACAGGGATGAGATATTGATCGGTTTTCATGCAGGCGCTGGAAAAATTCCAAACCGGTGGTCGCTTAAAAAATACATCGCTCTTATGGAAAAGCTGAAAGATAGTTACGGAGCTAAGTTTTATTTAACCGGCAGTTCTTCAGATAAAGAAGAGATAGATTTTATAAAATCTAAGGTTATATTTAATGTAGGGTTATTTATTAATAAAAAGATTACCGAAGTTGCCGCTTTAATTTCTTTGTCTGATCTTTTTATCTCAAACGATACAGGAATAATGCATGTGGCGGGAATAACTTCTACGCCGCAGGTTTCCATTTTCGGGCCGACTAACCCTTTTAACTGGGCGCCCATAGGAAGCAACAAACTTTTTATAAGAAAATCTGAGTTTATTGATGATATTTCCGTTGAAGATGTTTATGTATTATGCGAATCAATTTTAAAAAGAAAAGCCTAAAAAATAAATTTCAATTTAATAATAAAATAATTTTTATTTTTAGTTCAATCATCTTTAAATTTAAAACTGATAAAACTATTCTTTTTGAAGAGTGAGTTTGCACATAAAAGGGATAAGCCGGAAGCGCTAACCGAAGGCTGAGATTTTTAACTTATTTTTTTTCTTATTTATCAAATCAGGAAAGACTATATATACAAAACATGGCATCTAAGCATATTGCAGCAATTGATATGGGGACAAATTCATTTCACCTTATAATTGTTCAGGTGAAAGAAAATGGTACATTTAAAGTCGTGGACAGGGAAAGAGAGGTAATTCGGCTGGGTTCTAGCCAGGGCAAGGATTTAAGCTTTATATCAACAGAAGAAATGGAGCAAGCTATTAAAATATTACGGCGTTTCAAGAAACTGGCTGAATATTATAAAGCTAACATTCGGGCTGTTGCTACAAGCACAGTAAGAGAGGCAAGAAACAGGGATGATTTCATTAGAACAGTAAAAGAATTGACCGGCATTAAGGTGGAAATTATAGACGGTAAGCATGAAGCGGAATTAATTTTTGCAGGAGTTAATAAAGCGTTAGAACTATCTAATAAAACAGTGCTTTGCATCGATATTGGCGGAGGAAGTACTGAAATTATTTTAGGGAAAGACGGCAAGTCGGTTTTTACCGCAAGTATAAAGGCAGGCGCAGTACGATTAAGTAAAAAATTCTTCCCGAATTATATTTTAACTGAAGGAACTATTCGGGAGTGTGAACAATTGATCAAAGATGAAATAAACGCTGATCCGGATATTATTTTCAATAAGAAGTATGATTTTGCTGTGGGAACTTCCGGTACAATACAATCTGTTGCTGCAATGATACATTACTATCGCGAAGGGGAAAGAGCTAAAGTTCTTAATGGATTTTCCTTTACAAAAGAAGAATTGTTTAAGATTACAGACGAAGTGTTAAGTAAGAAAACGCTTGAAGAAAGATTGAAGATAAAAGGAATTGAAGAAAAGCGTGCAGATATTATTCCGGCTGGACTGATAATTCTTAGGCAAATATTTAAATTATTAAAAATTGAAAATATGACCGTCTCGGACTTTGCCCTTCGGGAAGGAATTATCCTTGAAACTATTGCAGTAGAAAGCTGAGACACATTGAACACCATAATAAGTATTCAGGTACTTTTTTGGCTAAAAATTAGTGAAAAAAGCAGGTTAAGTACTTTGACTTTAAGTCATGAAAAGAAGTTTATTAAATATACTGCCGGACTTACAAAATCTTTTCCCGTTTATTCAAAAAAACTATAATGTTAAGTCAATTGAAGATGCTAAACTTGATTTTTAGTGTATAATTCATAATATATAACTACCCTTTCCTCTTCTTTCTTTCAATATTCTTATTCCGTAAGTATATTTAAAATTCAATCTTTGGAATTTATGAATAATATTAGAAATTTTTGCATTATTGCGCATATTGATCATGGTAAGTCTACAATTGCGGATTGCCTGCTTGAAAAAACAGGAACAGTATCCGAACGCGAAGCAAAATCGCAGGTTTTGGATGATTTAGAGCTCGAAAGAGAACGCGGAATTACTATTAAATCGCATGCTATTCAAATGAAATATAAAGCAAGTGATAACCAGGATTATATCTTAAACTTAATAGACACCCCCGGACATGTGGACTTTTCTTATGAAGTGTCAAGATCTTTAGCTGCATGCGAAGGGGCATTGCTCGTAGTTGATGCCGCTCAGGGTGTAGAAGCTCAGACAATAAGCAATCTCTATATGGCGATTGAGGCGGGTCTGGAAATAATTCCCGTTATAAATAAGATCGATCTTCCCAGCGCGGAGATTGATAAGGTAAAAGGACAGATAATTGATCTTATCGGCTGCAACTCTGATGAAATTATTCTTGCCAGCGCAAAATCCAAAATAGGGATAGAAGAAATTCTTGAAAAAGTAGTTAAAAAAATTCCTGCTCCAAAAGGTAGTCCTGATGAACCGTTACAAGCGCTTATTTTCGATTCTATATTCGATGCTTATCGCGGCGCAATTGCTTATATAAGAATATTTAACGGTACCTTAAAAACCAACGATAAAATAAAATATTTTGTAGTTGATACTGTAATTGAAGCTGAAGAAATAGGAATACTCGGTTTAAAGAAGATTAAGACTGATGAATTATCCGCCGGTAATGTTGGCTATCTTATTTCCGGGATAAAGGAAGTCCACAACATTAAAGTGGGTGATACTGTAACTCATGCAAAGAACGGTGCGGAACACCCATTACCCGGTTATAAAGATGTTAAACCAATGGTCTATAGCGGTCTTTATCCGACAGATGCCGATAAGTTTGAAGATTTACGCGATGCACTTGAGAAATTCCGTTTAAATGATTCCGCACTTATTTATCAGCCGGAAACATCCGTGGCATTAGGATTCGGATTCAGATGCGGGTTTTTGGGAATGCTTCATATGGAAATAGTGCAGGAACGTCTGCTTAGAGAATATAATCAATCAATTATCACAACTCTTCCAAATGTTGAATACTATGTCTACAATAAAAAAAATGAAAAACTAATAGTTGATAATCCTGCAATGATGCCCCCTGTCGGAGATATAGATCGTATAGAGGAACCTTATGTAAAAGCGCAGATTGTTTGCCCCAGTGAATATGTAGGTAACATTATGAAACTTTCAATGGAAAAGCGCGGTACTTATAAGAATACCACTTATATTGATCCTACAAGAGCTGATCTTCAATATGAATTTCCATTATCTGAAATTATTTTTGATTTTTATGATAAACTGAAATCAATGTCACGCGGCTATGCCTCATTTGATTATGAATATATGGGCTATATAGAATCAGATTTGGTAAAACTGGATATTCTACTTAATAATGAGCCTGTGGACGCCCTTTCAATGATTGTACATAAAGATAAATCATATGATTGGGGTAGAAAAGTTTGCAGCAAATTAAAGGAACTTATCCCGAGGCAGATGTTTGAAATAGATATTCAGGCAGCTATTGGATCAAAAGTAATTTCCAAATCGGTTGTTAAAGCTTTGAGAAAAAATGTTCTTGCAAAATGTTATGGCGGCGATATAAGCAGGAAAAGAAAACTATTGGAGAAACAGAAAGAAGGGAAAAAGCGGATGAAACAGGTGGGGAATGTTGAAATTCCGCAGGA
>Ga0182027_10011392_pt1 | contig 12574 bp, 10 predicted proteins | sample 712E1DmetaG_FD_121300 | JGI IMG/M metagenome (GOLD analysis project Ga0182027, IMG submission 121300) | Permafrost microbial communities from Stordalen Mire, Sweden - 712E1D metaG (Illumina Assembly) | ecosystem: Environmental > Terrestrial > Soil > Wetlands > Permafrost | place: Sweden...
CCGCAATACCTTGCCATCGCGAATGACAACATCTACGGTTGCCGGTTCTTTCCTCGTAAAAACAGACGGTCGGGATTTTATGGTCCCGACTGCAATGCTCGGTAGCGCACATCATGCCGCTGTGTACGACCTCACTGGAAAGCTGATCCAAAAAGGCGTACTCATAAACGGTAAACTTTTGTTGGATAACGGCCAGAAAGCAAAAGCCGGGTTATACGTGATGAAGGTTTTGCAATAGTTTTACTGCGGGCGCTCGGAAAGTTCTTCCCAGCGTCCGTACGCCTCGCCTAATTCCCTGTCTATTTTAGCAAGCTGTTCTTTTGCCGAAGCGATGAATCCCGGTTTGCCGTACATTGCCGGATTTGCCATTTGCAAACCAAGCTCCTCATGTTCCTTTTCGAGTTTTTCAATACGCGCAGGCAATTCTTCGAGTTCCCTTTTCTCCTTGAACGACAGTTTTTTATTTTCATGGGCAACCGACATCGGGACCAATGTTTTAACAACAGGAGGCATTGCTTTTTTCGTTGACCGGTTTTGTTCCTTCATACGCTGCCAGTCGTCGAAGCCGCCGATGTATTCCTTGACAATGCCGTTTCCCTCAAAAACCAAGGTTGCGGTCACGACATTATTGATGAATTCCCTGTCGTGACTGACAACAAGCACCGTTCCTGAATAGGCAAGAAGAATCTCTTCGAGCAATTCAAGCGTCTCGGTGTCGAGGTCGTTGGTCGGTTCGTCGAACACAAGCACATTCGACGCCTGTGTAAACAATCGGGCCAGCATGAGGCGGTTGCGCTCTCCGCCCGACAATTGCCTTACGGGACATTTGGCCCTGTCGGACGTAAACAGGAAATCCTGCAAGTAGGAAATTACATGCTTGGGAGCGCCATTGACAAATACAGTATCCCCGCCGTTTGGCGCCACGTTTTCCCATACGGTTTTCTGCGGATCAAGCACCTGGCGCAACTGGTCGAAATAAACGGGCGCAAGCTGGGTACCGAAACGGATGCTGCCTGACTGAGGTTTGAGTGTATCGAGAAGCAAATGAAGCAGGGTTGTTTTGCCGCAGCCGTTTGGGCCGATTATGCCGATGCGGTCACCGCGCATGATTGTGGTAGTAAGTCCGGCTATGATCGGTGTTGCATTATAGGAAAAGCAGACGTTTTCGGCTTCAAGGATCCTGTCGCCTGAACGCTTTGCCGTACTTATTGCCATTGAAACCGTTCCTGTGCGCAACCGCCTTTTTTTCCGCTCATCGCGCATTCTTTCAAGCGCGCGCACCCGACCTTCGTTCCTGGTTCTGCGCGCCTTTATGCCTTTACGTATCCACACTTCTTCCTGGGCGAGCTTTTTGTCGAAACGTTCCCACTCTTTTTCTTCAGAATCAAGCACTGCCTGCTTGCGCACGAGGAATGTTTCGTAATTGCACGACCAGTCGACCAGTCGCCCCCGATCGAGCTCCACGATGCGCGTTGCAAGGCGACGAAGCAACCTGCGGTCATGGGTAACGAACAATACCGTGAGCTTTGCGCCCAAGATAAACGATTCGAGCCAAGCAATGGATTCTATGTCGAGATGGTTTGTTGGCTCGTCGAGCAACAGGAGATTTGGTTCCTGCACCAAGGCCCGCGCAAGCATCACCCTTCGGCGCATCCCACCTGAAAGCGTATCGAAATCTGCCGCGCCAAAAAGGCCGGTTTGGTCAAGCACCCGTTCCACGTTGACCTGAATTCTCCAACCGTCGTGCTGGTCGAGATAGTGATGGATGTCGGCGATGTGGGGCGAATGGTCGGGAGCGGCGGTAAGCCTATGCAGTTGCGCAAGTTTACTTCCAGTAATTCCTGCACCGGAAGCCACTACCTCGAATACCGTTCCGGAAATCCCAACCGGAACTTCCTGCGGAAGATAGGCAATGCGAACGCCCGGCGCAACAATGGTTTCCCCTGAATCCGGCTGCATTTCGCCTGCGATGATTTTCATGAATGTTGATTTTCCGGCGCCGTTTCGGCCCAGAAAGCAAATACGCTGGCCATCCTGAATATCCAAAGATACGTTTTCCAGAAGAAGAGGCCCGCCAAAGGCGATATTGATAGCATGAAGACTTACAATGGACATGCCCGTGAAAATACTCCGTGTGGGACGTCATGAAGTGCTTTGTTTTTGTCAAGACAGAAGAAACGGAACGGTTTTTCCCTGGTGCTTCCGCTGGTTGGCAGTAATGCATGCCTGCCACACATCCTTGACAAGCTTAAAATAATCGGTCTGGTAGCGCCACTGCATCGAATCGATGCCGTATTCTTGGAAATGCGACCAGCCGGGCGGATGAGCAAGAAAAACCTCGCGCGGATCCATTTTCAAAAAATCGGCATCGAGATGCTGTGTTAGCACCGGCAGAAATTCTTCATGCACCAGGGTCACATCATGCGTAAAGGGCGTAACGAAATCGACCTGGGCAATATGATAGCCGTATGGTTTGCAAAGCGCTGCAACATACCCCATCGACATACCGTAAAACCCACCCACGTTTCCGTCGGCATCCTGTGGCCGGTACTGTTCATCGAACAATACGCAAAACGAAAGGGGCGGCGGGATTTCAGGGTTTATTTCCACCTGCATGACCTTGGGCCGATACCCGGATTCAAGGACTTTTTTAACGATCACACCATCGTATCCATCAAGATCGATCTTGAAGAAATCGCAATTCTTCGGGCAATTGTAGACATCGAGTATTTCGCAAATATTATTCGGGGTAATAAATGTGCCGATTAGTTTACTGATATTTGAAGCAGGAAGGTTTGTAAAAAGCGCCTCATTGGCTTCACCTTCAACACACAAGCCTCCATATCCCTTTTCAAACAGGGGATAAACCGGATCGCTCATGGCTTTGCCGTCCCCACTGCCGAGATTAACCGCAAATCGGTTGCTTTTTGGCGGAAAGGCGGTATTGATTTCTTCGACTATACGATAGGGATCGAAAATCCTGACATCGTAAACCTTGTCCTCGGTCAGGCTTTTGCATTTGAATTGCTTTAGAATGGATTCCACGTTCAACCTTTACGCTAAAGAAAATGAGAAGGGTAATTTCTCCATTGTTTGAAATTAATTGCGGCGAAACAAGATAAACAGCCAGAATCGATACTATTTGTTTTACTTTTTATTCATGTTTATTTGCGACCTATTATTCTTCTAAAATTAGCCTCGCATTTCATAGCATATCATCTATTTTAACTTTAATGTTGAAAGGTAATTTTCACCAATGAGGAGGTCTTATGAAGGTTTTTTTCGGCTTCTCACTGCTTTCTTTTTTAGTTGCATCTACGATGTTTGGATGCGGCAATTCATCGACAGGTCCAACTGCACCGACCACGGCTGATCTCATAGGAAAGTGGGTTATTTCGTCCCGACATGCTGCTGAAACAGGACTTATACATTTTGGCAACGGTATTCCCGACAGCACCTACCATTCTGATTCCGTAAAAACTTTTTCAAACGGGAATGACTATATCATTTTAAATACAGACCAAACCTACACCGCATCATCCGACGAAAAGCTATTCAACGCAAATTCTGATGCCGGAACATGGTCTTTGGCTGGAAACCAACTCAGGTTGATTTCGCATACGGCAAACGATACTATCGATTTGTCCACAAGCGTGAGCGGGACAAACGGAACATTTGTTCAAACCATTTCCCAGGTAGTCGATTTGTCTACACTTTTTCCCGGTGTTACCGTCACGCTGACAGGCAGTATAACATATAGCGGTACAAAACAGTAGGCCTACATTCGAGCGCAATAGCTGGCAACCCTTTTGCACAATGCGATGAATTCCTGCGGAGTGCGGCCGCTTTTGCAGCAGTTAATGAGCCAGGAGCAGATTTCGAAATCCAAAGCTTTCATTTCGGGGTCTTTATGGTCCACTGTGGGCAGCATGGTGAATTCTTTTCTGAAGATGTCGTGATTGTCTTTCCCCGTTGTGCTATCCCAGGTGCCTATACGCTGCCAGTCCATTACGTCACGGGTATACGGATCGAATAGATCCCCTTCGTTTACAGCCGCATGAATTGCTTTACGATACAGGGACCTGCTTGAATGAAGCGCGCATACCTTGCAGTTTTTCTTATCCCGATTGTATAACTCTTTTGCACGCAATAAGAGCCATGCCCCGTATTGGTTTTGGGAGCATATGCCTTGCAGAAAATTCGGCAACGGATACACAAGAGGAGGGTCAAAGAAAGATATTGCAAAGAGTTTAAAAGTTGAAATGTTGAAAAGTTTAGACAAAAAAAGAGATAATGGGTTATGGGTCGGTGATAATGGGTGGAGAATTGTGGGATTTACCGTTTGAGAAGCCGAAGAATTGATTGATACCGGTGTTGACGAGTCTTGGGGTGGATATGTTGAGATAGCAAGAAGTTGACCTGGATTGCGATATGTGACAATTTTATCGCAAAGGGAAACAAATTCGCTTGGATTTAGGAAACTTTTGGCTGCGTTTATTTCCCATGAGCAAATCTCGAATGCGAGAAAGTTTGCATAGGGGTTAATGTGATCGATCGTGGGCATGAGATAAAATTGTTTTTCGTATTGAGGATCTTTTTTTGCCTGATTGGGATCCCACGTGCCGATTAGCCTCCACACCAGAGTATCCCCGCTGTAGGGATCGGTGCTGCTGCTTTGCATAACAGCATCATGAATTGCTTCTTTGTATTGGTTGACAGTACTTAACAATGCATACGGAAATTTTCTTTTCCTGTCCCTTTTAAGCAAATCCCAAGCCTTGATCCTGACCCAATAATTGTATCCGGCCGGTTCGATTATTCCTTGTAGAAAAGGAGGTAGCGTAAAAAGATAGGCGCCCATTTTAATGCAACTTCATTATTCCAATTTGTATATTAACCGGTTAAGCTTTGGTTTTTGCGGATTTGAATTCAAAATAAATTATAGTTATTTGGCAACCAAAATGAAAACAACAGTAACCATTACAATCCCCATCAAATTTACTGTCGAGTTTTACGTATTCTTTTTGACTAATCTCAGGATGCTTCAAAAACTCCTGAAAAAAAAATGAAACAAAATTCCTTTAACCATAGTCTAATTACATAAAAGGACATTAAACGTGTATTCAATGAATAAATTAAGGTAAATTAAAAGAAAGAGTGATTTAATAATGAACGAAATTCCAAGGAATTGCCGGGAGGTTTTATGGGGCTAAAATCTTTTTTCTTAATCGTAATGGTGCTAGGAATAGTTGATTGTATGGCATCGAAACAATACGATGATTTGATAAAAATCGTCAAATCAGGGGCTGATGAGTCGGTTATTATTGCCTTTATTCAAGCTGCGGATTCCAGCTATAATCTTACCTCAGATGAAGTGGTGCAACTAAAGGAATCCGGCGCGTCGTCCCATGTGATCATCACCGCGATGAAGCATAAGGTAAATGTTGCTGTAAGCTCAAATCCTTCGGCTGCGCCGGTTGAAACCACCTTTGTCGAACCTCCTCCCCGTTATACGGTTTACCGGGTTGGCCCCTACTGGAGCTCCTGGAGAATGCCAAGAGCATACCTAACATCGCCGAATGTGGAAAAAATGAACCAGGCAATTCAAGTTGATTTTGGGTCACTCATGTTCGGGGCAATGTCGATGAATTATGAACTGCTGCTGGGCCATCAGCATGGGATTGTTGTGGAAGGAAGCTATTTCGGAGGGCTCAATTCCCATGGGGAAAATGCCGAATTGGCTTATAGATGGCATTGGGCAAAGAGCATGAGCTCGGGATTTGTAGGTGCTTTTGTCAATGGCGGCAGGAATTACGGGTTCGATCGGGACTTCCCGGATGACAACAGCATTTCATTTGCCAACACAAGCATCACACTCGGCCCCGACATAGGGAAACGCTGGGTTTCGTCGTTCGGGTTGAATATCGTTGCACGGATAGGCTATGGATACAGCTGGATAAAGTTCGATGACCCTGCACCCGACCAGCACACGATCAACCGGGTAAAGGCGGCAACGGGCCTGGATACTGAATTGTCAATAGGGTATGCATTTTAGTACCTATATCTGAATTATACACTCGGTAAACCTCGGTACCGCGGCCCGCTTTGCGTATGTAGCGGGTAACCGGCCTTTCCCCTCACTTTCATAGAGCGGTTGGAACTATTTTGATGGGTGTGTGCAGGCCTTTTCAACAATACTCAAAATAGGATTGTTTTATGAATATCAAACTTTCCTTCATTTTACCAATTGCACTGTTTCTTTTAGTAATTATTTCGCGGCCATTTGCTGCGGTTGATACGCTCACTGCTGATACCTTGTCTAAATGGATAACGGATGGAACATCATTTGACTTTATTTTAATTGATGTTCGGGACACGAGTGAATTGACCCAGATCATAGCCTCCTCTGATTGTAAGCCGTATCATTTTTCCTTAAATCAGAATGTTTTTGATGCAATGGTTCCAAAACTACCAAAAACAATGCCAACCATTTGTTATTGTCGAAGCGGAGTAAGGAGCGGAACTGCTGCCCAAAAGCTGAATGCCGCAGGCTTCGCATCGGTATATACCTTGCAAGGGGGCTTTTCAAACTATGCTCTTATCGTCAGCAGGCCTACCGGCGTCTATGCCGATGTAAAGCCAACGTCCTCATTGCCGTCACCATCCATGCTCAAGACGTCAATAAAAATGTTTTCTACAAATAAACCATACCCACTTAAACCTGTTCTTCATATACACAACAACACGGTTTATTCTACCTCATTTTTGTTTTTGCCCCACGCGCTATCGATCACCGATATTTCGGGAAAACAAATTGCCTGCATAGACAATCCATTCTTACTTTCCAGAACGTTCGCACTTCCCCACCAAATTGCTTCAGGAACATATGTTATCTCTCTGCAAGAGACAGCCTGTTCGGTATTCTCATGCAAAACATCGATTACGAAATAGCCGGCATCTTCTATCCCCCGAATATACCGTGGGCCGGATTCGTATGCGGAGTGGGCATAAAACTGGCTATGACAACCGCGAAATACAACAAATAGCACAAAGCAACGACGATTTTCTCCGAAACCGACAAATCACCGGCATTGACCTCGTCAAAACCGTTTGCCGTGTTCCACTGCTTCATACTGTTTTGCATGTAAAGCAATGGAACAAAATTAAACGATGTCAACAGCCAATATGGCGGAGGCAATTTATAGAGAAATGAAACGAGAATGTAGGTAATCCCAAGGAAAATGGGGTTCCATGGAAGGCTTATGTTCTTTTCCAATGAATCGTTTTTGATATTGAAGCAGAACCTGAAAATAAAAATCGGAGCGAAAAACGACCGTAAGAACGGGCTTAGATTGCTCCCGGAATTGTGTTTCATGACATGCCAATTTTTATAAATCCAATACACGCCGGAAATATTAAAGGTAATAACGTTGAGAACTGCGAAACGAACATTGCTTACGGTGTAATAGGGCAATTTTTCGTTTTCCGCATTATCGCCTGTATTTTGGGGAACATTTTCCATTACTTAATATGCCTTTTTTGAATGCAGCATCGGTTTAGAGATAATTTGTTTTGTTTCACTGTTAGCCAATAGATAAATTAATAGCAGGACATTACCAAACATTCATTTTTTTATCCATGATATTCTATTTTATGTATACCATAGGGTCTGTACAATCACTTATGTAACCAAAGGAGGGTTCATGAAAAGATTCGCGTTTTTTGCATTTGCTGCAATGGCATTTTCAATTTGTTTTGCAGGAACAACGGCCGACAAAAAGCCCGAAGCAAAACCTGCTGTTGCCAAAGAAGCCAAGGGACCGGAAATGAAATTGTCGGACATTCCGAGCATCACGACGCCCGACAGAACACCCCACGCCTGCGTGGATTGCCATAAAAATTACCCGGAAATGAAAAAAGATTTTCGTTTGACAAATATTCTTGCTACATGGCAGGCCGGGGCAAGTCCGGAAATTGTTGAAAAAGCCCGTGCCGCAGCTCCGGCGGGAAGGACATTAACAGGCAAGCATCCCGACGTAAAGGCCTTGGTCAAAGTCATTCCCGACGATTGCCTGATGTGCCATGTTCAGAATTCGCGTGTCGCGCCCCCGTTTTCCAAATTGCTCCACGCCATTCACCTTGTTGGCGGAAAAGAAAACCATTTCCTCACCTTTGCAAACGGGACATGTACAAGCTGCCATAAGCTCGATGAAAAAACCGGGACTTGGCACCTTGGTAGCGGCGAAGAGAAATAACCCACTTTTGAAAGGTTCAGAACTAAAAGGACCGTGCGGTGTTTCGCATGGTCCTTTTAGTTCTGCGCAATAAAATTCCAATCTGTTATTGCTTTATTCCAATGACTTGACGTATGGTTTGTGTCCTATTGCGGGGAGTGTCGATTATTGTGATCCTTGCAACATAAGTTCCATTCCCTGCCGTAATCCCTTTGCTGGTTTTGCCGTCCCAGTTATAAAAGATCTTGGAACGCGCAGGGTCTACCCACATTGCTTGTTTTTCGAGGACCGTGTTGCCGACAACATCGAAAATGGCCACCACACCCGTCACGTTTCCGGTTTGCAGGTCTTGCTTGATCGCATTGATCAAAGTCACTTCGATGCGCGTGCCGAAAACAACCGGATGACTTGCGTCCTGTTGGGTCGGTGGAATTTTCGTTTGTCCGGGAGAGAACGGATTGCTTGCAACATGATAATCGCTCACAATGGGAACATCACCGCATAAGGTGAGGGAGAATACAGGACGGTTTCCCTCCTTCACCTTTTCAAGGTCAGTAAGCGAATTGCCGGCATATACATACAATATCCTGTCGTTCTTCATAACAGCTGATCTTGCCGCGGCATTTGCCGGGCTGCCGTCGGAATTTTGAATGGTAAAGTAACCCTTAAGGTCACCAGGCATATTTACGGCATTGACCGGCTCGCTGAAAAGCACATTGAGCGTATCGCCGGCTGCTGCGGGCACAAAACAGAGGCTTTTAATCACCGGCGCTGCCGAATCGATTATGGATGTAACGGTAAAGGCTCGTTGCTCGGTCGTCATCGGCGCGGAAGAAAGTGTTACATGTGCGTTGGTCCATCCGGTTTCGAGAACCGGGCTGGTGTTCTCTATAAGAAATATCCGTATCGTATCCAAACCGCCAAGTCTCATTGAATCAACAACTAACGTAACCGGCGCGTTGCCGTCATACGACGTAATGACGGCAGAGACAATCCAGCTGCGTGCTGCGGGAATGGTTGGAAGAAGCGTTACATTGCCCGGATACACTATATCTATACGGTCAAGATGGCCGTTTCCATTTTTGTCATACAAGATTGCCGTGACCGGTATGTCGCTGTTCGAGCCAATGGCATTAATTATGGTTGTTCCCGGCGCCAGGCCGGCAGCGGTCGCGGTAAGGATCGTTTTACCAAAGAGCAACTCGGAAACAGTCGCGGCCTTTCCCTGGGCCGGCGTGGCTACGGCAATTGTAGGGTCAGTCAACTGCCAAGTCGCATTTGTCGCAAGACCAACGAAATTCCCAAATGAATCGCGCACGACGGCATACACCTTGACCGGTGTTATCTTGTCGACCCTTACCGTATCGATCGGCCTCGGATTTCGCGTATTGGTACCCAGGGTATCCGCTTCTATCCAGACCGTGGTGCCAGAACCAGGATTTACCCATAATGTCACCGATGTAGAAACGGGTTTTCCTGTTGTCGGATCGGTATAGGTCGCCGTTACGGTGATCGTGCCGAAGGCCTTCTGCGGGATGACGGCATTCGTCCCTCCGGTTTGTGTTGTCAAGACAGGATTTCCCATTCCATCCTGCGAGGTGATGACCCACTTTACGGTTTGATCCCAGTCGCTCCTTATATTGCCCAAACTATCAAAAACATGTACATAAATCGGAAAACCTTGACCTGCAACGGCTGTGTCTCGCGAAGCAAGCGGCGGATTGGTAGGAGTATTTGGCGTGCCGCTGTTTCCATAAAGCTTTACTGACCCTACGGGAGTAAAAATATTGGTTGTTATAGTAATGTCGGATCCTGTTACATGGCGTTCGGCATAAAACAAGTCAAATTTGTATTTGGTGTTAGCGACCAGCCCTTTCAAAGTGTCGAGATTCAAAGATGCGGGTTGAGGCCCGTGAATGCCTCCAAGATCGATGACTTTACGTCCATTAATAAATACCCATACGTCATCGTCGCCGTTAAACGTGAATACCAATCCTGGCTGATAGGTAAAATCCCAATGCAACTCCATAGCAAAACTGAAATTATGATTCTGGCCGGTAGGTTCATTACCGAAGCCCTTGCCGTCTAATCTAAAAAATGCTGTGCTAATCAATTGATAAACGCCATTGCCAATTGAATTAAGAGTAAGCGTGTCCGGGATAACAACATTAGTATATGAAGTGTCAGTTAGAATGGTTGTATCGCCTAAATATGCTCCCGCAACCGAATAGATGGGAATGGTAAAATCGCCTGCCTTCCATGGCCTAAACCATTTACCTACGCGGTTACTAAAAAGACAGGCAGTACCAAGAACGGGTTTTCTTTCTGCGTCAAGAGTATCGGCAACCTCATTTTTCATGGCTGCTGTTGTAATACAATTTGTGGAACCGCATTTATGCAATCCAGGTTCGAAATCCGGGTTACTTCTATCTGCATGATAATCGTAAAATGTGACAGGAATTTGAATCGTTTGTGGTTGCGCAAGCGACTGAAGCGCTAAAATTACAACAAATAAGGCAGAAATGGAAAACCATGAGGCCGCAGTTTTTTGCATAACCATCCTTCTTCCAGGGTATAACGAAAATTCGTATTTTACATTAATTGTTCACTGGTCTTCGTTTAGCGTGATTTGCAGTTAAAACCAACCTGAACTTAAGAACAATTATACATTGCCTACCTAAGGACAATGCTTTTTTACTTAAAATAAGGGCATTATCCATTAAAGAATATATACATTTTGACATATTTTTGCCAAAATTAAAAACAGCGTGTGAAAACTATTTCAACTATTCGGACAATGGCCGCGGCCTCCGGGCAAGTTAGTATTGAAGCGAATTTTGATCACTTATTTTGCTGTCCCGCTGCAGTTTTACTTTTTCCACATTGGACAATGTTAGGCTGTCCGGGTGAAGTTTATATGCCGTGGATAATTCCTTCGTTGCTTCATCGTATCTGCCTTTATCCAATAAGTAAATGGCCAGATTGGTATGCGCCTCGTAATGGTCGGCATCATCGATGTTTAAGTTGTTCGCTGCGACGAATTCCTTGACCGCCGATTCATGGTCTCCCATTGCCCACAAAAGCGCCCCAAGATTGTTATGCGCATGATAGTCCTTTGGGTTGTATTTCAACGCAAGCTGATAAGCAGGAATGGCCTTTTCATAATCGCCCGCCTTATGCAATTCGTTCGCAATGCGATAATACGAATATGCATCAAGGTAATCATCGCTTATTTTCACCAGCGCATCGGGGGAATTATTGACAAATTCAGGAATATTTGCCGCCCTGTCCGCACAGGCAAAGTTTTCAAGGAGTACTGCGGGACTGCTGTTGCCATCGTCGTTGATATGGGTTATGAACAGTTGCGTATAGGGACCATTGGCCTTGGACGAGAATACGAGCCATTTGCTGTTCGGCGACCAGCTGTGCCAGGAATTCATAACCGACAAATTGCATGCAAGCTGGCGCGCTTCACCGCCATGAGAGGGTATGATAAAAAGCTTTGAATCCGGCTGCAAAAGCATGTAATTTTTAGCTTTACAAAAAACAATCCATTTACCGTTGGGCGAATATTTTGCAAAATAATTGCTCATGCCGTTGTTCGAAGCGCCGGCTATCGGTTCGGCAGTGCCGCCTTTTCCACCATTAAAAGGAATACGATACAAATCGTATTTGTACGATCGGCCTTGATTCTCAATGAAAGCCTCAGCCTCGGGCCCTCCGATGAGTGCCCTGCGCTGGCGACTGAACACATCAAGATTATATGCCCTTGCCCTGCAGAACACGATATCGGCCCCATCCGGGCTCCAGGTGGCGTTTGTCTGGACAAATTGCTTATCGTCTGCGCCGGGCAACGACGAAAACTCCCGCTTTTCCCTATTATAAATAGCAACAATGCCCTTGATTAAAAAAAAGAGTTGTGAGAACATGAGGTCGGGCTTGTATACTGCAAGCGCCTGGTCTTTCACCGTGCCTGCCACATATTGTCCGTTGGGTGACACCTGGCATAACAGTCCGAAGGTAGGGTCTTTGTCTTGCGGCCGAAAATTTGCCCAGCTTATTATTTTGGTCCTGTCGAGAAGAATGTCTTTGACCATGGGCATAATCGCATAAGCGCCCTTGTCGTTTCCCGAATCAACTTCCATTGCCAATATTTTGCCGTCCTTGGAAAACGAATGGCAATTACCACAGACTTTGAGGTTTTGCAAAACCACGCGAGGGCGTTCCTCGGATGAAATCGCGCCATATCGCCATTTGATTTTTGACGGGTCTTTTACAGCCTCTTCAAATGGTATATTCACTTCCCGGTAAAAAATCGGCGCAACGACAGAATCTTTCGA
>Ga0182027_10011393_pt1 | contig 12573 bp, 18 predicted proteins | sample 712E1DmetaG_FD_121300 | JGI IMG/M metagenome (GOLD analysis project Ga0182027, IMG submission 121300) | Permafrost microbial communities from Stordalen Mire, Sweden - 712E1D metaG (Illumina Assembly) | ecosystem: Environmental > Terrestrial > Soil > Wetlands > Permafrost | place: Sweden...
AAAAGAAACAAAGAAAGGAAATGGTCAAGAGATAAAGTAAATTTGGATTAAATTGTATAATCAAATTCTATGGCAGAAAACATTATTGAAATAAAGAATCTAGTAAAACGGTTTGGCAGTTTTACAGCTGTCGATAAAATGAACCTATATGTCAAAGAAGGCGAGATTTTGGGATTTCTTGGGCCAAATGGTGCTGGAAAAACAACTACAATCTCGATGCTCACAACCCTTATCAACCCAACTGAAGGTGATGCAACAATTGCTGGATTTGATCTACGAAAAGAAGGTGCAAAAGTAAGAAGTGTGATTGGAGTTGTCCCTCAGTCATTCTCTCTCTTCCCTGAACTCACTGCACAGGAAAATCTGGAATATATCGGTAGACTTTATGGACTTTCGAAGGAAAAAATCAAGCAACAATCTGAGACCATCTTGAAAAGAGTAGCTTTATATGAACATAGAAAAAGGATTGCTGGAGTTTATTCTGGGGGAATGAAACAAAGACTTTCTATTGCTGCAAGCATAATGTCAAACCCGAAGATACTTTTTATGGATGAACCTACAACCGGACTTGACCCTCAAAGCAGGATCGCGATACGAGAACTTACAAAAGAACTCAATAAACAAGGCATGACAATAATCTATACAACCCATGACATGGAAGAGGCTGAAAAAATATGTGACAGGATATTAATCATGGATGGAGGGAAAGTCATAGGAAGCGGGACAAGTGAAGAACTTAAACACAAGTTCATAAGCGGGTTTTTACTTGAAGTCAAAATCAACCAGAAATTATCCAGTGATATAATCAATCAGATCCGGAAAATTCCTCATGTGACCAAAGTGAATTGTGAAAAAAATGTCCTAAATGTATATGTTGACAAAAAAGATGAGGTATTTTACAAAGTAAGCAAACTATTGCATGATAAAAAAGTAATCATGGATGAAATCCAATATAAAATACCGACTCTTGAAGAAGTATTTATCCAATTAACCAGAAAGGACCTGAGAGACTAATGGCAAAACCAAACAATGTAACACATGAGAAACTTTTTGACATAAAAAAGATATTTGGAATCATCAGAAAGAACTATATTGTATTGTCAAGAGATACAAGCAGGATCCTGCCTGCTTTATTATTTCCAATAGTCATCATGCTTGTACTTGGATATGCCACTGGAAACACTCCAAAGCATATCCCTACAGCAATTGTTATACATGATGAATCACCTCTATCCCAATCAATTGTCCAGGCAATCAGCGGAAGCCAGTATTTTACGGTAAAAGCTGAAGTGAGTAATGTTGGTCAAGCAAGAGATCTTCTGGATTCAGGGAAAGTCAAGGTAATTGTTGAAGTGCCACCTGATTTAGAGAAAAATCTTGACAATAATATACAATCAAATATTGTTGTAATTGTAGATGAATCTGATTCATCAATTGCACAAACCTCAAGAGTCATACTTCAATCCACAATCAATGGGATCTCAGCAAGGTTAAGCCGGCAAAAATTACAGACTTATCAATATAGTGTGAGTTCATCAGGCCAGAAATTAAACCTATATATCAATAATTTCCAATGTTCTCCAAATATTTCATCAGGAATTTTTCCATTAAATTATCAACAGAAAAACTACCAGGAAAATGTTGCAAGCCAATTATTAAACATTCAATTATTTTCAGAAGCTAATCCCCAGGATATTTTACAACCAATCGTTTATGTTGAAAAACCAGCTTATGGCATTGGAAAACAACCTCTTGATTTTGTCCTTCCTGCACTTATTGCAATGACATTATTCCAAGGCGCTGTCATGGGGATGGGAAGGGCTGTTGCAGGTGAAAAAAGAGACGGGTCACTCACTAGAGTGTTCCTGACACCAACATCAAATATTACAATCATCACAGGAACATTATTATTCTATATAATCTTTGAGATGATAAGGGCTTCTTTTTTAGTCCTGGTCTCTGTAATACTTTTCAGTGTTGTGATTGAAGGAAACTTCCTGTTGATTGCATTTATACTATTAATCTATGTGTCAATTGCAGCTTCAATTGGTATGCTGATCTCAGTCATTGTAAAAACAGAAGCGCAGTTCCAGGGCATTGCCCTCTTAATCAGCCTTCCGGTATTATTTTTATCAGGTGTGTTTTTTCCTGTACAAGCAATGCCAAAATTACTGCAGACAATCGCACAAATCATTACGGTAACATATGCTGCAGATGCACTTAGAAGCATAATGGTCAAAGGCCTTGGATTTAATTATATATTATTTGATGTTGGAATCCTGCTTGGATTTTTAGTGGTCTTACTTACTCTTGTATTGATCCTTTTCAGAAGAGATATTTAATAAATATTATTTTTATTTAAATTAAATATATATGTAAAAGATATTTAGCATTTTAGTATAATAAAAAGTTGTAAACAAAGATTTTTAAAGATAATAATCTAAATTATAATAATGGAAAAAAAGAGGATATTTGAATTAGTAGCTGGAATATTAATATTGATACTTGCTATAATAACTATATATTTTAGTGTTATTTCTTTAACATCATTAAAATTTTCATTTGTTGATGATTATTTCTATAATTATTTCTTTATGACTATATTGGCTATAATTAGTTCAATGTTTATCTTTTTTGGAAAATATTGGGCAAAAATAACCGGATTAGTTGTATTTACAAGGTATTTATTTGTTGAAATATATCCAGCTACTAAGGTGGGATTATTAGCATTTTTGAATATAGAAAGTCTTATATGTATATTGGGTATTATTTCAATAATTCTATGTATAAAAGAGAAATAATAATTTTAAATATTAAAAAATATTAGAGGAAAAATGAAAAATTCAGATATTAAAAAAATAGTCAAGAAGAATTATACAAATATTGCAAAAAACAAAAGTGCACCTTGCACTTGCAGTTGCAAGAAAGATGATCAAGAAAAAATAGCAAAGATGGTTGGTTATTCTGATGAAGAGTTAAAGACTCCCGGGAATCTTGGACTTGGATGTGGAAACCCCACTGCACTTGCGAGTATATATGAAGGAGATACAGTACTTGATCTGGGTTCTGGGGCTGGTTTTGATTGTTTTCTTGCTTCAAAAAAAGTGGGAAATAATGGAAAAGTAATTGGTGTTGATTTTTCAGAAGAAATGATAAAAAAAGCAAAAGCCAATGCTGAAAAGTATAATTATAAAAATGTTGAATTTAGATCAGGAGATATTGAGAAATTACCTATCAAAGATAGAACAATCGATGTTATTATAAGCAATTGTGTCATCAATCTAGCTCCAAATAAGAGTAAAGTCTTCAAGGAATCATACAGGGTGTTAAAAAAAGGTGGAAAGATGTTTGTTTCTGATATTGTTCTTTTAGGAAAACTTTCTTATAAACAAAAAAATAATCCTGATTTGCTTTCTGGTTGTGTTGCTGGAGCATTATTAAAAGAAGATTATCTGAATATTATCAAAAAGGCAGGGTTTGATATAAAGATTCTTGGTGAAGACAAAGATATTAGCAAGACCCAATATAAAGGAATTGAGTTAGAAAGTTTAAAGGTTGAATTAATAAAAAAATAATTAAAACTATTTTAAATTTTTCAAATTACATGCATTTAAATACCCATTAAAACTCCACTCATCAGTACATAAGTATATCATACGATTTCTTAGGTATTAATTAAATATATTGGAGGATAATAACAATGGGATTCAACAATTTTGGACCAAGAGAAATGCACAAAGCTGTTTGCAGTAAATGTAAAAAAGAATGCGAAGTGCCTTTCAAACCAACAGAAGGTAAGCCGGTATACTGTAGAGAATGTTTCGCTACAATGCCTAAACCTAATAGATTCTGATTAAGTAATCATAATCTAGCTGTAGTTTAACGTATAATTTTTATTTTTTTATATTTGCTTTCGCAAGATAATTTAGCTATAATTTTTTAATAAATTCATAGATCATAATATTACACACTCATGTTTTTTAGATATCTTTTTATTTTATAATTTTTAGTAGTTTCTAAGTATGAGCTTTTTTATTTTTTAGATAAACTTTTATAGCTTATTTTATTCACTATTTTAATATCAAAGAGGAAAAATGGGCATTAAAGTGAATTATGGTTCTAATGTATGGAAATCATATGTTTATGACTTCTTGAAGGCTTTTACATTATTTTCAGGAGTATTGATACCTTTTTATACAATCTGGGGTGGAATCACTTTTGGTCAAGTAATGATTCTTCAGGCAATATTCACATTTTCAATGTTCTTGTTTGAAGTCCCAACTGGAGTCATTGCTGATAAATTTGGTAGAAAAACAAGTTTGATTTTTTCTGGACTAGTTATTGGCATTGCTGTCATTATTTATGCATCATATGCAAATTTTTGGATCTTTGCATTGGCTGAAGTATTGTTTGGAATAGGATCAACCCTTGCATCTGGAGCAGATTCAGCGTTATTATATGATTCTTTAAAACAAATGAATAAGGAAAAAGACTCAAAAAAAATATTCAACAGGGTTGAGTCTATCGGTCTTCTTGGCATATTGATTTCTGCTCCGATTGGAAGTTTAGTTGCAAGCCAATATGGTTTACCATCTGCAATGACTCTCACTGCAATCCCCATGTTTTTAGCAGTTCTAGTTGGAATAACTTTTAAAGAACCTCCTACAGGTGTGAAAAAAGAACACACTAGTTATTTTAAAATCTTAAAATCAGGAATGAAATATTTTAAAGACCATAAAATCCTGAAGATATTGACTTTTGATTATGTATCTATCATGACTTTATCATTTTTTATGATATGGGTCTATCAGGTCATCCTTAAAAACTTAAATTTTCCACTAGAGTATTATGGATTTGTGCATGCTGGAATAGTTCTTTTTGAAATCGCAATACTTAACAGTGCAATAAAAATAGAGGGAATGATTAAGAGCAAAAAAAGATATATCCTGTTTTCTTCACTACTTGTTGGAGTCTGTTATATTATCTTAGCATTTTCAGTGAACATTTATCTTGCAATCATTTCAATGTTTTTAATAGGAGGATTTGGACTTACATTAAAACCCCTATTTTACAGCTATATGAATAAATACATTGAATCTGACAAAAGAGCAACTGTCCTTTCTGCTGTCTCTATGTCAAGGTCAATATTTGCTGCAATAACAAACATTATATTTGGATATTTGGTGGATTGGAACATCAAATATACCTTGATTGGAATAGGAATAATCACAATATTTTTTGCATTAATATCAAGACTTGAAGAAAAACATCTGAAAGATTGAAATTATTAATTTCGAAGAATTTTTAAAGCATATATTTTAATTAATAATGGGGTGAGACGCACCTCAGAAGCTTATTTCTGGGATACTAATATGACTTTAGCAAGCTTGATTGATGACTTAAGAGAAGAAACAAATGGCAGAAACCTGTCTAGTGAAGATTCTGGAAAATTAATAGATGGAAAAATAGAGTTACCTGGTTCGTTGGAAGAAAGAGATTATTCAGTTGAATTCAAGAACCTGAATTTTGGTAGTGGAGAAAATTATCCACACTATCATTTAAGGGTCTCTGGATTTGTACAAAGTACTCTAGATGAACTACAGCCAATTTTAGATGAGGTTTTTTTACGAGCAAAAGGATTAAGACTTAAACCAGGTCAAGTCAGAGCAGAATACAGGGTATTATGGACACCTGAAGCATTTCAAGATGAAAGAAGATTAACTGGATTATTTTTTGATGACGCTCAAGTAAGATCAAGCCTTTATACATGTGATCCAACAAAAACAAGAATCGGCATGCCTGGTCAAAGACATGAAATAAAAGCAGTAACAAATGCAAATATAATGACTATTACAGCTAGTGGATTATATAGAAATGAACTTCGTGGAATGATTAATAGATTTCATCCACAATACATAAAATTGAATTTAACTAAAGATGATACTGAAAGACTTCTTAGAGACGCAAGAAAAAGCAATAGGGGCAGTAAAAGCTTAAGTAGACTTGAAGCAGTACTACAACCTCAATCAAGATACACGATGAGTCTTTCTATTGGTGGAGGAATAGGTTTTGGTACTCAGGATGTAATTGAATTTGCCATTCCTGCTAGTTTATTACAGAATTATGAAAATGCAATTGGAAAATCATTAGTGGGCACTAATGGTAATGGCGGAGTAACAGAACTTATAAAAATATATAGTATTAGAGGAATATTTACAGGAGAAAGATTAAAAGATCTACAAACTCTTGCAAGAGATATTCCTCAAATTGACTTAGGATTATTATATAACCATCCAGTTTTAACACTTGATGCTGCAAAAAAAATGCTTGATAAAGAAATAGAAATTATAACTAAAGGTTATGAAAATCATTTCTTTTTTGGAATGAATTCCCATATGATGAGGGGAGGGTTAGTCAAAAGACTTGCTTTTCAACATTTTGGAGACGAAGTCCTAGCTGGATTTGACAGTCTTAGTGTCAATGATTATGTAAACTTCTTAAAAACAAGGGGATATGTTGAACCAAGTGCTGAAAGTGTTGAAAGTGAATCTACAAGACAAATATATGCAAGAGCAAGAGCAGAAGGAAAAATGGAAGAAAGAGCATTTGCTAGTGAACCTGATTATATAGCAAAAGAAAGACATTTGCTTGAATTTTTTAGGCAATCATATGGAAGAGATCCAAGAGAATCTGTCCAAAGATTTAGGGAGTTTTACCAGAATACTGCGCCTCAAATGAATATTTTTGCCATTTCAAAAGAAAATGATGCATCAAGATTAAGAAAATTAAAACTTCCAAGTAAAAGCAGATTATATTCATTTGGATTATCTGAAGATGTAAAAGCTACATATTACAATGATTTATCAATTGACAGAACTTTACCGAATAGTGATAGTGTCCATTTCTTTTCTAGAACAAGTGTGGACTCTCCTAGATTTTTACATTTACAGGAATATGCATGCGCGCAGATGGGGATTAATTTTAGATCGCAAAAATTCAGTCAGTAACCCTGTCCTGTTTTAACTCACAGATACACTGCCTGAATTTTTGTAACGTTAACTACTCAATACGCTCTGGATTTTAATCCCGAGTAGTTAACATAAAGAAAAATTTCTCAAACTAAAAATTTTCTTTTCGAAGAATTTTTAAAGAATACTTACATATAATATCTATTGTTTATAATGGAGGTGAAAGAATGAAAAGAAAATATGAAAAAGATGAGGTACTGACACGAGGCAAGGATAAATGCTGTCATCATGGCTGGCATCATGGCCACTGTGGTGGTGCTGTCTATGGACTTGGCTTTATTGGTTCAGCAGTATATTATATATCAACTGCAACCAGTTTTTGGATGGGTGTTCTTGGTGTACTTAAAGCAATTGTCTGGCCTGCATTTTTAGTATATGGACTATTGAAGTCTCTGGGAATGTAAAAAAGAAAATATTTTTTTAGAATTTTTATCAATTTTATTTTAAATAGTAGGTAATGTATATGTTTAGAAGTTTAAGAGATCTTATTTTTTACAATTTCATATCTGTCTATTTGTTGTTATTAAGATAATTATATATAAACTATTAAAAAATATAATATAGTTAATGAAAAATATAACTATATTTATAATTAAATATTTAAATGATGTTAAATAAGAATATTAATTCAAATGGGACAAGATGATAGTTATCGTGAAATTGGAAGAATTGTTCGAATAGAAGGAAATGGAGATTATGTTGTCTCATGGATTGATGATAGAGAAGAGAGGATTTCTTCAGAGTCTGTACTTCAACATTTTCAAAGTTATATAGAAGGACAATGGTTTGAAGCACTTGTGAATCGAGAAGGAGGAAGGTGCACAGGAAAAACTATAGGTATAGAAAATATCATGAATAGAGGACCTTTAAATGGAATCACATTTGAAGAATTTAAAAAAAGAATGGCAGATTGCAGAGTGGAATTGCCACAAGTCTCTATAACTGAAATGTGATATCTTTATTTAATCATATTTAAAAAGTATTATTCCTATTTTAGATCATGAAAGTAATAGCATTCAATGGAAGCGGTAGAAAAGATGGAAACACTGCAATTCTTATAAAATATGTATTTGAAGAACTGGAAAAAGAAGGGATTGATACTGAATTAATACAGCTTTCTGGAAAAACAATCCATGGATGCAGAGCATGTTATGGATGTTTTAAGAACAAGGATCAAGAATGTGTCATCAAAGATGATGATGTAAATTTATATGTAAAAAAAATGATTGAAGCGGATGCAATCATTCTTGGTTCACCTGTCTATTTTGCCAATATGTCTTCGCAATTAAAAGCTCTTATTGATCGTGCTGGTTTTGTGATAATGGCCAATGGAAAACCTCTTAAAAGAAAAGTTGGAGCAGCTGTTGTTGCTGTTCGGAGAGCCGGGGCTGTTTTTACCCAGGATGCAATAAACCATTTCTTTTCTATAAATGAAATGGTTGTTCCAGGAGCTGGTTATTGGAACATGGGTTTTGGAAGAGAGATCGGTGAAGTAGAAAATGACAAAGAAGGAGAGACTACTATGAGAAACCTTGGAAAGAACATGGCTTGGATATTGAAATGCATTGAAGCTGAAAAAAATAATCATTTAAATTAATAGGGCCATTATAATGAATAAACAATCAGAGATTTTTATTAAAATTTTAGTTTATATTGCAATACTTGCAAATATTATGTTTATTATTTGGATTACTTATAATGGAATTGATGAAGGATTCAGTGGAAATATTATCCAGGTTATTTCTTATATATGCCTTGTTTTTTTATTGATACTTAATATAATCCTTATTCTTATCAAAAGAAAGAGATGAAATGCTGTCTAATCTTATACAGCGTTTGTTTTTATATAAGATTTACTTTTAATTTAGATGATAAAAAAAATAAGTGGGAAATATGTTGTAATGTCTGAAAAGAGCGGAAGAAAGTTTGGGACTTATAAAACAAAAAAAGAAGCTGAAAAGAGATTACAACAGATTGAAATGTTTAAACACATGAGGGCTTCTAAAACTTAGTTATGGCAACTATAATAGATGATCATGATATTGGAAAAACAGACAGGCCAGAATTAATTGATGATTCTGATTATCCTGAAGAAATTGGAAAATCCGATAAAGAAAAGAAAGACAAAATAAATGAGATAATATCCAAGAGAAAACTTAAAGACATTGCAAAACAAATTTAATAAATTTAAGCCAAAATTTTATCTCACACATGATTTTGTGGCTGTGAGTAAGTAATATCACTTTACAAGATAGAGAGGATTTAGAAGTTATGTCAAGTAATCTTTAACATTCCCCAGAGAGCTTGTTCTGGTTGGGTTGTTGATTAATAATAAAAGTATTGACCCCTGGTCAAGAACCTGGACCGACGAAAGACTACCACCTACCCTTTGGCAAGATCAAAGGGTATTGCTATAAATACAATGCAAGATGAAGAAATACATTCTGAAATTGAAAGAGAAAATACAGAAGCGAGAAATAAATCACAAAAATCAAGTAATGAAGGATACATAGAGATTGATAGAATAGAAAATGCTGGAATAGACACTAAAAATCCTGAAGAAGATAAAGTGAAAACTTCAGTAAAAAGAAGCAAGGAAATGACACAAAATCCATATGATACTGGACTAGAAAAAATAACAGATTGGGACAGAATGTAGATAATGTGTTGTTTAAAACCATACAACTATGATTTAAATAGAATGTTTGTCATAATATAAAATGGTCAGAAACAGCACTAGTTTTATTATGTCGTGGGTCTATGGAATCATCCTAATAATAATCCTGATTTTTTTAATCAATATAGTCTCATATTTTATACCAAACCCGATCAGCAAAGATCTTGTGGGTTTTATCAATGGAAATATAATTTTAATAATAATAATCTCATTCTTATTTTTCCTTGGTAGTTTTTTTTATTTTATGGGTTTTCCAATAGATTTGGCATTCCCACCATTTGATGCTGTTGGAGGAGCGCTTCTTGTTTATTTTATAATAAATCTGATAGTTTTAATAGATAAATATCTGGTAACTGGAATTGGAAATATCCTTCAAGCTTATTCATACATATTTTCAATTATAATATTTTTTATTGTAATCATTTTTGGTTATATTTCTATTCTGCAGCATCAAAGCAGAAGAATGAGGCATCATAATCTAAAAAGAGATGATGATATGCATGATAGAAAAGTTGTCAGAAGAACAATTCGTAGGACTTATTAAAACTTAACAATGATATTTCCTGGAAATGTCAGGATAAGATAGCAAACCAAAGATTGAAGCAAGTTCAACTTAGATTTAAGATAAAATAAACTTTATCTAATTAAAATTTATTGATGTTGTTTTCAAGACAACTAAGATATATAAATATTATTTGATTTTTTATTTAAACAAATACAAAAATGGCAAACAATATCAAAATAACTACAGAAGCTGGAAAACCTGAAGTTGTAATCGAAGTTGAATTTGATTACCCGCGAGAACTTATTTTTCAGGCATACACTAACCCTGAACTTTACAAATCATGGCATGGACCGAGGGATCTTGAGATGACTCTTGTCCAGTTTGAACCCCATGATGGAGGTTCATATAAGTTTGTCCATACTGATAAAAATGGAAAGGAACATATTTTTCATGGAGTATACCATGAAGTATCATATCCTGAAAGAATCATTGACACTTTTGAATATGAAGGATTACCTGAAAAAGGTCATGTGATACTTGAGACATTGAAATTCATTGACCTTGGAAACAATAGATCAAAAATAATATCTCAATCCCTTTATCAATCTGTTGAGGACAGAGACGGTATGATAAATTCAGGTATGGAAAAAGGAGTGAATGAAAGTTTTGAGAGGATGGAAGAATTGTTGAAAGATATAATGAATAGAAATGAACTTGTCATCACTAGAGAATTCAATGCTACAAAAGAAAAAGTCTTTGAGGTATGGACTCAACCCAAATTCATTAAAAAATGGTGGGGCCCTATGGGTTATTCTGCACCAATTGTCAAAATCAATCTAAAAAATGGCGGGGATTATCTTTATTCCATGAAAGGACCAGATGGAAATCTTAACTGGAGTGGAGGGGAATTCCATATTGTAGACAGTCCTAACTCAATAACACTAACTGATTATTTTGCTGATAAGAAGGGAAACAAGATTGATCCAAGTATTTATGGTCTTGACAGCAATTTTCCAAAAGAATCCAATGTAACAATAAAGTTTGAAGATAATGACTGTAAAACAAAATTAATAATAATATACAAACTACCTGAATCCAAGGAAGGAAGAATTGCAATAATCAAAAATAGGATGGAAGAAGGATGGAATTCCAGCCTTGACAAATTCCAGAAATTAGTTGAGAAATAAAAAATAAAATAATGGTAAGAAAATTAATACTCTTTGATAATATAAGTCTTGATGGTTTTTATGAGGGGAAAAATCATGATCTTAGTTGGAATAATGTTGACCCTGAGTATGATAAATTTGCAATCAAGCAATTAAAATCAACTGACTTGATATTATTTGGAAGAAAGACTTATGAATTAATGGCTAAATTCTGGCCGACTCCTGAAGCAATAAAAAGAGAGCCTATCATTGCAGATTTCCTGAATAATACCCCTAAAATTGTCGTCTCAAAAACCCTTGATAAAGCAGATTATAATAATTCTAGAATAATAAAAGAAAATATCATAGAAGAAATCAAGAAATTAAAAGAAATGCCTGGAAAAAACATAATAATCCTTGGAAGCAGTGACCTTGCTGTTTCAATCATAGACCTTATTGATCAATTTGAGATAATGGTAAATCCAATCCTAGTTGGAGAAGGGAAAAGCATTTTTTATGGAATAGATAAACGAATAAACTTAGAACTTGTAAAAACTCAACAGTTTAAATCAGGGAATGTTTTACTAAGTTATAAGCATAAAAAATAAATTAAATCAGTTAGAATCCTTCTCTTCTTCTTCACTCTCTTCATCTTCTTCATCTTCGTCACTTTCTTCACCATCTTCTTCGTTATCCTCTTCTTCTTCATCATCTTCTTCATCTTCAAACTCTATCATTTCAAGAATACCCAATATCTTATCCAGCTTTTTGTTAAGCTCCTTGAATTGTTCTTGTGATATCCCTGAACTATTTGATTGACTTGATCCTGAACTTTCTCGAGGAGTAAAATTTGATGATTCTTTTTTCCTAAAACAATCCCTGCATAAAACAGGCTTGTTTCCAGTTGGCTTGAATGGTACATCTGTCTCTTTTCCGCATTTATCACAGATGACATCATGGACTTCTGGTCTTCTTCTGCCAAAACCACCAGATCTGTCATTATCTCTATCTCTAAAACTTGGCCTGTCATCTCTTGACCTTCTGCCATTACCATATCCATGGTTTCTGCTGTCTGATCTATCAGATCTGAAATTTCCCATATATATTCGGCTAAAAGTTTGTTTATAAACCTTTTCTTATCATTAAAGTATCATTATGCAAGCGATAAGTGCAAGTTCATCTTAAGTATAAGTTTGAGTCTAAAATATTCGATTATTT
>Ga0182027_10011394_pt1 | contig 12571 bp, 12 predicted proteins | sample 712E1DmetaG_FD_121300 | JGI IMG/M metagenome (GOLD analysis project Ga0182027, IMG submission 121300) | Permafrost microbial communities from Stordalen Mire, Sweden - 712E1D metaG (Illumina Assembly) | ecosystem: Environmental > Terrestrial > Soil > Wetlands > Permafrost | place: Sweden...
AAGACTTCCTTGGCAGCGCTGCAGGCGACCACAACGATGAATAAAATCTGACCCCAATATCCCGTGAACTTCCCTCTCAAAAAAAATCAGAAACTACCCCTCGGGACCTGCGGAATGTGGGGTAGATTGCAAGTCAAATGCGAATTAACAAGAAAGAAAAACATATAATGAAACGAGCTTTTTTACTGACCGCTACGCGGAACGCAGCGAAGCGAATTCCCTTGGGCCTCGGCTTTGCGCTGGCGGTGACGTTCGTGCAACTCAACGCCACCGCGCAAGAGGTGAACCTTCTGACGGCCAACGGTTATGCGGTTCTGGCTGACACCGCAATCACAGCCGCCAATCCAAGCCTCATAACCGGAGGGGACGTTGGGTTGTCCCCAGGTGGCGCGACTTCGATTACCGGCCCAATAACGTTCACCTCCCCGGCCACAATTGACACGACCGATGCGGATGCTCTGCAAGCTCGAAACGACCTGATTAATGCCTATACCACCGCCGCCGGGCTGGCAGTGAGCCAGACACTCACGGACGTCAATCTCGGGGGCCTGACGCTGACGCCTGGGGTTTACTTCTTTAAATCCTCAGCACAGCTCACGGGAACCTTGATGCTCGACGACCAGGGCAACCCGGATGCAGTCTTCGTTTTCCAAATCGGATCAACCCTCACCACAGCATCGGATGCTTCCGTAGTGCAGGAAAACGTTGCCACGGGCAAACTTGCCACCCAGCCGGGCATGAGTGTTTTTTGGCAGGTCGGCAGTTCGGCAACGCTCGGCACCACCACGGAATTCGTGGGAAACATCCTGGCCCACGATTCAATCACGGACGACGGCGGCTCCACGGTGAATGGCCGGCTGTTGGCGTTGAATGCCGCGGTGACGTTGAACAACACTACCATTAATACACCGCCCGCAGAGCAGATAAACGCAAATGGCGGCGGAAATGGCGGCGGAAACGCCCCGGATACTGGGAGCACACTTCTGCTGCTCGGCACCGGATTGGCTGCCTTGTTTGCCTTTGGACGGCGGTTCTCTGTGTCCCTTGGGTAAGCCAGGCATAACGCCACTTCAGCTTGGCAGGCAGCCTTTGCGTCGCGTTATGCCAGTGACGAAAGCGACGAGATCGGACCCGGCGGTCGTGGCGGAGGTGCAACCCGCCTTGGCCGCCTGGCGCAAGCGGCGCAAACCCGCGAGCCTATCCCGGAACCATTGTGGCATGACATGGTGCGGATGGCGCAAGCCTATCAACCAAGCCCTGTGGCCCAAGCCCTCAGGCTCAATTATTCCTCCCTCAAGCGCCGGCTCCTGGCAACACCCGCCCGGACTGGCGACTCTGTTCGACTTTAGACGGCGGAAATGGGTCTGTCTTGGAAGGTAGGGCGGGCAGTCCCCTGCCCGCCGCAGGACGGTAGCGCGACGTGGGATCCTCCGCCAATGCCCGACGGCGGGCAGAGGACTGCCCACCCTACCTTTCCCCGCTCCGTCGCTGTGCGTTGCACACGCTGCTTCGGCGGTGTTTTAATTCCATGGTTGTAGTGTCGGCGCTGTGCGCCAAAGTCGAGCCACAGGCTCGACGCTACACCCATTGAAGGCACTCCCGGCGCTTCTCCTCCCTGGCAGCCGGTTCCATTCGGCTATGGGGTGAACACCCCATAGCCAAGCGCCGGCCCGCGGCCTAACGTGTTGTCTGCGATAATTCCGAAAACGCGAAAACGAAAGACGCCATTATGAAAAACAGATTGTTAGCGATCACCCTCCTCGCCGTCACCGCCTTCGCGGTGGGTTGCAAACCATCGGCGGACAATTCCACCACCCAGCAGCTTGACAAGGTTAAAACCGAAACGAAAGCAGACGCGCAGGCGATGAAGGACTATGCCTTCGCGCAAAAAGCTGATTTCGTGGCCGATATGCAGGCCCAGGTGGACGCCCTCAACAAGGACCTGGACGCGCTCTCCGCCAAAATCGAAAAGTCCAGCGACGCGGTCAAGGCGGAAGCCAAACCCAAGCTCCAGGCGCTACGCGACCAGGCGGCCCAAATGAACCAACAACTCGATCAGGCCAGGAACGCGACGGAATCCACCTGGGACAGCGTCAAAGCCAGCGCCAGGAAAGCCGGCGACGCCTTGAACCACGATTTCCAGCAGGCCCGCCAGTGGGCGAGCGATAAAATAGCCCCTTGAGGCGAACCCAGGAGCGCCGACGATCATGAACGACCACCACAGACAAACCGAGTTCCTCAAGCACTGTCTGGGTTACGACGAAAGCGCCCGGTGCCGCGAACTAAAGCAACAAATCACGCAGATTCAACGCGACGACCGCTGTGTGCGCCGCATGGTGTGGCTGATGGCCCTGTTGACGGCGCTCGCGGTGGCCGGCCTGACCTATCCGGCGATCCTGCTGGCGAACTTTCCCTACAGCGCGCCGCAATCCATCGTGAACCTGGTTTGCGCTTTGGGTGTGGCCTCCCTGATCAGCCTCGTGGCTTTTGTGATCCTCGGGATGGTCTATCGCAAGAGGCTGGACCAGCGGCGGGAAGAATGCCGCCTGTTGGTCACCAATCTGTTGGAGTCCCGATTGGGCAACCCGGCCGCCGCGCCCTGGCGGGAACGTCCCGCCGGCGACGAAAGCCGCGGCAACGTCCAGGCTCCCGCCGGAGGCTATGCTTCCGCGACAGGAATGGAATCCGCCCCGCAGGGCTAAAACCCCGGCTCGCGTGGCGACGCCGCCTTTGGCTCGTTCCGTTCGCGATCCCGATGACTGACAGACGCACCGAATATGCACGCCGCCACCATAACCCGGCCCATTGCGGTCACGGATAACTCGGCGCCCGCCGCGGCGCCGCCCGCGGACGCGCTCCGCGGCGAAACGCCGCCCGCGGAACCGGCTGGCGCGACGGCGTCCAACGCGACGGCGGCGCAAACGGTCACGATGGCATTGGGGGCGATAGTCTTCCTCTATTTTGGGCGTCCGGTGATCTTGCCGATGTTCATGGCCTTTGTCGCCGCCCTGACGTTGAAACCGCTCATTCGCTGGCTGTCGTACTGCCGCATTCCGCCCGCGCTCTCCGCCGCCGTCGTGCTTTGCTTTCTCGTGGCCGGCGTCGGGATTGGATTCTTTGAATTGGGCCGCCCGGCGATGACGTGGATGAATGAAGCGCCGCAACACATGACCGAATTGAGGCAGCGAGTTCAGAAGATGTTCCCGCATCTCGCGCGCTTCAGCCAGGCCGCCGCCGCCGTGAAAAACCTGGGGGCGACGGAGGCGGAGCAAAAGGAATCGCCCACGGTGGAGCTGACCACGAGCCGTGTCCCCAGCACCGTCCTGAACTGGAGCGGAACTCTCATGGCGGGGACCGGCGAAACGCTGGTTTTGCTCTATCTGCTGCTGGCGTCCGGCGACTTGTTCCTGCAGAAACTGGTCCGCGTGATGCCCACGTTGCGCGAAAAGAAGCGGGCCGTCGAGATCAGCCATGAGATTCAGCAGAACATTTCCCATTACCTGTTTTCGGTTTCACTGATTAACACGGGCCTGGCCCTGGCCGTGGGCGGGGGCCTCTATTTCATGGGCGTGCGCAATGCCGCCATGTGGGGAATGCTCGTGGCGATTCTGAACTTTGTTCCCTACTTCGGTCCGAGCGCCGGAATCCTCCTGCTGGCCACGGTGGGCTTCCTCATGTTCGACACGTTGTGGCAGGCCCTGCTTCCCGCCGCGTGGTATTTGCTGCTGCACACTCTGGAGGCCAACTTCATCACGCCGGTCTTGCTCGGACGCCGCTTCACCCTCAACCCGGTGGTGATCTTTGTTTCCTTGATCTTCTGGATCTGGCTCTGGGGTGTGCCGGGCGCCTTGTTGTCCGTGCCGATCCTGGTTTCCATCAAAGCCGTCTCCGACCGCGTTCCGGCGATGTCCCCCCTGAGCGAACTGCTCTCCCGATGAGCCGGCGGCACGTTGGGTTCGCTCGTTCAACAGGGCGAACGATTAGTAATTTACTTATTGCGCCCACTGCCAGCAAAGCGGCCTGACGCCGCCGGCGGCGCAGGCCAGCGCGGCGGCGAAACCGGGCGCGGGGGACAGCGCATGGAAGGACCAACCCGGCGGCGGCGCCGAACAATCCAACTGCGCCAGACTGCCGGCAATGCCTTCGCCGGTGGCCTTGAGATACGCTTCCTTGCGCGTCCAAATGCTGAAGAAGACCTCCAGCTTCTTTTCCGGCGGGGCGGCGTTGAACAGGGCATTCTCCCCCGCGGAACAAAACGCGGCCACAATTTCGGCCATTTCGGGCATGGGCCGCCATTTCTCCACATCCACACCCAGCGGGGCGGACCGGCCCACGGCGCACAAGGCCAGACTGCGGGAATGCGAGCAGTTGAAATAAAGCGGCGCCGCGCTGTCCGGCTGGGCGAGCCGCGGTTTGCCCCGCTCTTCATAAGCCAGGGAGACTTGCGACGGCTCGACCTTCAAATAATAACCGAGAATGGCGCGCAGCAGCGACCGCCGGGCCACGAAGTTCTTCCGGTCGCCCTCGAAATGGAACCGGGCCGCCTGCGCCCGTTCGTCTTCGGAGAGCATTCCCAAGCCGGCCGAATAGGCGGGCTCCGCGCGCCTCAGCCAGGCGCTCCAGACATGAACGTCGTCACCCGCCAGTTCAACCTGGGGCGGCGGCAACGGCCAGGTGAGCGGAATGTCTGTAGTCTGAAGCTCGCTGACGGACACAACTTCCATCCCTCATTATGACCGACGGCAGACCGCTCCGCAAACCGAAAAGTGGCGCCGAAGTCAAAGCGTGCAGGACAGAATTCATCACTTCTCCGGTAGGGCGGCGCTGCTGCGCCGCCCAAGACTTTAGGGCAGAGCGGCAGCTCTGCCAGGAAGGCGAAGAATATTGTCGTGCGCCGAAAAGTCAAAAATCAAATGCGCCGGATCAAGACCGCGAAGTTCCAGCAGACGAACTCCCGCAGCACTGGAACGTGCGCCAGCCAGCGCAACTCCGCGTAATAGCGCGGCACGTAGTCCACGATCTCCAGGCCTTCGACACCGCGGAGCAGTCTCAGGGTTCTCCCGATATAAGTGGGGAACAAATTCTTCCCCAAAGTGTGCGGATGGCCCTGACGATGGCGGTCAATAAGCATTTTCTCGGGAAGCCTCTCGAAAAGCCATGTCGCCATGCCGCTCCCCAAATAATGGTAAGGAGTGAATTCGTGGCCCCCGTAAGGACTGAGCCAGTTGGTCCAGCACAAATAAAACACCCCGTTCGGGTTCAGGAGATTGGGGATATACCGCAAGATGCGGTCCGGGTCCGGCAGATGTTCCAGAACATTTGACAGGATGACCAAATCATGCCGGCCCAGCTTCGCCAGATCGTCCCGGCAAATATCAAACTGGATAAATTGAATTGGGGGAGGCACGGCGGCATCAATAAAATTCACCTCGTCCGAAAATGTGGTGTCAAACCCCGCCGCCGCCAATTGCGCTCCAAAGTAACCGTTGCCGCATCCCAAATCCAGCGCCGTGCGGTGGGTGGCGGCGGTGATCCCCAGGGTCTTCAGCCAGCGGATGGATTCCTCGGCCTGCAGGCCGTAGAAATTGCTGGTCTGGTCGCCTCGTTTCGAGCGGATGAGTCGCGTCAATAACATGATTGAAGGCACAGCTTGTGGGTTCTAATCCTTCCGTGTCAACCCCCAATCTGCCGCGGCTCTGAATTTGCTGTCCAGACAGGCGAATTTGGGGTAGTGCCTTAATATCAATTGATGTAGTGTCGGCGCTGTGCGCCGATGTCGAGCCACAGGCTCGACGCTACACCAAATTAAGGCACTACCGAATCGGGCGCAGGCGTCAATTACGGCTGAATTTCAGCATGAAATGCGCCACCGTTCCCGGGAAGCCTCTCGAAAAAACTCCACCAGAGCCGATTCATTGGGGCAGCGATTCCGCAGGGATGGGAACGGAACCGTTGAGGCCCTGTTTATGCTGGGTGATCTGCATCCCCGCAATAATCGCGTATCCGGCCGGGTCCGGCAGAACGGTGATCGTCACCGGCTCATGGGCCGCCACCGGCACATACTTGAACACCACATACTGCTGCCCCGCCTGCCAGACGGGCGACTGCCATTCCGTCCCCGACGCCGCCGTCGCACAGGTTCCATAGTTGACAGCGCCGCTGCTCAACTGAAACACGCCGCTCTGATTGTCCGCCTTTCCGTGCCCATAAAGGTAAAAATCATACGACCCGGAAGGCAGATTCGTCACCACCACCGTGATGTTCCTGCTGGCGCCCCCGAGCGGATACAGGTAGTAGTCATACATGGGGTCGGCGGATCCATTCCCCCAGCAGCCCGGAGCATTGGTGATGTTCAATCCCACGTCGGAGACCTCCCCGTTGGCCCACACCAGGTTGGCCAATCCCCCGCAGCTCCGGTACCCCCCATGGCCGTCGTCCCGCGAATAATAATTCCAAAAATCCGAACTGGTCTGGCCCGTCGCCGCCGGCCCCGCTTTCAGGCTTTCCCCGATCAATGGCCCAAAATCCACGTTCAGGAGTGTGCTCGGAGCATTGCCGGCGGCTTTGAGCCGGGGACAAATGATCAAACCGCAAGCCAGGAGAATAATTCCACCGTTGAACCTCAAAGTCTGCGCAAACAGAGTTTTCATAAAAACTCACCAGCACATTGTTTCACCGCTCAAACGGAAGCCCCCGCGCCGCGGCAGGCGTTCCTCGTTGTTGATGCTTGGGAAAATAGTCCGGGTTAGTGTCAAATGTCAATTCAAAAGCGGATTATTATTGCAGGATGAGGATGGAGGATGTAACATACGGAGGTCCGGTTCATTTAATCCAGATTTTATGCGCATGAAAACTGTATTCACGTTGCCAGCCATCTTTGTTTCCACACTCTTGTTGCCCGCGGCCCTTCTGGCGGCGGACGCGCACGATCCCATTCTGCTCTGGCCCAATGGCGCGCCAGGGTCGGAAGGGAAGACCGCCCCCGTCAAGTTCGAGCCGCCCGGGCCGGGGCACGATTACGTGAGTGTGACGAGCGTTCACAAACCCTCCATCACGCCTTTCCTGCCGGAGAGCGCCACCGCCACCGGAGCCGCGGTGATTATTTGTCCGGGCGGCGGGCATGCGTTTCTGGCCTGGGACAGCGAGGGGACCAATGTCGCCCAATGGCTGGCGGCGCACGGCGTCGCGGGTTTTGCCCTGCAATACCGCCTGGCCAGGGAGACCAACTCCACGTACCAGGTGGAGGTCCACGCCTTGCAGGACACCCAGCGCGCCATCCGCCTGGTCCGCAGCCGCGCGCAGGAATGGGGCATTTCGCCGGAACGCATCGGCGTCATGGGATTTTCCGCCGGCGGCCAACTGGCCGCGCTGGCGGCAAGCCGGTTCGACCCCGGCCTGACCAACGCCGCCGACGCGGTGGACCGCGTCAGTTCCAGGCCCGACTTTCAGGCCCTGTTGTATCCGGCCATTCCCCGGGGCATGACGTTCTCCAAGGAAACCACGCCCCCGGCGTTTCTGGCTTGCGGCTATGACGACCGGACAAACATCTCGGAGGGACTTCCGGAGTTGTACCTCCAGCTCAAGCAAGCCGGCGTTCCCGCGGAACTGCATGTCTATTCCGGCACCGGCCACGGCTTCGGACTGCGCCCCGGCAACCCAGCGCCGGCCGGGGGGTGGCCGCAGCGGTTTCTGGAGTGGGCCGGCCACAGCGGTCTGTTGAAGAAACCGTGAACTCGTTCCCTGCCATCGCATATCTTCAAGCTGTCAACAATTTCAACTCCGCCGCCGCGCTGCCGGATTCACTGCGGGTCCTTTTTTGCCGGGTCATCTTTGGGATCAACTTCGGGGGCTTTGGTGCAATCCGCGATGACGGCGTCCGGGTCGCTCTTGGCTTCCGGTCCCAACACGCCAAACCACGGGTCAATGCGGATGGGATTCCCGGCCAGTTCTGTTTCGGCGGCATATTGGCGCCAGAGCCAGGCGGCGACGGCGGAATTGCGCGCGCGAATCAAGGCGGCGGCCTCCCGGGCCGCCAGCTCCGGGAAATCGGCTTCCGATTCGTCCAGACCGAAGGCGGACCCGGCGGCAGTTTCGTCCGCAGGTTGCGCGGCCTCGGCCGCGCCGTCTTCCGGCTCCTCCGCGATTTCCGGCGGTGGCGGCGGCGGAGCCAGGACGCTGAGCAGAAAAAACGACTGCTTGTCTTCCGCCCAATTCAGGCCGGAACGGACATCATCCGGCAAATCCTCCCGCAAGGCCTCGAGGCTGGGGCTTGGCCCGACGACGGCGTTGACGTCCACCCAATAACCCTGCTCAAAATCCTCCACCGGGATTGATTCCAGGTCCATTTGCGCTTGTGCCGCAATCAGCGGCCAGTCCGTTGGAACGGATTCCTTCTCCGTCAACAGTTGTTCCACGAATTGCGCGGCCACAACTTTGTTGATATGCGTCCGCACTGGACTTTGGCCTTCGGCTTGCGCGCATAACCACTCTTCAAAGCGTTTTCGCGCCTCTTCCGCGTTGTCGGCGCACACAATCAAGCTCTGGCATCCGGTTCGGCCGGGTCCAAAGGCCCCCTGCTCGAAGTGAAAGCGCGTCGTGCTGGCGGTGAAGAAATATCCGTTCATGCCGATTTTGTTTTATTGCGTGAAATTGAAGCACTAAATCCCGGGGCAAGCGACAAGATTATGGGTGAAAAATAGCTTGATTAGCCTTGATTAGGCTTGATTGGGATTGACCGGGAAAACTCCTTGTGGCGTGTAAATGGTTCCTGGAAAGGCACTTCCATTGATTTTCCGCGAAAAGGCCAAAAATGCGTAAAAATGACCCAGGTTGCGGCGAGGCGATCATAAGAATAGCACGACTGGGCACGATTCGGCCTGATTTGCTCGATTGGGCTTCCGGCGCCCCCCCAGCCCGCAGATTTCATGCTCCGCACGAAATGCCAACAGTCCGGAGCGCCGACTTGTAGTCGGCTTTGTGGCCGCGAAAAGGTTGAAAGCCGATTGAAAATCGGCGCTCCGAACCCGGAAGCATGAAATGTCCGGGCCAGGGGGTGGGATGTGGAAATAAGTGGAACCAAGTGGAATTAAGTGGAATTAAGTGGAATTGTACTTTACTGTGATGGGGACGGTGGCGGAGGCCGGCGCAAGGGGGAACGGAGTGGTGGAGTCATGGAGTGCTGCGGGAAAAACCAAAACTCCTGAAGAGTCCCGGCAGGCCGGGATCTTCGTCCCGCCGCCGCCCGGCCTGCTATGCCATGTCGTCACGCGCAAAAGATTAGCATATAAGCTACATTAGTCAAGGGAAAAAAGAAAGATTTGTTCGGATTCTTGCAAAGTCCTCATCATTAGCCACTTGCGCAGCGTGGCAACCCCATAGCGGACAGAAAACGCCCTCGGAACCGCCCATCGCAACCGACCTTGGCATTGCCCGCGGATGGACGTTCACCGCCTCACACCTGGCAAGGATTGGCGCAGACACGGCAGAACTGCTTTGAACAGGAAAACGGAGCTTGACGAAATCGCCGCGCGGTTCCTAAATCCTCCCCTATGAGAGCCACGTTGACCGCCCTTCTGGCTTCGCTGCTTTTGGGCGCACCGCCCGCCGCGCAGGCCCAGTTCACTTATACGACCAATGCCGGCGTGATCATCCTGGCCGGATATAGCGGTTCCGGCGGCGCGGTGATCATTTCGAACTTCGTCACCAGCATCGGATACCAGGCGTTCGAGGGCTGCATCGGGCCGGCCAGCGTCACGATTCCCAACAGCGTCGTGAACATTGGAGTCTCCGCGTTCCTTGATTGCACCGGCCTGACCAACGTCACGATGGCAGGCAGCGTTGCCGGTATCAGCCAGAATGCTTTCGGCGGCTGCGCCAACCTGACCGCCCTCTATTTCATGGGAAATGCCCCTTCCTTCGGAGACTCGTTCGAGCAAGTCCCGGCGACGGTCTATTATTTGCCCGGCACCACTGGCTGGACTTTATTCTCTGTGCTGACCGGTCTTCCGGCCGTGCTGTGGAGCACACCGCCTGCCATCGCTTTCACCTCGCCCACGAGCGGTTCCAACTACTCGACCATCAGCAACACGATCAGCCTCGGGGGAACCGCGAGCGACATCATGGGAGTCACGAATGTGACTTGGACCAACAGCCGGACCGGAGGCGCCGGCACAGCCAGTGGCACGAATTCCTGGTCGGCAAGCAATATCAGCCTGGACCCCGGCGACAATCCGATTGCCGTCACAGCGTATGACTCCGCGGGCGACGCCCGCGCCGCCACTCTGACCGTGACCCTGATCACCGGCTCCCTGCAACTCACCATCCTCCCGCCGGCGGCGGCTCATGCCGGGGCGCAATGGCAGTTGGATGGCGGCCCAACCCTGCTAAATAGCGGAGCGACCATGAGCAATCTTCTGGTGGGCAGCCATACGGTCAGTTTCATCCCCGTCAGCGGCTGGACAACCCCCGCCGATCAGATTGTCTCCGTCAGCAACTATTCAACGGCCAGTGTCACCGGCTCCTATCTTTCGCTGCATGTGTATCCGGCGGCGGCCAGCGCGGTTCCGACCAATGGCTTTGTGGTGGCGGTCAACGTCACCGACGGCGGGTATGGCTACACGAACACGCCCAACGTTAGAATCATTGGCGGCGGCGGCAGCGGGGCGCAGGCCGAGGCGGCAGTGAGCAACGGGATGGTCATTGCGGTGCAGGTTCTGGATGCGGGCCACGGCTACACCAACGCGCCGATGGTCATCATTGACCCTCCTTTTGCCAATCCGATTTTGGGCATTGCGCCCGCGTCCGCCCTTGTCTTTTCCAACCTGACCGTTGGCGGCGTTTATCAATTGCAGCAGTCGGTGGCGTGGTATTGGTCAAACCAGCCTGTCCACTTCACGGCCACAAACTCGGTCTTTACGGACATAGTCCCCGGCGTGATCAACAGCGGCGCATACCGGCTGGCACTCGAGCCGGTTCCGGCCCAGGCCTTTGCCGCGCCGGAGGTCGTCAATGGGTTCGTGGTCGGGGCCACGGTGACGGACGGCGGGTCGGGTTACTTCACCAACCCAACGGTCAGCATTGTCGGTGGCGGTGGCGATAATGCCGGGGGAGTTTCCCAAATCTCCGGCGGGGTGGTGACGGCCATCACCATCACCAACGCGGGCATCGGCTACACCGGCGCCCCGATGGTTGAAATCGGCCAGCCGCCCGCCGCCGCCATGTCGCCCGCGGTGCAGTTGGTCATGCGGGTGGATTTTGCCAATCTGAATCCTTATGAAAATTATCAAATCCAATTCACCCCAGACCTGGGGGCAACTTGGGGGAATTGGAATGGCGGATTGTTCACCCCGACGGATGTGACGAACTCGCAGTACCTTGTTGTCACTAATGCCGCCGGCTTCTTCCGCCTGCAATATGCGCCGTGAGGGTTCGTACATGAGAAAGAAAAGAAAAAGCGTCAACCCAAGTTTGGTTCGTTTTCATTTGATCGAACATCATCAGATAGCACCAAACTATGGGTGACCCCTATTTCAAGTCGGCGCTCCGGACTGCTGGCATTTCGTGCGGAGCATGAAATTGCCGCCGGGCTGAGGATCGGAAAAGTGGGGGAATGGTGCGCGCTGCAGGTTTCGAACCTGCCAAAAACGGGAGATTGCCTGGGGAACACAGATTCTGACGCACCGATAAGCGCACCAATTTCCCCGGCCTGCCCGGATTTGCGGAAAGTCATCGAGGCTTGGCCGGAACTGAGCGAACCGTTGCGGCGGGCAATTCTCGCCATTGCCAGCACGGCCACGAAGGAGGAGGGCCGGTGAAAAAGGACTGCACTTTTCGTCGGCTATATCTTTCGAAGGCCCGCAAGCTTCTCGCGAATAGCATTCGGATCACGCCGGCAGTCCAGGACAGACCATACTCGGGCCATCATGCCTTCTTGATCGTAATAGACGGCGTAGGGGAAACGTTTGGATAGCAGCCGATGGTACCCAAACCACTTGGGATGAATCCCCGCGTAAAGCCGGAGCGATTCGATGTCGGAAAACAACGATTCCAGAAAATAATCCCCCAATCCTGCCTGCTGTCGTTCGTAAAAATCGAATCCGTCGGAGAGATCATCCCGCGCCGAAGGCAGAATGTGGATTCTCATTTCACCCGGTTGCGAAGTTGGCTTTTCGCTGTCTCCCAGTCCATGAAGGATTCTTCGCCTTGCTTGACGCGCGTGGCCCTTTCACGGAGAACCTCTCCGTGCCATTCGGGAGATTCAAAGTGCTCCTTTTCGCGGGTCAAGTCGCTCCAGAGCATTTCCATCGCCTGCAGTTTCTCGGCGGTGGTCATCTTCTCCAATGGCAATGTAATTTCCATTTGCTATTTTATACCCCTTCCCAGCGGCGGATGCAAGCCCGGTCTTTTCTTCGCAAGGCGACTGGAGGGGTGGGAACAACAAGAAGCCGTTGGGGTCACATCTAAACATTCGATTCTGCTGAAAAACCCTAAATGGTCAAAAAGGAACATTTGAAAACACCACCAAAACGGTCCAATCACTCCAAAAGTATCGCCCTCAATCAATCCTGGACGT
>Ga0182027_10011395_pt1 | contig 12571 bp, 14 predicted proteins | sample 712E1DmetaG_FD_121300 | JGI IMG/M metagenome (GOLD analysis project Ga0182027, IMG submission 121300) | Permafrost microbial communities from Stordalen Mire, Sweden - 712E1D metaG (Illumina Assembly) | ecosystem: Environmental > Terrestrial > Soil > Wetlands > Permafrost | place: Sweden...
ATCTCAGCTCGAAAGGCATTGAAATATGAAGAAAAACTATACTTTGAAGAAATCGGGTACTGACTTTAGGCGATTGGACGCTATGAAGGATTCTGATATTGATTTGTCGGATATTCCCGCGATTACGCCTGAAATGTTCGCCAAGGCAATCGTGCGGCGCGGACTCAAACCGCGCGTGAAAAAGCAGGTGACCTTACGCATGGACGGCGATGTGCTGGAATGGTTCAAGAAACAAGGAAGAGGATACCAGACAAGGATTAACTTGCTCTTACGCGCGTACATGGAAGAACACGGCAAGCGATGATATAAATCGTCACTGATTGGATGTGACGTATATCTCAACAAAAACCTCTGTTTGCTTGCAGGATATTAGAACTTGCCATGCTTCTCATTGTTTGACACTTTTCTCCCCAATACAAATAATAAATCTCTGATGTCTGATGCTGGAATGTAGTTGGAGGTATTGGATTACTTATCAAGCCGGTTCAGTGCGTCGCACCACACCGACAGAAAAAAATCCGTTATCGTAGCAAAACCCAATCGAGGGGATTCGCCTCATTAAGAATGGTGTGACGCACCGTCTGCCATCCTCACCTTCTTCCAATACCTCAACAATCCATCGGCACTCATGCCAAGCGGGTTTGCCAAGGCATAGGCCTTCACAGCCTCGGCACTCAGGCCCTGCTCAATTCCCTGCTCGTCCATCCAATCCGTAAATTTCTGGCGCAATTCTTCAACGGGCGGCTCGGCAGGCATCACCGCTTCCAGCCATTTCTCCGCGGCGTTCAATTCCTTTTCGACCTGATCCAAGTGCCAGGCCGGGTCATCGAAGATCCCAAAATGAGTCGGCGCGATACGATTGAACTTTTCCTTCCGCAGGCGGGTCAAGGTCTCACGCCACTTGCCGAAATGCAGTTCCGGCGGGGGCATCGGCAGGCGCAAATATGGATAGCCCGGGATGCGCACACCGCCCACATCACCGGTGAAACAAATATCTTCGAATAGATAGGCATAATGGTGTTCGGCGTGGCCGGGTGTATTAATAGGAAGGAAGCGTAAATTACCGATGGCGATCTCTTCCCCATCGTTCACGATCTTGAGCCGATCCTCCGGCACGGGCAGGAATTCACCCCACAACATTTCCATCTTATCACCATAAATACGCGCCGCGCTGGCCAACAGCTTTTCCGGGTTCAACATGTGCGGCGCGCCGACCGGATGCACGATAATCTGCGCGCCCTGCCTGCCCCACCAACCCGCCGAACCGGCATGATCAAGATGGATATGAGTCAACAGAACGTGGGTGACATCAGACGCGGAAAAGCCATGTGCTTTGAGAGCCGCTTGAAGTGCAGGAAGAGTCGAGCCGGGGCCGCATTCGACCAGCACCGCCCCGCCCGAATGTTTGATCAGATACGCGGCAATTGCCTGCGTCTTGCCCTGAAAGTTCAAATCAAGTGTGATAACTTCGGTCTTTGCCATGCGGTCACATCCCTGGAAATATGAGTTGATGAAAAGTTGGAAAACGTTTTCGCCAGATCCGATTCGCACTCCACACGGCAAACCGGAACGCCTCGCTCCATCAATTGCGCCTCAAGTTTATCACTTCCACCGCGACCGCCAAACGAAGCAGCCGAAAGCAAGATCACAGCCGGATGCAAAATGCGGCGCTGAAGATCGTCCACCGCGATCATCAGGTCGGGACGGATGGTGGGCGTGACGAGAATAACGCTCGAGCCGGAGGGTAAATGCCGGGATTGGGCGCCGACCAACGCGGCCAGCGGCAGGTTGCCTTTGCCTTCGAGAAATGCGAGCGTTTCCAGGATCTTGTTCTCCTGCCGTTCGTTATGTTCAGCGGGAATCATCGTGTAGGCGCGGTCTGCGGTTACAAAACCAACCGAGCGCTTTTGCTTGATGAAATAATGAGCCAATGAAGCTGTGATGGTAATGCCATATTCCAGCGTGGAGGGCGGAAGAGTGAACCTGGGACGGCGTGTGAAAAGCATATCTTCGACGGGTAATTCGGGCATTTCAGCGTGAGGCCGCACCGCCTGCACGCTTAACTGCGCGTCGAGGAAGAGCCAAACTTCGGCTTGCGGGTCCTGGTCGAATTCCTTCACCATTAATTGGCCGCGCCGCACGGAGGTGGGCCAATGAATACGCTTCATCGGATCGCCGGAGTTATATTCACGCACGCCGGAAGCATGAGGGGTGATATCCGTTGATTTGCGGCGGGTTACCTGTCCACCGGGAAGAAGTCCGGGAGGTGAAAGGAATGATTCAATCGGGAAGATCATCGGAAGAACAGTCACCGATTTCAAGGCACTGATGCTTTTCTGGATGCGGAACAAACCCAGCGGATCGGAAACCGTGACGATGGTCGGCCCCAACGGAAAACTGCCGCGACGAGTCAGCCACATGCGCGCGGCATACGTTTGTTTTTGACGGCCGCGCAGGTTGGTCAGCAGGCGGGAGCCGGAGGTGGAAATCGGTGTGGCGTTCCTGACTTCGACCCACAAAGCAGGCAAACGGCTTCGGTTGTTAATATCGAAACGCTCTTTGAAAACATCCCCCACACTGCCGCGGCGGGCGTCCGAGTTGCGTTCCACGCGCAGGGAACGCGCGATGAAAAAGGTCCAGAGCCAGGCACCGATGGACAACATCAAGCCCAGATACAACATGCGGGAATAGAAAGGCGGCCCGCCCGCCAACATACCCGCCAGGCCGGCAAGGATCATAAGCGCAATAAGGATACGACTGGGAGTCATTTTCTGCTAGAGTGGGCTAATTTCTTTTTCAACACAGAGCACACGGAGAGCACAGGGTTTCTTTCTCCTGTTTTTTTCTCCGTGGACTCTGTGATCTCTGTGGTGAATGATTCATTGATGCTACGCAGAGGAAAAGCCCTACCCCTAGCCCTCCCCAAATCCCCCAACCCCGCAAAGAACGTGGGGCAGGCAAGCGGGGATATTTGGGGAGGGAGAGTAGATGAAAGAGAGGTTACCGCGTAAGATGAGTGATTCATAAGCCCGGGAAATCAGCCACCTGCTCATTTCGATTTTATATTGGCGTTGGCTTCGGAGGCGGGCGCCTGGAAACCGCCGCCCGGTACCGGCATGGCGTGAATGATATCCTGAACGATCCGATCGGCGCCCAATTCACGCAGGCGCGCTTCGGGGCTGACGATGATGCGATGCGCTAAAACCGGAATGGCCAAATCTTTCACGTCATCCGGCAAAACATAATCGCGCCCATGAAGCGCAGCGTAAGCCTGGCAGACGCGCGCCAAACCCAAGGTGCCGCGCGGACTTGCACCGAGATAAATATCAGCGGACTGGCGCGTGCGCCGCGTCAGGTCGGTAATGTAGCGTTTGGCCGCTTGGGAGAGGTAAACGCTTTTGATGGCCTCCGCCGCTTCCAAAACCTCCTGCGCCTTGACCACTGCCTGGAGTGTTTCGATGGGATGCTTGAACTGCTGTCCATCGAGGATCTTGATCTCGTCCATTAACTCGGGATAGCCAAGCCGGACACGCATGAGGAAACGGTCCAGTTGAGCCTCCGGGAGCGGGAAGGTGCCTTCATATTCGATTGGGTTCTGGGTGGCAAGCACCATGAACGGGCGCGGCAGAATGTGCGTCACGCCATCCACCGTGACCTGATGCTCCTCCATGGCTTCCAGCAGTGCGGCCTGGGTCTTGGGCGTGGCACGGTTGATCTCGTCCGCCAGGATGATCTGGCCGATGATCGGGCCGGCGCGGAACTCGAATTCCCTGGCCTGCTGGTTATAAATGGAAACACCGGTCACATCGCTGGGAAGCATATCGGGCGTGAACTGGATGCGGCTGAAGGAGCAATCCAGCGAACGCGCCAGACTGCGCGCCATCATGGTCTTGCCCACGCCGGGCACATCCTCGATCAGGATATGCCCCTGGCATAACAGTCCAATAACAATTAATTCCAGCGCGTCACGCTTGCCCACAATGACCTTTTCCAGATTACTGATAAGACGCGTACCGAATGTTTTGATATCCATTGGGATGATCCTATGAAAAGAATGCACCGATTCTACCTTGCAATCCGGCAGAAAAGCAAGGAAGGAATTCTTCGTGTATAATCTTCCCATCGCCCCCGTAGCTCAATGGATAGAGTGCCTGACTTCGAATCAGTAGGTTGAGAGTTCGAGCCTCTCCGGGGGCACACAAATCTGCCGGAAATAAAGCAAATACATGCCAAATATAGCAAAAATAGAGCCTCCTTAATCGGAGGCTCTATTTACTACTGCAACCTTACTGCAACCAGAATGATCGGGATAACCTTTATTTTACAGGCTGCGCCATATTCAGAATGATATGTCCAACTTATCGCCCTGTGTTTCAGAAGGCGATTCTATCGAACTTGCGATTTCTTCAGTCCGCTTTTCAATCCTCGATGCCAACGAATTTTCGCCTTTTCCAAACAGGTCTTCAATCAGTTTTTGGTTTGGCTTTCTGTGGATTGCATCATATACCTCATATCGCCGATAAATTTCAGTAATGTCACCGTAAGCAAAGAAATACAGGATACGTCCTGCATGGTCTGTGTATTTATAGGCAAGATCACTCGCAAGACACCGAATTAATCTTGTATTTCCATATTCTCCAAACAAATTGGCAACGTCTGTTATGGTGAATTGTCCGCCTGTTTTAAACAAACGGTAACTCTTAAGTTTGCTAGAATCAAAGCCCGTACTTTCACATTTATTACGCCACTTTGCCTCGCGCCCATCAAAATACGCACCGAGCCTTTTGGGTTGGGCAAGCCGTTTGTCAACAGATGCAAGTTTTTCAATTTGCATATCAGCCCAATTGTTTGCCAGTTTTTCAATGATCGCACAGATCTTCTTGTCCAACCAATACCATTCCTGCAAATGCGCAGTTTTGTCAAATTCCGCAAAGTGCCCGAATTCATGGCATGTTGTATGTAGAAGGTATTTCCAATATATGAATTCACGACTGCTTGAAGCCTCAAAAATTGGATGCCTAGCGTGATAGTAAATATATTGCAAATGCAGACAAACGTAATTGCTCATGGTGTGCCCAGCGCAACTCCAGTAGGGCCTTGGAATATCCATGTATTCATGGTCTTTAACATTGGCAATAAATACTACAGGCATGTGAAGTTGTTCAGGTATGAGTTGGTAAACCAAACGACAAAATTCTGGCGCTACCAAATGATCGTTAAAAAACGTTATCATTCACACACTTCCTAAGCACGGACCACTGTTTCAAGATCAAGACTTTCTTTATTTCTAAATTGTTGTAATGATCTAATTGGTTTATCATTTCAAATCTCGTTATTTGTTTGGGTTTCATATGCGCCTATTTGCTCCTCAATCTTCTTGAGCTCATCGCTTATATCAATCGGGGTGAGCAGTTCGTCCATCTTTTCTGCGGTTTCTTCTTGCATCGAAGGCAACACATGACTATAAACATTCAGTGTCAAACTGATATCCGAATGGCCCAGCCTTTCCTGCACAATCTTGGGATGTGTCCCCTGCTGAAGCATCAATGTGGCTGCAGTGTGACGCAGATCATGGAAACGAATATCCGGCAGGCCTGCTTCCTTCAGCAGTCTCTTGAAGTGGTGATAAAGATTGCTGGGATCCATAGGCGTTCCAATGGACGAGGGAAAAATCAAGTCATTCTCTTGCCAGGTATCCCCTGCTAGCTTTCGTTCCTCAACCTGTAGATTCTGATGAACTCGCAGTTTTTCCAGGGTTACTGTACCTAATATGATCATCCTTCGACCTGCGGCAGATTTTGGTTCGGTAAAGACCAACCCCAACGCTTGCCTTTGAAGTTGGCGTTGTATTTGAAGACTTTGTTTTTTCCAATCCAGATCAGACCACCTCAGGCCAAGTAATTCGCCCTGCCTCAAGCCAGTCGAGACAGCCAGCCAATAAACCGCTTCCAAGGAGGTTCCCCTAGCGGCCACCAACAACTTTTGGGCTTCCATGTCAGAAAGAGTTTTCATCTCTTTGCGCCGGAATTTGGGTCGAGTTACAGCATCAGCGGGATTGGCAACAATAGTACCTAAGCGAACTGCCTGTTTGAGCGCTTTATGAAGCACCGCGTGAATCAAGATCACAGTCCTGGAGCTTGTGCCTTGGCGAAGCTTCTCACTATATAGAATCTGAATCTGGTCCGGTCGAAGGTCCTTCAGTTTGATTCTTCCGAGCTGGGGTAAGATGTGATCGCGTACAATCTGACTGTATTGGATGAGTGTGTTCGGTCGAATCGAGCCTTGGATCAAAATGAGCCATTGCTGGAGATATTCGCTAAATGGCCTCTGGGCACCCTCCAAAGTCATTCCAGCCTGGACCTGAGTGCACATCTTGTGGAGCCAATTCAATCCCTCGCTCTGTGTCTTGGTATATTTGCTGATTCGATGACCTTGGATGGAAACTTGGGCAATCCAAAGGCCGTCCTTCCGTTTATATATACTGCCTTCCCCTTGACCTCGTTTTTTGGACATATGTTTTTCCTTTCTTTTTGTATCCATCTGAATATGGTGTAGAAGTGTAGAACTGTAGACACAGGGCCACGGCGCCATGCCCTACATCTCCGGTTCATCCGATACTTCTGTTTTCGGAATCTGACTGGTTCGGACATATCGATTCGTTTTGCCGCTTTTGATCTCCTTCACGCTGCCCTCTGCAATCAATTTGTCGATAATCTGTTTAACTTCCGCTGCGGATAAACCTGTGAATTGCTCGATTTCCCGTTTGGTCGGGTTAACCTTTTCAATAATGGCTCTTTTGACTTTATCGCGTGAGGTCAACGAGTTTTGCTTACCATTCTCTTGATTCACCTGCCGGTAGGTTTCATGGAGATTTCGTCGCCAGCGTTCAACAATTCCCTGAGCCTTAGCCCAATTTTTCATCTTGATTGAGGAATTCCCATCCTTACTAGCGAAAAGAGCTGCTACTCGCAAAGCCTTTTCAGGGAACCGACCATAGTTGCCATCAAAGTCTGGAGTGCTGATCTTGGACAGTAATTTGAGTAACGCCGAACGATAATAGTAATATGCATCTTTCACTTCCGGGTCTAATGCTAGGGAGGGTTCACAACCGGGAACGAAACTGCCTAAACTTTCATGCCACTCACGGATAGGCCGCCATAAGCTCTCTGGGATTATCATCTCGCCGTCTGGAAATCTTTCATCCTTGAACAATCCTTCCGGAGGAATTACAAGCACCATTCTGGCCAGGTAACCATCACGCCAGAGACGTCCCCCTACCTTTGCAACCTGTACAAGGTCTGCAGGTGTCAGGCATCCCAACAGGGCAAGATATGGTTTTTTGATCTCCTCGTTTCCTCTGATGAGCGTGGAACGACTGTATACTGACGGTGTGTCATCCAGTATTCGCAACAACCTGCTGAAATCAGCATAAGGCCCATCACTGCGCATCATGGCTTGAAGATTTGCGCCAAATTCATCATAGTACCAGCCACGTTGACCCCCAAAGGCTGGCATCAGTTTTGCATTGTTCCTGAATTCTTCGCTAAGACCGGTTGACGATTCATAATACTTGACAGACATTTCCATAATCATTCTCTGAGGGGTTATGTCTTCCGGCAAAAGCAGGAAATCCACATGAGCTTTCAGCATGACTTGCTTGGCTATATCTACAGCCGAGGATTTTGCTTGGAGAGTGGTTCTGCCAATCAGCAGTATGTACAAACTGGTATAACGAACTTTTCCAAAAAGGATCGGAACTCTTCTACCTGCAACCGCGGATAGAATCCACAGGCCGATAGACTCATGGTAACCATCATAAGAGTCTGGACTCCATTTTCGGCTAAATTCAATATATTCATCCAGCCAAGGACAGCCATCGAGGCCAAGATTCGGATCGAGTCGCGCTTCTTCGGGTAGATCGGGTGCAGGAACCCCTTTGAATTCTGATGTATAATTAGGCATAAGTATCTCCATTCGAAGTGTGAGTTACTTGCTCGGACCTATTGGTCGCTCTAACGGCCAATAGGTTTTTTGTTGGATCACTAGAGTTATTGGCGATAAAAGTTTCGAGATCACTGGGGCGACATCGCACTGATTTGCCGATCCTAACTGCCGGGAGTTCGCCTCGTCTCCAGAGATTGAACACCGCCGATCGCGACACGCCTAAAATATTTGCAATTTCATTGGCCTTCATTAACTTTTCCATAAATTACTCCTTAGGTTGACACCACCAGCACAAAACTGCTCATGCTAATAGCAGCTCTTGCATGGCGGCTTGCTCAATGCGCTTCCTGGCCATTGCAAAATACTTCGGGTCTATCTCGCAACCGATAAAATTGCGACCCAACTGCATACAAGCCACGCCGGTCGTGCCACTACCCATAAAGGGATCAAAGATAACATCGCCTTCATTTGAACTCGTCAATATGAAATCGTTCATTATTCGGACCGGTTTCTCGGTTGGATGTTCTGTTTCATTTTGCCCAGTTTTATATTTGATTACCGTATTTCTGCATTTGCTGTTGAATACCGCCCCATGTTTTTTTCCATAACTGCACAACTCAATTCCACTAAGCCATATTTTATCTCCGTTCATGGGGGACGGATTTGTTTTTTCCCAAACTATACAACGGGTTGAAATATCGTAGTCTCGAAGAAATTTGTCAAGAAAAGAATATTGAAGTCGCCCACAGAAAATATAAAATGAACCGTCACAAATTCTTATGGCTTGACTTAGAAATACCGATAAATCCATTTCTGCATTATCCGCAATTCCTTTGTCTAACGTTCGTAATCCGTTTGAATCTCTGTTGACCTCGTTGTATGGGATGTCAGTAATCAGCAGGTCCACGCTTTTATCTGGCATGGACTTCATAAACTCGATACAATCAACATAATGTAATTCGTAATTACTCATTGTTTTGTCTTCCTTTCGTTTTATGGTTTCATGTAAATTATTGCAAAAAAAGTAGGATAGTGAATTTAACTTTTCACTATCCTACTTTTACTTGCATACTTACATTGTTGCCATGACAACGATGTAAGATTTTGTCAGTTGTTTTGTAAGATCTTTTGTTAGCTTTTGGTTTGTCTAAGAGTGTAGTTCAAGTGTAGGGTACGAACATAACCAGGAGAAAGGTGGAGATCGCCTGCCAAGTCTTCCAAGGTGTACTTCATTCCATTTTTCTTGCAGTCATCATAATATTGAAACCAAGCATCCCGAGGTGCTTCCTTGGGTGGTCTTTCTGGTCCCTGGGGTTTTTGGGGTCGTGCGTCCTCAATAATGTCTGTTGCTTTGGCGGGTGTAATCGGCCAGAAACGTAGAATCTCGTTGTAGATCAGGTTAAACACGTTTTCCATATGGGTGTGGTGAGATTTAATCGAGCTAAAATTATTAAAGAATATTTGCAGCCGCCCATTATCTAGTTGACGAATTTCGATCACGGCAAGCACTCCCCCGAAATCTGAAGAATACGCCATACTTCCTATGAAAGTTAGCGTAGGTTGGATAAATTCTGGTCCCGGAAGATTATCTTCTTCATAAGATTCAGGCGTATGATAGGTGGCTTCAACGATATATTCTCGCCCAGCATACGAAACCTTGCCCATGTCGAGATCTTCAACAAATGACCGTAACCAAGCAATGAAATTTGAAAAGCTGGCCCTAACAAAAATCTCCATCTTCTTTTCTGCATCTCCATTCATCGATAACTGGACGTGCTGATGAATTTTGGGAGAATTATACTAAACTACCATTTTTTGAATCGACCAAGTACTGGGAGGCCCAGTTGCGGCCCCCCAGTACTCTTTGCCTTACAATACTTCCACAATCTCCACGCTATAGCCAAATTCACCGGTGTGCTCTGCGAGACGCAAATAATTCTCACAAGTTATTACCCAGACGCCTGCCCCGACTGGTCTGGGATTGCTCGATCTATGGAATTGAATAATCTTTCCGATCAACTTACTCGCCTGGACTTTCTCCTCGGCGGGTCCGGTCTCATTCCAGATTGTGAATTCGGTAGTTGGCTTAATTGGCGGAAAACCTTTCCGCTTTTTCCAATAGCGCATGTTTCTAAGCACAAAGCACCTCCTGTGATGTAATATTTTGTTCTTGCTTATGGCTTCTAATAACTCCGTAGCCACGGCCTGAATACGCCTAAAAAGCTCGAAATTGAAAGCGCCAAAAATAGTATATTTCTGTCTTATTTATAGTCTTGTTACAAGACCATGCTCTCTGGAGACAGGAACTAAAGCGCCTCCTGGACTTCGGCTACCTGTCTCTGGGTAGAAGAAAATGCAGCCAGTGATTGCTCTACATATTGAATAATCTCCATTGCAGCAACTCGAATACGCTCTAGATGCTCCATAATCATGTCCGAAGTGGCTCCATGTAGAGCAACGTAGTTCGGGCTACAAGTGGATTGAAGCCCAAAATGCCTGCAAACCACAAAGGCGGTCGACTCGGCCTCAAGCTCCTTGACGCATATCGGAAGATCAGATCCGTGGTGCAGCATGATCTCATGAGCAAGTTCATGAATGATCGTAGAAGTTCCTGCGCTTGGATCAATTTCAATGCAGCCACCTTTGGATACACCTTGAATTTCACCTTCCAATTCTTTCTCAGTAATGGTGATCCCCTTTTCTCTTGCAAAAGCCATTAGATGTTCGGCGAGGAAAGAATTCTTCTCTGGCTTCTTCCAATCTGGAGGTTCTGGAAGCGGTTCACCGTCGGTCTGCGATACGTCGAAAACGTAACAAATCTTGAACCCTCGAAGAGTCATTCGATCTTCATCCTTCTCTTGAGTTTCCTTACTCACCCAGATTGGCGCCAAAATCGGGATGCCCTTCTCACCTTTCTTGACGAAACGATTGTAGCTGTTCCACTGATGAAAGCCGGCAACCTGGGTTGCGTTCGGAAAAGCCATCAAAATCAGCCATGAGTTATACAGGCTATATCGATGGAAACGTGAAATGCTATCCAGATACCGTAGCATGTCTTCACTCATGCGGGCGGCATCGGTCGCCAGCGCCAATTCTTCGACGCGGGCTGTTATACGTTCGATCAAATCCTTGAATTTAGGTTGTTGGGAAGTTGTTGTATTCATTTGTCATTTTCCTTTTTGGGATTAGTTCCGTTATGGAACTAGAAATTGAATGTCACCGTTTTGTGGGTAAAACGGTATTGTTGCCACCTGTCAGTCTTGTTACAAGCCTATAATTTCGCGCTGTAGTGTGTGTTGTCACCTGCCAGTCTTGTAACAAGACTAAAACTGAGACAAGCGGAAAGTTCATAGATGAGCGATCAATGGAACCCGAAGTCTAACCATAACAATCACGAAAATCGGCTTCCTGATCCCTGGATTCCCTTCAAACAAACCCCAGCCCCCTTTCCTTTAGCGAGACCCAGCGACTCCCCCCAATCACAAGATGATCCAGTACATCGATGTCAAGCAGCTTGCCTGCCTGCACGACTGCTCTGGTTACGGCCACATCATCCGGGCTGGGAGTAGGATCGCCGCTGGGGTGATTATGAGCAACGATCAGTGCGCTGGCATTGCGCCGGATTGCAGCTTTGAATATTTCCCCAACTCTGATTTGCGAAGTGTTCAGCGAACCTTGATAGACTTCCACAATATCCAGAACGTGATTTCGGGTATCAAGCAGCAGAACACGGAGATGCTCCTGTTCCAGCAAGGCCATCTCGCCTTGAATCAAAGCCGCTGCATCGGCTGGGGAATTGATCGTGGGTCGTTCTTCACCTGGAGCACTTAAACGCTGACCCAAATTGAGGGCAGCTTTGAGCCGGACAGCAGTCACTTGGCTTATCCCTCTAATCTTCGCCAATTCATCAGGGTGCGCCTGGTAGATGCGGCGAACATCACCGCCGAAATAAGAAAGCAAAGCCTCAGCGATTTCGATTTGCTTGGCTCCGCCGATCAGTGCTGCCAGCAGTTCCGAGACATTACAGGCACCAGGATTCTGGGTGACTCGGTAGGCAGGCTGCTCATGCAAGGGTAAGCACTTTAGTTTGGTGGGTTCATAAGTTGTATTCATGGTATATGTCCTTATCGTTTGAATTGATCCAAGCGCCGGTCCAGTTCATATTGACCGGAGGTGAGATAGCGAACGAACTCAATGACGAACCAGATAGCCCAGCCCAAGGTGAGCAGGACTATCAGAGTGAACATGGTAGTTAACATGGTTGGTTTTCCTTTGTTTAGGGGGAATAAATAACGGGAAGCGACTATTGTTATCGCTTCCCGTTTGGAGGGATTAGAAGGGAAGTTGGTCTGTGCCATTCCAGCGAGCACGAACTTCCTCTTCGTCGACATACTCAAGACAGTCGAGGCACAAAAGGTGCTCTTCGATATCGTCGCATACTTCACCTTCGCTGAAGTGCATCCCGCCAGTGGTGGTCAGGACGACATGGCGATGCAGGCAGGGCAGGATATTGACGTGCACGGATAAGTCTTGTGTCTGCATATCCTTATTTCTTCTTTCCGCCGCTGCACCACGAGCCATCATCCAGCTTATGGCTGTACCAGGACTTGTTGTTCTTCTCGAAGTG
>Ga0182027_10011396_pt1 | contig 12571 bp, 10 predicted proteins | sample 712E1DmetaG_FD_121300 | JGI IMG/M metagenome (GOLD analysis project Ga0182027, IMG submission 121300) | Permafrost microbial communities from Stordalen Mire, Sweden - 712E1D metaG (Illumina Assembly) | ecosystem: Environmental > Terrestrial > Soil > Wetlands > Permafrost | place: Sweden...
CCTGTCGAGATGACAATTATCCGATCGGACAATAAGATGATGCAGAGTATTTCGCTACCCTATGGTCTTTCCCCTGACCTCGCGAGTTTTTGGCATCCTGCCCAATGGAGCGTCCGTGGAGGCTTGGACACTCAGTGGATCTGGTGGCCTGTTGCTCGAAATCATCACATATGGCGCCACTGTCACGCGGCTTCTGGTGCCTGACCGGAATGGACGCCTGGCTGATGTCGTCCTGGGCTTTAACAACCTCGACTCTTACAAATCGAGTCGTGCGTACTCTGGGGCAATTATCGGAAGAGTAGCGGGACGAACAACTGGCGCCCGGTTCAGCTTGGAGGGAAATACATACCAGCTTGCGCGCAACGATGGCTTAAACCATCTCCACGGGGGCATCGAAGGATTCGACAAGAAGGTCTGGTCAGCTTGCCCCATAGAGAATTCGAACGGCGCGCCGTCTCTGCGCCTCACCTATCGGAGTCCCGACAGAGAAGAGGGCTATCCTGGAAATGTAGATGTCGCCGTCACCTATACTGTCACCGCCGACAATGTCTTTTTGGTTGAGACCGAGGCTGTCTCGGACCGCCCCACGCCATTCAGTCTGACGCAACACTCATACTTCAACCTTGCCGGAGATGCTGCCGGCTCAATCGGCGATCACGAACTCCAGATCCATTCCGATGCGTTCGTCCTCACAGACGAACGGATGACCCTGCTCGGAAGAATGAGATCGGTGAGTGGCCAAGCAAATGATTTCCGCGACCTTCGCAACCTTGGAGATGCCATCCCGGCACTGTTTCAAAACCACGGGGATCTCTATCTCATACGCAGAGCGGAGCAGAGCAGTGCTGAATTGAGGCCAATGCCAGCTGCCCGGTTGGTACATACGGGCAGTGGACGTGTGCTTGAATTGTCCACGACTGAGCCCTATGTACAGCTTTATACGGGTACCGGTCTCGACGGACTATTAACCGGGAAGTCCGGAAGCAACTACGGACGGCACGCCGGCGTTTGTCTCGAATGCGAACGTTACCCCGACGGAGCGAATTCTCCGAGTTCAGGCAACAACATTCTGCGGCCAGGAAAGCCTCAACGTGATATCACGACTTACTCCTTTTCAACGCTGCCGTGAACCAATGTTTTTCCGAAAGCGGCACCTGAGAATGCAAGACATATTCTTAAGAGGTAATTGATTATGGGTACCAGTGCGACCGTGCTCGACAAATCGCCGATCTGCCAGGACTATAGCCTGACCGGCGTCAACTCTCAGCTTGCCATCGAGAAAGGCCTCGCCGAAGCCGACTGGTATCAATGCTCCGTGCCGCGCGAAACGATGCGCCAGTTGCTGGTTCGCCGCGATGGACCCGCAATCCGCGACACTGTCCTCTGGTTTGCGCTCATCATCGGCGCTGGACTTGCAACCTGGAAGCTCTGGGGTTCCTGGTGGGCGATCGTGCCCTATGCAATCTATTGCGCGCTTTACGCATCCACTTCCGACTCACGCTGGCATGAGAGCAGCCACGGAACTGCGTTCAAGACGGACTGGATGAACAACGCGCTTTATGAAATCGCCTCGTTCATGGTGATGCGGGAGTCGACAGTCTGGCGCTGGAGCCACAACCGTCATCACAGCGACACCATCATTGTAGGCCGCGATCCTGAAATCGCCGTGCCCCCACCGCCCGATTGGAGAGCAATCGTTCTGACGTTCCTCGGCGTGCGCGCTTATCCGAATTATTTTCCTGCCGTGATAAGGCACTGCATTGGCCGCATGTCCGCCGCCGAAAAGACCTTCATTCCCGAGATAGAATTTCCCAAAGTCTATCTAAGAGCGCGCATCTACTTCCTCATCTATACCTCTGTCATCGGGATTTCAATCTACGAACGCAGCTTTCTCCCGCTCATGCTCGTCGGGCTCGCCAATCTTTTCGGCTACTGGCTCATGCCCATTTACGGGATGACGCAGCATGCGGGCCTCGCTGAAAATGTGCTCGACCACCGTCTCAACTGCAGGACCGTGAACATGAATCCGATCAACCGCTATTTCTACTGGAACATGAACTATCACGTCGAGCACCACATGTTCCCTCTTGTTCCCTATCACGCCTTGCCGCGACTGCATGCAGTCGTCAAGGACGACTGTCCCACACCGTACGCCGGCATTTCCGCCGCGTGGCGCGAGATTGTTTCCGCCCTGTTCAGGCAGATGAAGGATCCTTCCTATCATGTCAGGCGCCAGTTGCCGCCGCCAAAGACGCGCATCCGTGAGGCGATCATTGCGTCCAAGGCCGAGGCCGATGCTCAAGGCTGGATCGAGATATGCACGGCAACCAGTTTAGGGCGAGGCGACGTCGTCCGCTTTGATCACGGCAAGAAGTCATACGCACTCTATCGCGATCAAGAGGGTAGCTTGTTCGCGACCGACGGATTCTGTACGCACGGCAATACCCATCTCGCCGACGGCCTTGTGAAAGGGAAGATTATTGAATGCCCCAAGCATAACGGGCGCTTCAATCTGATTGACGGCTCGCCGGCGCGCTCGCCCGTCTGCCGGGGGCTTGCGACCTATCCGGTCGAGGAGTGGAACGGACGAATTCATATCAATGTAATCCATCCCGGGGGCGCAGGTGCACGCTCACAAGAAACCTTCAAGTTCCGAGTGGTGAGTAACCGCAGCGTTGCCACGTTCATCAAGGAACTTATTCTTGAACCCGAGAACGGCAACGAAAAGATCACTTTCGCTCCCGGGGACTATCTGCAACTCGACATTCCCGCCTATGACTCGATCCGCTTTCGCGATTTCGACATCCCTGAGCCCTTCGCGACAGTGTGGAAGAACCAGCATGTCTTCGATCTGGTAGTGCGCAATCCCGAGGCAGGCCGTCGAAACAATTACTCGCTTGCGAGCAATCCGCAAACTGAGCGCCTGCTACGCTTCAACGTCCGCATTGCCACGCCTCCGCCTGGGCAGGACTGTGCGCCCGGCGCCGGTTCCAGTTACGTCTTCTCGCTTAAGCCCGGCGACACGGTCTCCGCCATCGGCCCCTTCGGTGATTTCCATATCAAGCCGACGCAACATGAGATGGTTTATATCGGCGGTGGCGCCGGTATGGCTCCACTGCGCGCACATCTAGCGCACTTGCTTGAGAGCCAGCCGACCGCGCGCAAGATCAGCTACTGGTACGGCGCGCGCTCAAGACAAGAGGTTTTTTATGAAGAGTATTTCCGCGATCTCGCAGCCGTTCACCCAAATTTCACCTTTCACCTGGCGCTCTCTTCGCCGCTCGCAGAGGACAATTGGATCGGCCATACCGGCCTTATCCACGACGTCGTTCTCGAGAGCTATTTGCGCAAACACCACGCTTCAGCGGCACTGGAATACTACCTGTGCGGACCGCCCATGATGATCAAAGCCTGCAATCGGATGCTCGCCGGGCTTGGCGTCCCAGCACAGCAGATCGCCTACGACGAATTCTAGAAAGGCCAGAAATGAAACCCCATACCGGTTTTCTAAATGACGGTTCAGCAGATGCTCCAAAGCTCAATGTTTATTTAAACCTGGATAATCTCGTCGATCTGCGTGCGAATAGCTCATGGCCTCATCTCGACGGCTTGTCCGGCTACCAGCTGCTAATTGCGGATGGTTTTGAAGGTGTTCAGCTCACGACGGATGACCCTCCGATTGCAAATGCGCCCATGCCACACTGCGGCCTGGACCGGATCAACACACCTGCAGAGGCGGATCAAGTCGCCGCCAAACACGCTGAGCGTAGCGATCTTTGCTTCACAGTTCACGCTGGCTGGGGCCTGGAAGACGAGGATGAAACCTTTCGGCTCGTCGAAGCGATACTTACCGCCTCCGATCAATACCATCTACCCATCTTCATCGAAACACATCGCGCCACGATTACCCAGGATTTGTGGCGAACCGTGCAGATCACGAAAGCATTCCCGGAAGTTCGCTTCAACGGAGACTTCAGTCACTACTATTGCGGGCAGGAACTTGTCTATGGCGACTGGAAAAGCAAGCTCGCATTCATGGAACCCATTTTCGATCGGGTCGGATTCATTCATGGCCGCATCGCGAGCTCCGGCTGCATGCAAGTGCCGATCGATTCGGACCTGACTGCCCGACCACGACAAGCACACGGCGATATCGATTATCTTGCCCATTTCAAAGAACTGTGGACGCGCGCAATGCTCGGATTCCTTCGAGCTGCCCGCCGAGGAGATGTGCTCATCTTCGCACCCGAACTTTTAACGGGAAGACACTACTACGCCCGGATGTTTCCAAATCCTTCCGGTCAACTTCTCGAGGAGTCCGACCGCTATGCGCAAGCCCTTCTCTACAAAGACCTGGCCCGGGCATGCTTTGCGGAAGCCTCGGAGCTCGTGTCAAGGAGTGTGACTGAGTGAATGTGCCTATCAATTTGCGCTATGTTGTTTTTTTGGGCAGTACCGCCGCTCTGGGAGGCCTGCTGTTCGGGTTCGACATCGCTATCATCACTGGTGCGGGTCCGTTTATTACCCGTGAATTCGCATTGAGCGATATCGGCCTCGGGTGGGCCTTCAGTTCATTGCTGTTTGGCTGCGTGCTGGGTTGCTTTATCGCAGGAAAGCTTACAGACAAGTACGGACGCAAGAAGCTGCTGCTGGGTGTCGCAGTGCTATTTGCTTTGACTTCTATCGCCACAGCCTTGGCGTCCAGTTTTACTGCCTTTGTTACTGCTCGCTTCCTGGGAGGGTTGGCGGTAGGCGGCGTCTCCCTGTTGTCTCCCATGTATGTGTCGGAGGTTTCCCCTCCTTCTATCCGTGGTCGCATGGGAACTCTGTACCAGATGTCGATCATCACCGGCATCATCGTGTCCTACGGCATCAACTACCTCCTGAGAAATACAGGGCCGAATAATTGGAGATGGATGTTTCTAACCGGAGTTGTGCCATCGGCGGTGTTTTTGATATTCATCGCACTCGCTCCCGAAACTCCTCGGTTTCTCGCGATGACAGGCAAACTGCACGAGGCATTTGCCTTGCTTGAACGTATAGGTGGCGCCGAGAGCGCTCGCGCACAGATATCGGAGATCGCGGCAACCCTTCACAAGGAACCGCAGACCTGGCGCGCACTCATGCGACCAGGTGTCCGCCGCGCGCTATTGGTCAGTGCGGGCCTTGCAATTCTTATCCATGTCTCGGGGATCAACACCATCGTTGACTACGCTCCAGCGATCTTTCAGTCGGCCGGTTGGAGAGTGGATGGCGCTTTAGCTTCCACATTCATCGTTGGCCTGACGGAGTTTCTCTTCACGATCATCTCCTTCTGGGTTATCGATCGGTATGGCCGCAAGCCGCTCTATATTGTTGGGTCGCTTGGCATGGCGCTGTCTTTACTTATGCTCACCGCGACAGTGATGGCCGGCCGTTTCCACGGCGCCCTCGTTCTGGCGCTGATATTGACCTATCTGGCTTTCTTCGCATCCTGCATAGGGCCTGTGTTTTGGACGCTCATTCCAGAGATATTCCCGAACGATGTGCGTGGGATGGCAATGACGGTACCCGTGCTTATCCAATGGGTAGCCAATGCTATTGTCGTGCTCCTGTTTCCCTATGCGTTTCATGTCATTGGCAAAACGTTCACCTTCAGCTTTCTCGCGGCGATGGCGCTTGGACAGGGGATCTTTGCATGGCTTTGCGTACCAGAGACCAAGAACAAGCGATTGGAGGAAATCGAAGAATATTGGAACAATTCGGGGCAAGCCGCATCCGCAAAGTCTGTCTGAAGAACAGGCACGCATTACGAAGCGGTGATTGAGTACGGATGAATATCAGGTTTCGATGATTGCTGTATGGATCTTCCTGATAGCGAACACGTTCAAGGGGTTGACCTTAAAGCGCCGTGGATACGCTCAGCTAGTTCCATTGAATTCATGTATTGCATCGAGCATGGCAACAATATTCTCAACCGGTGTTGCTGCCTGCACATTATGAACGGTATTAAACACGAACCCTCCATTGGATGAGAATATCTCGCACCTTTGCAGAACCTGTTCTCTGACTTCAGCTGGTGTTCCGAACGGAAGGACTCTTTGCGTGTCGACTCCCCCTCCCCAAAAAACGAGACGATCTCCGAACTCGGATTTCAATTGCCTGGGGTCCATTCCTGCCGCGGAACACTGCACCGGATTGAGAATGTCGAACCCAGCCTCGACGAGAGATGGAAGAAACTTGAAGATTGCTCCGCAGGAATGTTTGAAGGTCTTCCATTGCGTGTGCTTGTGAACCCAATCATTGACTTGTTTGTAGTAAGGAAAGTACAAATCATTGAAGGTTTTTACAGAGCAGAAGGCGGACGTCTGAGTTCCGAAATCCGTGCCGCAGATGAAGGCCGCTTGTATGCTGTTGCCGATTGCCGCATGAATTTTTTCAAGATTCAGGATGGCTGTCTCGCATTGGCGTTCAAATACCTTATGGATATAATCCTGCCTGCTCCTGGTGGAGACGTACCACTCAGCGACGTCGCGAATGCCCCTGGGGTGCTTGAGCGAAGGGCCCGGCACCAATGCGATATCGCCGAATGCAGTGCCGCCAAAGGTGGCGATCACTCCACGGCCCGTCAGGGCGGCCGCATGCGTGGCTCGAACAATATGGTCGAGGTCGGCCTGCGAGATCAGGCCATACTCCTCCAGATTATCCTCGGGATTTAGTCTTTCTTCGTCGATTGGGTCCTGGCGGACGATGCAGTCGAAGAAATGGCCGCCACTTGGCATGCGCCCGCTCGGAGCAACCGTAGTGTCGCCTTCCGGGTAGATCAGAGTGCCGCCGTCAGAGTCCATCGAGGTGTTGAAGTCCCTTGCGACCTGCACGTCGAGTCCGTTCAATCTCCACGGTTTCCATTCATCCGCAGGAAATCCAAACATGGTATTGCGCGCGAAGACGCCGACCACATCAAGCCGCATCGCCTCGATCAGATCTTCATCCAAGAGCCCCAGCATCTGGAATGGCTCGTGGACCCGCACGGGGCGCTTTTCAAGTCCGTAATAGTCACGCAGCGCAGCCACGCAGCTCACATGCATTCCAGTCGTTGGCGTTCCTCCGAAGTCAATTGGAATTCGGTCGGGCTGCGTGTGGTTGAGAGTTGCGATGATCCGCTCAAGGCTTCCTGTCTTCTCGATCGTGGCAGTCATTGTATTCACTCCTTGCTCTTATCTTTTTCCTGACGCGTATCGTTACCGCTCGCGTGTGTCTGCAATTTTCGAGTTGTTGTATGTCTCCGCCTCTTGGCTATGGTCATCCGCCGCGGGAAACCTCATGCAGTTCGCGAACTCGTCCTGGAAATCAATGTCGGTGGCGAGGCTCACGTGCTCGATCGGAGGCAGCGCGCTTTCCCTGGAGGCGACCAGGAGCATTTTTGCCCCTCGGAGCGCAGTGTTGCCGGCCGCGTAAACCCGTTCGCGGTGCGCCTCGAGCAAGCCGATACGGAGTGCGCTTTCAATTTGCACATAGTTGCCAAAGGCGCCCGCGAGATGGATGCTCTTGAGATCGCCGGCAGTCGCGCCGAGGCGTTTGAGAAGCAGCTTGAATCCCGAGGCTATCGCGCCCTTTGCCAATTGCAGTTCGCGCACGTCGGCCTGACAAAGAACGACGGGGTGGGCAATGGGAAAGAGTTTTGTGCCGTTGGCGATCCGTCCAGAAGGAAGAATAGCCCCGGTGCGAAGGCCGACAGCGATGGCGTCGACAAGTCCGCTGCCGCAGATGCCACGCGGCTCGACGTCGCCAACGACATCTGCATGGATCTCTTCGCCGCAAAGCGACACGTGAGAAATGGCGCCAGTGGCCGCGCGCATGCCCATCCGAATGCATCCAGCTTCAAAGGCCGGCCCCGCGGCGGCAGAGACGCAAACGATGCCAAAGCGGTTGCCGATAGCGATTTCACCGTTTGTTCCGAGGTCGACCATGGCCATGAGATGGTCGCTTTGTGCAATGCCGGTTGCGAGGATTCCGGCAAGGATGTCAGAGCCGACAAACCCTCCCAGACAGGGTGCGAAGCGAATTTTGCAGGTTGACGGCAGATGCCAGCCGAGATCTTGCGGGCAGAATGTCTGACCTCCAAGATTTGGTGAGACGAAGGGGGCATGCGAGAGCGGTTCAACGTCGCAGCCGGAGAACAGATGATGCATTACGGTGTTGCCGACGAGGATGACCTCGGCAACCTCCGGCTCGCGGCCGCGGGCCAGGCGCATGACGAGTTGCCCGAGGAGTACGCGAAGCATCTTGGTCAGATCATCGCCCTGGAGCGTAGCCCGAATTCTGCTCATGACGTCGGAGCCGAACGAGGCCTGGGGATTGAGCTCGGTTTCCACTCCCAGAACTTTGCCGGTAGCGAGGTCAAGGATTTGCGCGGCAATGGTCGTGGTGCCGAGATCGATCGCGATGCCGAGGCCGTGTTTTCCGGAACCGATGAGGCAAGCATCGTCGGTGAGGACATCCATGCGCCACTGGCAGCACTCAAGGACCAGAGGCATGAGGGCGCGCGCCTGACAGGCGAGACGCCAGCCAAGCGCAAGCTGCTCGGGCAGGAAGGCCGTGCGGTCTGGGTCGGTGACAGGAAGGGAGCCGGAAAGGACGCGAACTGCGCACCCTCCACAGGTTCCGGTGCCTCCGCAGGGAAATTCGATGCCTTGGCCTGAGAGTGCCTTGATGAGCTGCGTGCCGACAGGCGTTTCGATTTCCAACGCCAGCGGCTCCAGGCGAATGCGGACTTGATCCCTGCTCATACTGTGTCCACGATGCTGTCGCCGAGTGTTGCCCGGATGGTTTCGCCGGGCGCCACAACCAGGAAATGGGCCGCGTCCCATTCGTGGTCGACCAGGCGCTGGATCAGCTTAAGAGTGCCCTTGATTTCGTCGAAAGCCCAACCTTCCTTGCCGGCCTCGGCGCGTGCTTTGATGCGGCTGGGCTCGTCAGACGGAACGGCTGTGGAGATATAGGTGAGGCCTGAATAGTGACTGCGAAAGGCGTTGAATTGCTCGAATAAATAGGCGCCGTTTTCCTCGCCGTACTGGGCGGTCAACTCAGCGAGAGTGCGGCGCTCTCCAAGCGAAGTTTTTTGCGAGGTGAATGCAGGTTCGAGCATCATCCCTGGAGTCTGAAACTCAATCCATCCGGGCGAGCGATAGTAGACGCCAGGGTGATTTTGAAAGTAATCCTCATAGGTGGGATGGCCGCCCATGAGCAAGCCGATGCAATCGTGCACGCGGGGAAGAACCAGTGGCGTTTTTCCTGCGCGCAACCCTTCAGTGCCGCGGCCGCAGAGCGCGTAGCCGAGAAGGATCGCGTCGAAGCCGGCATTGTCGGCTGCGTCGATACGTTCTTGCAGGTGTGGGCGCATGCCTACGCCAAGATCGTGCAGGCCCATTGGCACAATCTCGATTTCGATCGAATGGGGTGAGCGGGAGACAACGCGCTCCATCTCGCGCGTGAAGACCTGACATGTGATGGCTTTAAAGCGCATGTTCATTCAACGTCTCCCCATCGGCGGTGCCGTCGGGGCATGGAAGACTGGCTCGCCACGCCTACAGCCCATAACTCGCTTTGTCGTACAGGCTGCCATATTGTGCTTCGAGATCGACCAAGAGCGCGTCCTCTTCGGCCGGAAATCTCTCCAAGGCTTCGTCAATGCGCGCAAGCCATTGCAACTCTTTTCGGGAGAGATGGAGTTTTTGCTCCGCAACGCCATCCTTCAGAACTTGAACTGCGGCTTGACCGGCGGCAATTACGCGATGATAGGGCGTGTCCGTTGCGACGATTGCGGCGGCGATACGAATTATCGCGTCAGGCGAGAGAACGGCAGCTTGAGGGCTCAGCCACTCGTCCGATGCCACCATCCAGTTGCGCAATTGCAGGGCTCCGCCCGGAGCGCAGGCGGCCGTGTTCATCAACCGGCAATCGTAGGCAAGTAGTTCGGTATAGGCTTCAGGCGCGTTGCCGGAAAGCAAGCGCACATTCTGCACCGACTCATTGCTCCACAGGTCGCACATCGCGGCGGCGATGTTGCCGACGGGGCTGAAGTGCGCGCAACTGGCCGACTTGCCCTCCATTGCGATTGGGCGGCCTGTGATTGCTTTGAGGATCGGGCCTTCGTAGGCGCAATCTTTCGATGGACCAACTGCGCCCTGCTCGAAGGCAGAAAGACTGCGCACTGCGCTCATGGCTCGGACCACGGCGGCGAGCACTTCGGGAAGCATTTTCTGGTGGGCGAGTTGCATGGCCGTATTTGCGAATCCGCATGCGGAGTCGCCGCCACTTACAACGCCGGGATGCGCGGCGCAGATCTGGCCAATCTGGGCCCACAGCCAGGACATATCTCTTGGGGCGAGGACTCCGAGGGCAAAGACGATGCCTGAGAAATCCCCGTACATCAGCGCCTGGTCGTGGACCTCTTTGCCGCCAATCGATTCGATGGAGAGGATGTCGGCACCGGCTTTAGCGCAGAGCTCCAACGATTGCTTGAGCTGCCGCCATGGTTCGCCTGTGCGCATCAGCGGCGGTTTTTGCTGATCGCGAATATCGGTGGGCGTGACGCGCAGAGCGCAGGGTAGATGATATTTCTCATGCGCGGTTGCGAGATGCCGCTTGAGGACCGCGGTGATCTCTGCCCCCCACACCGGATGGTCAGTCATGGGCGGCAGAAGTTCAAATTCAAGGACGATGCCGTGAACACCAAGGGAAACAGCGCGGCGCAGAATTTGCGATGCCATCTCGTCGTAGTGGGCCACAACAACCGGCCAAGTCCCGGACTCGATATTCATGGCGGGCAGAGTGAAGTTGACTTCAGGGAAAACTTGTCCTGCCCCGATCGTCAAGCCAAGGCCACAGGCAAGCGGAAGTGGACTTACGCCGTACAGAAGGTCATCGGGACGTTGGATGGCGAGCGTTGAGTATTTGAGGACAGTCTCGGTGATCATCATTTATGCCACTGCCAACAGACTCTTGACCAGGCCGACCGCGCCGTTGGCATTCTCACTGTAGCCGTCAGCGCCAATCTCTTTGGCGTACTGACTGGTCACGGGCGCACCGCCAAGAAGGACCTTTACCTGGGTGCGTACGCCAGCCTTGCTTAGCGCGTCAATGGTTGTCTTCATCGCGGGCATGGTTACGGTAAGCAGCGCCGACATGCACACGATATGGGGTTGACGCTCCTTGACGGCTGCGACAAACGCCTCTGGCGAAACATCCGCGCCAAGATCGATCACTTCGAAGCCGCTGCCCTCGAGCATGGAGGCCACAATGTTCTTGCCGATATCGTGGAGGTCACCCTTGACTGTTCCGATGATGACGCGGACAGCCATTTTCTGCCCGGAGGCGACGAGCAGCGGCTTGATCAGTTCCATGGCGCTCTTCATGGCGCGACCAGCAAGCAAAAGCTCGGGGACAAAGTACTCCTCGGCTTCAAAGAGCTTTCCGACTTCGTCCATGGCGGGCACCATGGAGTCGGCAATCAGCTGCATTGGTTCCGCGCCCTCTGCCAGAGCCGTTTCGGTGGCAGCGTGTGCCCTTTTCGCATCGCCGTTGAGAATCGCGTCGAAGAGTTCTTTAGACAGTGCCATATTCTTCTTCCTCTAAACTGAATTCGCCGGGATCATTCGGTCCATGTAAACGCGCTGCCGGTATGATTCTTTGGATGGCATGGCCGAGGGTAAAAATCATCACGCTGCCGATCGCCTCGGAGATTATGCTATTGCGAAAAAATGGAAGCGCCGCAGAGTAGCAGGCTGCGAGGCCACCTGGAGTCCTGGGATACATGCCCCATTCAGCCCACACAGTAAAGTTGCTCACCACAAAGAATGAAATCGAAGCAAACAAAGAAGACCCGAGCACCTGGCTGGATGAAATGGAACCACCCAGGACCGTGCCGCCGAGGAACAAGGCAACCATGTACCAGATCCAGGTAACGGCATGACCGGCGGTGAGTGCAAAGCCGTACTGGTGCGTGGTTAAAAAGATGTCGACAGCCACAAGAGCGAGAAGCGGGATGCCGAATTCCCGCCTGGGCCTACACGCTCCAAAAAAGAGAAGGCATGAGAAAACAGGTATCAGGTTATTGGGGCAGATGAGACTCAAACGAAGCACTGCGGCCCCTGCGATGAGAATGTACGGAAGGACCACAAGTTGTTTTCCACTGAGACGCTTGATCGTGAATATCATGAATTCCTTCCGTGCCACTCTCGGGCGGCCTTTTGGCCGCCGCTGAATGCGGCCTTGCATTCTCGTCGCTTAGCATTGCGCCAGACCCTCGACGGGCCGCTCGCTGGTGCGACAGCGCGAGGCAACCCAGCCGAGAAGATGCTCAGTTAAGTGAGATACTAACCCCAAACTACAGATCGCTAACTTGGATGTCTTCTCCATTCGTGTCTAATAGTGGTTAATTCTTGCGCGATCCTCGAACGAGCCCAGCGTCGCGACAACTGCCAGGCAGGTCCGGAACAGATGGATTGCCAAAGCCCCTTTGAACCGCGTCAATTGTCTCTTCGATGGGTCGCCCCGCCCCTTGATTGAAATTTTCGTGTCCCGCATTGGA
>Ga0182027_10011398_pt1 | contig 12566 bp, 10 predicted proteins | sample 712E1DmetaG_FD_121300 | JGI IMG/M metagenome (GOLD analysis project Ga0182027, IMG submission 121300) | Permafrost microbial communities from Stordalen Mire, Sweden - 712E1D metaG (Illumina Assembly) | ecosystem: Environmental > Terrestrial > Soil > Wetlands > Permafrost | place: Sweden...
CAGCCAAGGCCATATAGTTGATGTTCGCCGGGTGGGTCATAACCGAACAGTTCGGCCAGGTCGGCATTTGTGTCCAGACCTTCCTCATGCCAGCGATCCAGGCAATAGTAGCCGAACTCTCGCTGAAAAATCGGCGCGCCGGGGACTCGATTATAAGCGTCTCGCCATTTTGCGGCTGATGCCGTCATCTTATCGCGCGGAAGCATCGCATGAATGCCGTCCGCCGCGATTTCAGTATTGTCCGATACCATTTTTTAGCCCCCCTGTGCTGCCGTGAGTTGTTAATATATAAAATACAGCATGATGGCAGTTCTGTACATAGCTATTATCGCGCAATAATATATATAATTCGGCATGATGTAGTATAATGGGGGCATGAGAGATGAACATGCCGTGTGTGAAGGTTATGCCTGGTGTACGGGTACCGGTCTGCAATCGATTTGGCGGGTCGATGCGGACAGGGATTACCACGTGCATCCACATCGCCGGGCCGAGAACGGGCTGGTGGCGATCAGGACGCTGAGCGGTGAAGGGGTTGTGAATCTCGGCGACGCCGGGGTGTTTCACCTGGGCAGCGATACGCTCATGATAGCCGAGATTCGGCTTCTGGAATATTACGGCACTGCTGAGGAGAGTTGGCAGTTCCAGTGGTATGAGTTTTCTCGTGAATCCGGCGTGGGGTTGCCGTTGAACGTTTCGATGCCGATGGAGCGGAGCGCATGGGAAGACGAGACGGCGGAATATGTATTCAAGCTATTGTCATCACCTTCTCAGTCTTCAAACGTGGCTGCGTCGGCGCTTTTTGGCGCGCTGCTTCATGATTGGTCGGTTCGGGGATTTCGGGAGACCAGGTCAACGGACAGGCATCGTCGGCTGGTGGATAGAGCGATTGTGCTGATGCAGGCGGATTTGGCGGCGACCTTAGGAATAGATGATTTGGCAAAAGAATGTGGAGTAAGCGCTCGGGGACTGCGTCAGGCATTCGTCACCGTCCTGGGGATGTCGCCTAAGAAATACCAGACGCACATAAGGCTAACCCGCGCCGCCCACGCGCTTCAAATGGGCCTCGGCACCGTAACCGAGCTTTCCGAGCAACTAGGCTATTCCAGCCTCTTCCATTTAAGCCGCGCCTTCAAGTCCAAATTTGGCTGCAGCCCGTCTCAATACGTAAATCAACGCACAGTGCCTTCTTGATATACGAAGTAAAGTGTTGTAACATAAGGACTGGAATGATCGAGAATAACAAAGGGAAACATTGAAATATGACGCCAGTAGGTGCTTTGCCTCAAAACATAAGAGATAACTATGAGATACACGAATGGCGACATGCATCGGCCATTCTCGAAACGGATTTTCCAGATGAATGGCGAAGCATGATCCAAATACTTTCCAACTTTAAGTTATGTCATTCTCATATAGTGGCTGGGGGTGGCAATGTCTCCCAAATATCACAGTCACTGAACAATGCTTTTTACGCTGACGGATGGGTGGAAAAGCAATGGGATACACAGATAGTGGTCGATGAGAACATTTTTCAGAGTCCGACTCACAAAGTTGATTGTGTGCGGAACCGAGTGGCAATCGAGTTGGAATGGTCGAATAAAGACCCTTTCTTTGATCGTGACCTTAACAACTTCCGCCTGCTCTTCGACCTGCGCGCTATCAGCGTTGGCGTAATAATAACGAAGTCAGATGAATTGGTAGAGCTTTTCAAGGGAATCAGTACCCCGGATGGTAATACCTTGTATAGAAAGTACGGAGCATCGACCACTTGGATGGGTAAGTTGTTGCCAAGAATTGAAGGAGGAGGGGGAGGCGGATGTCCAATATTAGTCTTCGGGATCAAGAGATCACTTTACCGCTCGGACCTATAAGTGAGGATATCGAAGCGTCACTGAATGAGTCGGCGGCAAAGGATCTGCTGTCATTTGCGCCCTCTTGTTTTGGCACAATTCTTGCCGATCCTCCTTGGCAATTCGACAATCGGACTGGGAAAATGGCACCGGAGCATAAGCGGCTCAGGCGTTATTCCACAATGCCTTTTGAAGAGATTAACGAACTGCCCGTTGCGCGAATAGCAAAACCGAATTCTCACCTTTATCTTTGGGTTCCGAATGCCTTGCTTGCTCAGGGATTGGAAGTTATGAGGCGGTGGGGATTCACATACAAGACCAATCTTGTGTGGTACAAGATTCGGAAAGATGGCGGACCGGATGGTAGAGGCGTGGGTTTTTATTTCCGCAATGTCACCGAGTTATTGCTGTTCGGTGTACGAGGTCATCTCAGGACAGAGCAACCGGGAAGGAGACAGGTGAACATTATGTCTACCTGCAAGCGCGAGCATTCCCGGAAGCCGGATGAGCAATACGAAATCATTGAGTCATGTAGTTCAGGGCCATACCTGGAGATGTTCGCGCGGCATGAGCGCGAGGGTTGGACGCAGTGGGGGAATGAAATATAATGACTTGGCAGCTGAGAGAGAATCTTTATTCACATAGGTTTTTATGCCAGTCATTATGAACGATAGGTTAGATTTCCATCGACAACACCCCGAAGTGTCTGTGCGTGATTACCTCATACAAAAGGAAGCGGATGTTCTGAGCTTTGTTTGCCAGAAATCCCGCATCTACCTTGATCAGAATTACTGGATTTACTGTCGGGATGTTGAGCAGGACCGACCGCAACGCGAGGATCATGCTCTGATTTACGCGTTACTGGCGCAAGGTGTTGAGCGTTCTCTATTAGTCTGCCCGGCAAACTATACGGTTGTTCACGAAACCCGCAAACAGAAAGATCCTGATTCGCGTCTGGCCACCGCCCGTGTTATCGATCGTTTGTCCGGCGGTGTGGCAGTGAAGAATTTTTTCGCTCTGTTGGAATATGAGCTTCTCGACTATTGGGATGCTAATCACGGAGAGGAGAATGTACTACGCCGCACGGATTTTTGCTGGACCAAGATCGGTTGCTTTCTAGGTACGCCGATTCCTCCTGATTACCCTTTTTTATCGGTTGCAGACAACCTTGCCACTCAGAAAGCGTTTCTCGATTATATGTTTGAAGTGCCACTTGTTACACTGATGGAGCGTTGCTACTTTCCTCTAGCGAACAGCTCCGCTGAGGAAGTGAATCAAGGGTGTGCCGAAGAACCGGATCGGACGTTTGACCAACTCTTTCAACATGAGGTGTTGGGTACGGCATTTACTGCGGCAGAGATGTTGTTAGAGGAAACGGGCAACAATCTGCTGGATCGCGATTTCATTCAGAAGATCGTACAGACGATCACGCCGGAATATGTCGGGCCGTATATGCGCTGCCTCCGAATCCAGGCGGCTCTAAAGGCCGAGGTGCGCTATCAGAAGCAGCGAAACGAGAAAGACAGGGAGCGAATGTTCACTCCCAATGATTTCGCCGACCATAACCACGCTACAGTTGCTTTGCCGCATTGCCATTTCTTCTTCACGGAGCGTGTGCTAACACATTTAATTCAGTCGCCCCGGCTTCGCTATGATGAGATGTTTGAATGTAAGGTATTGTATCGACCGACAGACATTATAAATGCGCTGACAGAATTGCTCACAGATGATAGTGGGGCACACTGATTCATGCAATCAGGCCTAATATGGACTCACCTATTCTGCGCTAGGGTTCTGGCAGCGGTTATTATTTCTGTTAGTGATGGGATGGCTTGTTTTTCCAGGGGCTTGGAGTAGGGCATGGGGACTTCGGCGGTTGCCAGACGGATTATTGGGGCATCCAGGTAGTCGAAAGCTCCGTTCAATATCCTTGATTCTATTTCCGCGCCCATGCCTACTGATTTCCAGTCTTCCTCTACTATTAGCGCTTTGTGGGTCTTCTTCACCGAGTCGATGATCGTATTTGCGTCTAGCGGCCTGAGCGTGCGGACGTCTATTACTTCTACATCGATATTCTCCCCCGCAAGCTGCTCGGCGGCTTTCAGGCAGAGCGTTAGCATGTATGAATAGGCTATCAGGCTGACATCTTTGCCGGTTCTCTTCACCTCGGCTACACCGATTGGGGTCGTGTATTCTTCATCGGGCACAGGGCCTTTGCTTCCATAGAGGGTCTCGTGTTCCAGGAAGATCACCGGGCTATTATCCCTGATGGCGCTCTTGAGGAGGCCCTTGGCATCCGCCGGGGTCGAGGGGAGGACGACTTTCAGGCCGGGGACGTGCGCGAACCAGGCTTCCAGGTTCTGGGAGTGCTGAGCGCCGAGTTGGAGGCCCGATCCTTGCGGGGCGCGAACTACCATGGGAATGGTGATCTGGCCGCCGGACATGTAGTGAAGCTTGGCGGCGTGGTTGACGATTTGATCTATGGCGAGAAGCGCGAAATTGACGGTCATCATCTCCACGATAGGTCGCAGGCCGACCATCGCCGCGCCGATTCCCGCTCCGGCGATGGCTTCTTCGGATATCGGGGTGTCGATTACTCGATCAGGCCCGAATTCCTCGAATAGTCCTTCGGTGACTTTGTAAGCGCCCCCATACTCGGCGACTTCTTCGCCGATGATGAATACATTGGGGTCACGCCGCAATTCTTCCCGCAACGCCTGGTTTAGGGCTTCTCGATAAGTGATATTCTGGGCCATAGGAATTCTCCGTATGAAAGACAGGTCTCTAACTGATATTCCACAACTATCAAAATGGAATATCTCAGGTTCTGTGATCCCCTCGACAGTACCGAAAAAGCCCTGAAAGGGCGAAAGATGTTAGCCACGGGTGAAGTCCCGAGCGTAGGCGAGGGACGCAACCCGTGGACATCATGCACAACATATTTCCAAGCCCCGAAGGGCCGACAGAAAAATCTATCTCAGGCATACAATCAGACAAATTCTGCCGGCCCTTCGGGGCTTGTGGTTTCTTCCGTCCGGCATTCCACGGGTTACGCCCTTTGGGCTTCACCCGTGGCTAACATCTGCCGCCTCTTCGAGGCTTCTCCAGCACCAAAATCTATCTTTGGACACGTATGAACAAGTCGCCCGAAACACCAGAATCTTTCTGGCTGGTTAATCCGCGTAGACATCCTCGTAGAGGGCGTCGGGTGATGGGAATGGGCTGGATTCGGAAAAATCTATTGCTTCCTGAACTTGAGTTGCTATCTCATCATGCGTGCGCTTCAGATCTTCGTCGGCCAGGATGCCGTTGGTTTGCAAATAGCCTTCCATTTTGATTATTGGATCGCGCTTCTGCCAGTCGGCGATTTCATCTTTTGACCGGTATTTTCCAGGGTCGGAAATCGAATGCCCTCGGTATCTGTATGTTATTGCCTCGATAAATCGTGGTTCGCCGTCTTCGCGTGCGGCTTTGATGGCTCTCTGAGCGACTTCACGTACCGCCAGCACATCCATTCCGTCTACCTGTTCGCGCTCCATGGCGTAACAGCTTGCGCGCTTGATCAGGTCGGGAATCGAAGAAGAGCGCTTCACGGCGGTGCCCATTCCATACAGATTGTTTTCCAGCACATAGATAACGGGGAGTTTCCAGAGCGCGACCATGTTCATTGCTTCGTGGAAAGCCCCTTCGTTCACCGCCCCATCGCCGAAGAAACAGATGCAGACCTTGTCGCTCTTTTGATACTTGATGGCAAGGCCGACTCCGATTGCGAGCGGCATACCGCCGCCTACGATTCCATGCCCGCCGAGGAAACCTCGGGCGACATCGAACATGTGCATGGAGCCGCCCTTGCCTTTGGAGATTCCCGTGGATTTGCCGTAGAGTTCTGCCATGACATAATTGGGGTCTGTGCCCCTGGCGAGACATTGCCCATGCTCTCGATAAGCGCCGATGATGTAATCATCGGGCTTCAGCGCCGAAATGAATCCGACTCCGACGGCTTCCTGTCCTATGTATAGATGCAGAAAGCCGCCGATTTTTCCCTTGGTGTACATCTCCGAGGCTCGTTCCTCGAAGATGCGTATCAAGAGCATCTGACGATGCATCTGGATCAAGTCGTCTCGATTCAGGACAAACGTATCAGTGCCCATTGAGTTTCTCCATAAAACCCTCTAGCTCGGATTGTTCATATAGCGAATGTGCTTCGGGAGCAGGCTACCGAAGCAACCTGTTCATGAATAATGCGGGCCGGTCAGGATCTGAGCTTTTTGGTGATGTTGGCCAGACGGGTTCCGTAGGCTTTGGCTATCTGCAATTCAACGTCGGTCGGAGTGGGAGACCCCAGTCCACTGACGGAGGAGGGCCCATAAGGAGTGCCGCCCCGTTCGGTAGACATGACTCCGCGATCTGTGTAACCCATGGGTACTATTATATATCCGAGATGCATCAGCGGGACCATCATGCCGAGCAGAGTGGCCTCATTTCCGCCGTGCATAGTGTTTGTACTTGCAAATACGCCCGCCGTCTTGCCCGCGAGCGCGCCTGATGCCCACAAGGAGCCGGTGCGTTCCAGGAAGTTGCCCATTGTCGGCGAGATATTGCCGTAGCGAGTGGGGCTTCCTATCGCCAAACCTTCGGTTTCTACTAGATCATCAATCGTTACTTCCTTGACTTCAGCGGTTATCCGATCGTAGAACTGCGACCAGTCCGGCATGCTGCGGATGACCTCCATGGGAGTTGTCTCCGCAGGCCGTCGAATTCTTGCGGTCACTTCCGGGACTTGTTCGATCCCCTCGGCGATAGCTTTCGCGAGGGCGTAAGTATTACCGCCCTTACTGTTAAACAGAACCAGTATTTCCATCGAAACGCCTCCTATAATCAGCCGTCCGTAGTACGTCGGCGGAATCCTGGAATCCGGAAATCGCTACCCATCAATTATCGGTGCGCTGTTTTCTGCTCTGGCGCTGTCGCAAGCCAACCAGTTGTCTCAGCGCGACCCTAAAGCCACAAACTCAGCAATATTATTCCCTGAGAAGCGACCATCATAAACGTGAATAGCTGGTTGCCAGGTTATAAGTTCAACGTCAGCTATGTTTGTCCCTTCAATAATCATCAGAAAATTCCTTGCGAATCGCACTACGATGGTGTAAATTTGTTTGATAACAGAATGTACGGAGTTCGGGCGTTTTTGTTATAATCTGAATGTGAAACTTATGCATTTTGCCGATATCCATTTCGGCATTGAAACTTATGGTAAGCTCGATCCTGAGACGGGGCTTAATACCAGGCTGATCGATTTTCGGGATTCTCTCAATTTCGCTATCGATAAGGCTTTGGCGGAGGGGGTTCGCGTTGCGTTGTTCGCTGGAGACGCTTACAAGACTCGCGACCCCAGCCAGACTCAGCAGCGGGAGTTTGCATCCTGCATCCGCCGTTTGACCGACGCGGGCGTTCCGGTGGTCATGGTCACTGGGAATCACGACCTTCCGAACGCTAAGTCGCGGGCGAATGCCATTGAGATATACCGCACGCTGGGCGTTGAGAACGTCCATATCCTCACAAAACCTGAGATTTGTCGGCTGGAGACTCCCGACGGGCCGCTTCAGATAGTCGGGATGCCTTATCTCCTCAGGAGCACCGAACTCTCCAAAGATGAGTGCCGCAACAAATCTATTCAGGAAGTCACGGACTTGATGGTCGAGAGGTATTGCCGATATATAGAGCACCTTGCGGGCGAACTTCAGCCGGATATTCCATCGGTTTTGCTTGGTCATTTTTGGATCAAGAATGCGAAGGTCAGTTCCCAATCCGGCTATCTCAACGTGGCCGAGCCTGAGGTGTTGGTCAGTTCGGTTGCACTTCCGGCCTTCGATTATGTGGCGATGGGGCACATCCACAAGTATCAAGATTTGAACCGGAACGGCGCGCCGCCGGTGGTATTTTGTGGGAGCATGAACAGGATCGACTTCAGCGAGCGAGGTGAGGAGAAGGGGTTTGTCCTGGTTGATTTGGCGAAGGGTCATGCGAATTACGAATTCATAGGCATCCCCGCGCGGCGCTTTGTCGAGATAGATGTTGACGCTGATGTTGAGTGCCCGACCGAGAAGATTTTGGCGGCAATTTCGGAGGCAGATATCCAGGATTCCGTGGTCAAACTGATCTATCATATTTCCCAGGAGAAGCTGCCGCTTGTGCGTGATTCGGAGATCAAAGAGGCGCTATCCCCGGCGTTCATGGTTGTGAGCATCACGAAGGATTTGGTGCGCGATTCCAGGGCGGTGCGGAACCGCATGTTGAACGAATCCCTAGACCCGGCGCAGGCGCTGGAGATGTATTTTGATACAAGGGATGATTCTCAGGATCGGAAATCCGAATTGATGGATTACGCCCGCCCGCTGATAGACGAGTTGTTGGCGGAAGAACAGGTCGGGTAAGGGGTGAACCTTGTTCCCGCCATCAATCAGCTAGCTCATTGTCAATCATCCGCAGAAAAGCCTTAACCACCTGCGGATCAAACTGCGTCCCGGATCGTTCCTCGATGTAGTCTCTCGCGTCTTTTCTCGACCACGCTTTGCGGTACGGTCTGTTCGAGCAGAGGGCGTCCCAGACATCCACGACCGAGAAGATTCTTGCGGCTAAGGGTATATCTTCGCCTTTCAGACCTTGCGGATAGCCGGTACCATCCCATCTTTCATGATGGCAAAACGGAATGTCCAATGCCGGCTGAAGGAACGGAATTCGTTGTAACAAGTCGTGCGCGCTTGTCGGGTGATCTCGCATGATCTGGAATTCTTTTTCCGTAAGTACTCCCGGCTTGAGAAGGATGCTGTCAGGGATACCAACTTTGCCGATATCGTGAAGCAGCGCCCCTCGCCTTATGTGAACCAGTTCCTCAGATTTTATTCCCATAGATTTTGCAAGGATCAGGGCCGTCTCCGTTACGCGCGCGGAATGTCCCTCGGTATCTGTGTCACGGAGGTCGAGCGCGCGAGACCAGCCTTCAAGTGTTGCATCATACGCGAGAATCAACTCCGAATGAGCGATTTGTTGCGCTTCAAAAAGCGAAACGTTGTCGATAGCGATCGCCGCCTGCCCGGCGAGCGCATCCAGAAATTCGAGCCATTCGTCATCATGTTCAAAAGGCTTGCGGAAGAAGACCTCCAATACCCCTTTCACTTGCCCTTTGGCGACAAGAGGAACGGCGTAGTATGTGACAAATCCTTCGCGTGCGAAAAGTGGAGATTGTATAAGCTGGTTCTCTTCTTTGGTCAAGTCCGTAATCAAGACGGTCTTGCGTCGTTGCGCCGCTCGACCGGCGAAGCCATCCCCCATCCGCAGCTTCGTGTTCTGGAGCGCGCGCGTCTCGAACCCATGTCCGGAGGCGTACTCAAGAGAAGGAGAATAGGGGTTGCACAGAAGCACATCCGCGGCATCGGCATTCAGTTGAGAGGTTACCTGATTCAGCAGGACGCTCAAGATGACATCCAAATCCAGACTTCCCGTGATGGCCTTGTCAATATCTCTCAACGCCTGAAGAAAGCGCAGTCGGCGGTTTGAACCATGGAATAGCCGAGTATTGGAAATCGCCTGGGCGGCCTGGTTCGCTATTCCTCTAAGCAAGTGCAGTTCGTCCTCCGCAAATTCGCGGTTTGTGCCGATCATTGCGGCGGTTAGTACGCCTATAAGCTGACCTTCACACATCAGACTTGCCCATATCACGGTGCGTACGTCATGCTCGGCATATAGTGGTGCGTTCGGTAATTGCTTAGAATTGCGAATATCAGGTATCACTACGGCGGAATTGGGGTCGTAGAGTTCTTTCCCGAATACAGAAGAAGACACGGGGTGTATTGCTTCATTCAGGCCTGTTGGCACTTTTCCTCGGAAAGCCGCGTAGCGGAGCACATCATGAGACTGGTCATAGAGTATTACAGACGCAACGCTCATTCCCAGCGATTGAACCGTGTGATCGCAGACCAGTTCCAAAACCCTTTCAAAATTCAGATGCGCGTTCAGATCTGCGGCGATATTGACAAGAGTTTTCGCCTGCGCAGCTTGACGGATGATTTTCGCCTCTTTCTTCTTATCCTCGCGAAAATCCACCACTACGGCCAGCATATCTCTCGTTCCGCGTGCTTCTAGTATATGAGACGCGCAAATCTTGACCGGGATATGCTCGCCGGATTTTGCAACCAGAACGGTCTCAAATACACCGCGATTCTGATCCGCCATCACCTTCCAGGTTCGGGCGAATTCTTCAGCGCATTCAGGACTTACGATATCTTGGAAGCCCATGGATATAAGTTCATGTTTCTCATATCCCAGCAGTTTATAGCCCAGGCTATTGGACTCCGAGAAATGATTCGGGTTAGCCCCATTGATGACTGGAAGCACGAATGCCGCCTGAGTTGAGTTATCGAAAAATTCTTTAAATCCCCGATTGTACGCTTCTTCGATCTCTTCGATTAATCCGCGGTCCGTGATATCACTGATTATCATCACCAGCCCGGTCTTCCAACTGCTCTCTCCGATTAGGGGCGTGAACGAGATTTCGGCAAGGAAATCACTGCCGTCCTTGCGTTTGAGCGGGAATTCCATGCAAGGCGTCTTGTAGCCTGATAATCGCTTTTTAGCCATTTTGGTGAATGCTTTGCAGGAGGGGACATCCAGATGCAGAATCTCAATCGGTTTGCCGACGATCTCTTCTTTTTGATAGCCGAACATCTGCTCAAATGCGGGATTGCAGGTTCGGAAGACCTGTTTTACAAGATCAATCAGCACGACGGCGTTCTTCATTGTCTCGAATGTCTTCTGGAGCAGTGCGATATTCGCGAACTCGATCTCTTCTGGTGGGGATTTGGGGGTTTGATCCGATGGCGTGGAAGGATCACACGTCAAGTTGCTGTCTGGATTCTCTCCAGACATATGACGCGCGCCTGTCCGCACATGCGGTAAACGGTTAAGTAGATCAGGCGAGTCTGACGAAATATCAGCGCAGGCGGCAGGCCCGGCGGAAGTTTTCCGCATCTCTGTTACCCTCCAGAATACGAACATACGAGTACCTGGATTTCTTGATTAAAACTATGTACAGATCAGGCGGGTGTTATGGTAACCGGCGTGTCAAGTACACTTAAGATTATCGGAAGAATGATCGCCGGAGTTTAGCCAAAATTCTTTAGTGCCATGAATGATCGCTAATGAATAACATTAACCTTCCTCGTCCGTCTGCGAATACTCAACGCGCCATTTCTCCATCAGGGCTTAAGCATCAAAATCAGGAAATGATTTATAGCGCAAAATGACACCCATGTGGTGGTTAATCAATATATTCGTATTCTCATTATGCGTAAGACCGGGCAATACCATTCACAGCTTTGACAATCGGAAACAGTAGAGGATATACTAGGTCAAGCTGAACCTTTTGTGTGTGAAATCGCATCGTTCAGATCGGAGTGAGAATGTTTGATCTGGTTATCAAAGACGGATTTGTTATAGATGGAACCGGCCGCGATAGATTTCGCGCGGACGTGGGCATATCCGGCGAGCGAATCGCGGCAATAGGGGAACTCGATGCCGATGGAAAACGTATAATTCAAGCGGATGGGTGTATAGTTTCTCCGGGATTTATCGATATACACTCACACACCGATGAACTGGTATTCGCCAACCGCACATGCGAGAGCAAAGTCACTCAGGGAGTGACAACCGAAGTTTCCGGCAACTGTGGCTACTCAGCTGCGCCGCGCGGAGGCTTGCGGGTCGATGACGGCGGTGAAGAAGCCGTAGCGCTGGCCGATTGCGGCGTTAAGCCCGATTGGAAGAGCATGGGCGAGTTCCTCTCCCGACTGGATGGACTCCCCATGACCATCAATTTCGCCACGCTGGTCGGTCACGGCGCGGTGAGATCGGTCGCCATGGGTTACAGTGGTCGAACTCCTAATCCGAATGAGATGGCGACGATGAGACGCCTGGTTGCCCAATCCCTGGAGGAGGGCGCGTTCGGCATTTCGACCGGGTTGATTTATCCGCCCGGATGTTACGCGGATACCGGGGAACTGATCGAACTTGCCAGGGTGGCCGCGCGGCACGGCGGCATATATGCCACTCACATGAGGAGCGAGAGCGATAGTCTCATAGGAGCCGTGGAAGAAGCATTGGAGATTGGACGAGCGGCGGGAATCTCGGTGCAAATTTCGCATCACAAGGCTTCAGGGCAAAAGAACTGGGGCAAGGTGAAGCTCAGCCTGGAAATGATTGATGATGCGCGTTCGGACGGAATAGACGTCTGGGCCGATCAATACCCATATATGGCGACATGCACTAATCTGGGCGTTCTGCTCCCGAAATGGGCGCATGATGGTGGAAAGCAAGCGCTGATGACAAGACTTCGATCAGTCGACCAGCGCCGAAGACTGCGCGAAGAACTAGTGCGTGATTCGTCAGATGGATGGATACGGGATACGGGCGGCTGGGAAACCATAGTTCTTGGAATGGTGCGCCAGGAGAAGAGTCGTACTTTCGAGGGGCTGAACATTGCTGAGATTGCGCAGAAAACCGACAAGCATCCGGCGGACGTCGTCCTTGATATTCTGGTTCAAGAAGAGGCTGGCGCGGGAATCATGCACTTTGTTATTGACGAGAAGGATGTGTTGATGGTAATGCAGCACCCGGCCGTCCTGATTGGTTCGGATGCGACTGCTCGGGCCACTACCG
>Ga0182027_10011400_pt1 | contig 12565 bp, 6 predicted proteins | sample 712E1DmetaG_FD_121300 | JGI IMG/M metagenome (GOLD analysis project Ga0182027, IMG submission 121300) | Permafrost microbial communities from Stordalen Mire, Sweden - 712E1D metaG (Illumina Assembly) | ecosystem: Environmental > Terrestrial > Soil > Wetlands > Permafrost | place: Sweden...
CACCGGCGTGAGATTCAAAATAACGGCAAGCGGGTTCGTGCCATCGGCGTTTTGGCGGACGAACGACAGAACGCTGTTTTCATGATCGGTGCAATCAATCCAATAAAAGCCGGCTGTATCGTAGTCGCTCTGCCATAATGCGGGTGTGGCGGTGTAAAGTTTGTTCAAATCCTCGACGAATTTTTGCAAACCGCGATGAAATGGTCCCGCATCTGTCAGCCACCAATCAAGCTGGCCATTTTCATTCCACTCGGCGCGCTGGCCAAATTCATCGCCCATGAACAAAAGTTTTTTTCCGGGGAACAGCCACTGATACGCAAGCAACGCGCGGAGGTTGGCAAATTCCTGCCAGTCATCGCCAGGCATTCGACTGATCAGCGACGCTTTGCCATGCACCACCTCGTCGTGCGAGAGCGGCAGGATGAAATTTTCGTGGTGATGATAGAGCGTTGCGAACGTGAGATCGTTCTGGTGATATTTGCGATAGACCGGATCGAGGCTGAAATAACCCAATGTGTCGTGCATCCAGCCCATGTTCCACTTGAATGAAAAGCCCAATCCGCCGAGATACGGCGGTCGCGTAACAAGCGGCCACGCTGTGGATTCCTCCGCAATGGTCATTACGCCGGGAAATTCCGTATGGGTAATGTAATTGAATTTTTTCAGGAATTCAATCGCTTCGAGGTGTTCGCGCCCGCCGTACTGGTTGGGGATCCACTCGCCTGCCTTGCGCGAGTAATCGAGATAAAGCATCGAGGCGACTGCATCCACGCGCAAGCCGTCCACGTGAAACCGGTCACACCAAAACAGCGCATTGGCAACGAGGAAATTATTCACCTCATGGCGGCCAAAATTGAAAATCAGCGTACCCCAGTCCTGATGCGCGCCCTTGCGCGGGTCTTCATACTCGTAAAGGGCGGTGCCATCAAAACTCGCCAGGGCCCACTCGTCGCGCGGGAAATGCGCCGGCACCCAGTCCACAATCACACCAATGCCGGCTTCATGAATCGCGTTGACCAGGAATTGAAAATCTTCCGGCGTGCCGTAGCGGCTTGTTGGCGCGTAAAAACCGGTCACCTGATAACCCCACGACGGATAAAACGCGTGTTCGGCCACCGGCATAAATTCGACATGAGTGAACCCCATTCGCGTGACATAAAGCACGAGCTGTTCGGCCAATTCACGATAGCTCCACGATTCGTTTGCCGTCTTTTTCCGCCAGGAACCGAGATGCACCTCATAAATACTCACCGGCGAACGCAATGGGTCACATTCACGCCTCTTTTTCAGCCAGCCTTCGTCGCTCCATTTGAATTGTTGCGTGTCCCAGACAATCGCGGCGTTTTTGGGCGGCACTTCGAAGAAAAATCCATAAGGGTCGGTCTTCAGGGAAATGTTTTCGTGCGCGTCGCGAACTTCAAATTTGTAATGCGCGCCCTTCCCGACGCCCGGAATGAAAATTTCCCAAACCCCCGACACGCCGAGCAAACGCATGGGATGAAACCGCCCATCCCAATGGTTAAAATTGCCAACAACGCTGACGCGCTGCGCATTTGGCGCCCAAACGGCGAAACTGGCGCCGTGAACGCCGTCAATCACACGCAGTTGCGCGCCAAGTTTTTCGTAAATGCGCCGCTCGTCGCCTTTGCCAAACAAAAACAAATCCGATTCGCCCAGCGTCGGCAGAAATGAAAAGGAATCGCGCGTCCGGCGGGTCTGGCCGTGATGATCGGTAACGACCAAATCGTAGGCATAGACGCGATTGACCGATTTTGTAACACCCTCGAACAAACCGCTCTTATGAATGCGCTTCAATTCGAAACTCGGTTTGCCCTTTTCATGAACGGGCTGGATTTCAACCCTTGCGGCGTCCGGCAACAACGCGCGGACAACGAGGCCGGAATGATCGCCGAGCGGGTGCATTCCGAGCAGGGTGTGAGGCGACTGATGTATTAACTCAATCAGGCTGCGCAATTCATCGGGCGTGAGAATCATGCGGGAGGACTGTAATCGACCAGGACGCGGAAGGAAATGTTCTTCCTCAATCTCGTCGGAGGGGCGAGTTATACGAGCCCCCATTTTCAGAGTCATTCTATGAGTCAGGGGCTCGTATAACTCGCCCCTCCGATACTTTTGAGACACAGTCCCAGCAGCGTGGACAGCGACGGTCACAGACCGCCGCTACAGCGCAGGCAGAATCCGTTCGATTTGTTTCGCGTGATTATCCAGATCGCTATCCGTCCAAACAACAAAATCGGCGCGGGCGATTTTTTGTTCAACCGGCCACTGCGCGGCAATGCGCTGTTCGATCTGCTCCGGCGTCCAGCCGCGGGCGAGCAGGCGTTGCCGCTGATTCTCCGCCGAACACGCAACGCAAATGATTTTTTCGAAATGTGATTCAGCACGGGTTTCAAAAAGCAATGGTATCACCACGACGGCGAGCGCACGGTTTTCCCCGCGCCCGCCGTCGCTTCGCTTTGGCGCGGCACGCCAGGCTTCAATCTGGGCGAGCCAGCGTTCGCGGATGCGCGGATGCAGAATGGCTTCGAGTTTTTTGCGAGCGGCGGCATCGGCAAAGACAATCCGCGCGAGTTCGTCACGACGCAACTCGCCATTCGGTGCGATGATATTTTTGCTGAAAACCGTCTGGATTTCCGCCAAGGCAGGCTGGCCGGGCTGAACGAGCTGGCGCGCCAGTCCATCCGTATCCACGATTTGCGCGCCTTGTTTGTGGAGAAATTGAGCAGCGGTGGTCTTGCCCATTCCCAAGCCGCCCGTGAGGCCGCAAACCTTCATTGAGTGGAATTTCTACGGCGTCACGCTACTGTTTGTAACAATGTGGTAGAAGCGGGCGGGATAACTTGAGGTGTCCGGAATAATAAATTGGAACACGCCGGTCAGTGGCGCGTTGGTGGTAAAGATAGGCACCCAGTTGCCGGAAGGGAGGTTGGTGGACGCTTCCACGGTGTAGGTTTGGCCCGCGACAGCCTCGTTCACTGTGAACTGGAGCTGGCCGGAACCAACGACGTAATTAGCCACGAATTTCGGAGACGGGCCGGAAGGCTGGATTCCGACAGATGGGGTGATGCCGCCTGGCGCCTGAACGAAACTGCCGACAAAGGTGTTCGACAATTGTAACGGGGTTGGGCCTGTGACAGAGATATAGTAAACGACCAGATTGGGATTAACTTGGATTTCATTGGCAAAATCCGCAAGGCCGGACAGGTCGAGATTGCTGACATACAAACCATTATTCGCACTCGCGCCGCTGAACACAAAAAGCGGTTCGCTGCTACTTCCAAGATTAGTCGTCAATACCAACTTGCGAATAACGACATTGTTGGAAAAACCCAGCTGTGTCGCACCGCGATCTTGAGCCGCCCAAACATGGTCAACTTCCGCGCCATTCAATGCCACGCTTCTGATGGTAGTGCCCATCAAAGTGCCAAAAAATAAGGGCATGGACAGCAAACTAAAGCCATTCGAGCAGGTGATTATGTTGGCGGAAGCGGGGCCTGCATCATAGAGCGCATTGGCCAGATTGAAATATAAATGGTTTCCGGCAGTGATTGTGGCATGAGTCAATTCCAATGCCCCACCGGAGGAACCACTGGGGGCCTCACCGGAGAAATCAACGTCCTGCCCGGAAATGATGCTGCCATTTACCAAGCCGTTCGAAGTGGTTACAAAGACTCCCCCAGGGGCAAAAAGAGTCCCGCTATTTTGGAAATAATCGCTGTCAATCGTCTCGCCGCTGCCAGCGGTGATTACGCCATTATTGACAAATGAGGCATAGTTCGTCGTCCCATCATCGCCAAAATGCGCGGCCATGGGAATGGATAACACGCCGTTATTGGTGAAATAGCGAAGGTGCGACGCGTTGGCATAGGTCCAATTTTGGAGATTGCCGGAGAGATTAAGATTTGTTTGCAGAGTCAGGCTGTAAGGGACATTTGGGCTCTGGCCGAACAAGAGTGTCTGGACCACGGTCATGGGATCGCTGACCACCATGTTTGTGCTGTTCAAAATCAAATCCTGAACCGTCACCGGCACTGTTGCGGAAAGCCCGCTCGCATCCACAAGCAGGACATGCAGGTCCACTTCGACGGTATTTGTGAACGGCGCAGGATCCCAGTGTCCTGTTGTGGTATTCGTCACATAATTGGGAATTAACGCAGAGTATCCATTAGTCCATAAGGCGCTGAATGCGTCAAGGGTTCCATTCAAACCGGGCACGCCCGTGCTGCTGACAAGATTGGTCACGTTCAAATTGCCATTCGTCGAACCGAGGTTGTAGCTCAAGTTTTGGCAGAACACGACCGCGCCCGTGCTGCTAATCAGGTGGTTTGCCTGAATCACGATTTCCGCCCCCTGATTGGTGATCACCGTCCGGGTTAGATCCAAACTGCCCGCGTTAATGATGATTCTGCCGGGCAAGTTTGTCACCGCGGTGCCGAGCGGATCTCGAGCCAGATTGCCAATGTAGGCGGAATAGCCGGCATAGATTGCCGGGACAATGGCATTGGTGAAAGTCAGCGGGTTGTATAAAAAGTTGGCTGCGGGCTTTCCAACGCCGTGCAAACCATAGGCAAAAGAACCCAAGTCTACACCCCCCAGAACATAATTGGCCGGACGGTAAGTCTGGTCGGAGCAGGTGGTCTCCGGATTGGAACCCGGCAAATAATTTACATTATTCAACAATCCCCTGTTGGTTGAAGACAAATCTTCAACATACCCCCCAACACCACCAACATTCACCTCCCATGAGGATGGCAGAACATCCATAAGATAAAGCACTTCTCCGCTCGCCGAATCGGTCAATCTCACAGTGGTAACCTGGAACAAATTCGTTACGTCGATGGCACTCATATACCTGTTTGAGACGGCAATATTGGGGTCGGTGACGTAAACAAAAACCGCCTGCCGGAATATGTGAAAGGAATAATTCGTGTTCGCAGGTGCGCCGAGGGAATTCGTATAAGCGACATTCGTCATGTACAGCGACGAAGTTATGTTCGTTGAATCGGCAAAGATGGCAGGAGGGGGGGTAAAGTTTATTTCAGCTGGCTCATTCGAAACGCCGCACAAACCATTCCAGTAGAAAGCCGGCGACACAACGCCACTGCCATTCCATATCGTCGAGCTGTCCATGGTGTAGGGCGTCGTGGAATTGGGAAAAGTATTGGTTTGCCCCCAATCCTCGTCATAGATGGCCGCGCTTGATATATAATTCGTCACGCTAATGTTGACGCTGGGTCCCCTTGAAGCGCCATTATCTCCGAAGCCATTGATCTTCAAATGGCTGCGGGCGAGATCCACATACGAGCCGGTCAACCGGATTTCACCACTGCCATCGCCAATCAGCAGTCCCTTATTGACAATATTGGTGGCGGAAATCCACAAATAACTCACTGGATAACCATACAAGAATGTAGGGTTGGCAATGGAACTCTCCGTCGCTTGAATCGTTCCCAAATTATCATTGAAGAAATTGGCTGACATGGGGACACTGAATGGCGGGTAGTTCATACTGCGCCCGCCTCCCGGAGGAGGAAGCGGTCCGTAGTCAAATTCCCAACCCGGCGAACCGACCATCGTGCCTTCGTTGGTGTAATTCAACGTGTGAGCGGTTTGGTAAGGCTGATCGCCGGAGTTAATATTCGTCCAAATGCCGTAGTTGACAAAGGTCGTCGCATCAACTTGAGGTGGAGCTCCGTTAATTGTGCCGTAGTTGACATAAATTGGGTCTGTAGCCATCACCGCGAGCGGAGACAGAAGCAAACCGGCGAGGAACAGCAGCAATTTTGCCCAAGGCCGCCCAAAGGATTTTGAAAAATGTAATTTCATTTGACGGGTTGCTTTCAGTGAATCGTAATCGAATAAGTTGTGTCAACCGAGTATGACGGTTTGTTGAAAGTGGCAGTATCCGTCATCCGAACGAAGATATTATCAAACGTTCCACTTGCGGTTGGCGTGCCGGAAATGACACCGCCTGCGGACAAAGTCAGGCCGGGCGGCAAACCCGCTGAACCGGGCGCCAAAGACCATGTGTAAGGTGTCTGGCCGCCTGTCGCTGAAAGCACAACACTATAAGCCACACCATTAGTGCCGTCCGGCAAGGTCGCGGGGGAAATTTGAATCAGCGCCTCGGCTGCCAGATTCGCGATGCTGGTGCCGTTGGGATAAAGAATCGGGGCGTTGGTTGAGCCATCGAAAGATCCCCAGCCACTCCAGCCACTGTTCGCCACTGGTCCATTCAGTGAGGTTGGAGAGGTATTTACATAAATCGGGCCAACCGTGTTGAATGTGATTGTGATATTTGTGACGGTGGGGTCAATGATTCCAGGTCCTGAAAAGTTAGGCGCGCGGCTGTTTGCGAAACCAGGCGTGGTTCGCCTTGATGCGTCAAGCATGAAAGGGGCGCCATTGCCGCCTATGGATATATTCCGCCCTATAAAGAGAATATCCGGCCGCGTTACCACGCGTCGAAACGTCACAGTGTTGAACTGGCCATTCCGCATCGAAACCATCGAGTATTGATCGGTAATGGGTGTGTAAAATACACCTCGTGAGTAATCATAATTGGTATCCGGCACACGCACGAACTGGACTCTTCCAATGCCCTGAAAATCTCCCACCACGCTACTGCTATTGGTTGTGCCGGGCGCGGGCGTGCATAGTGTCACCCACAAGACGTGGTTCGTGGAAAACGTGACGATGCTCGTCGAGGTAATGATAATATCGTTTGTAGCGAGCTGATTGGTAACGGTTCCCAAAATGTTTGTGGTGGCAACCACAATGGCGGACACGTTTGAAATAACGTTCAATCCACAGGAATTGGTGGGGACGACATAAAAATCCCCCGAGACCATGTTTGACGTGACTGTGCTAGTAGGAAAAGTAGTAGTATTGGTGGTCATTGGCACGCCATTGGTATAGTACACAATAGGGCGCCCCGGTTGGGAAGAGACGGGTTCGATTGTAGTCGTTTGAACGCCGATTTGAACCGTTGTGGTGGCGGAAGAGGAATTGGTCACCAGATTTCCGAAAGTGTAAGTGTAGGTGTAATTGGTCTGCCCGTTCGCAATCACAGTGTTGGTCGTAACACCGGTAATCCAGATGCCGGGGACCTCCGTCTGCAGCGTGGCCGGATCCGTGATTGGCAAAATGGCAAGGCTGAAGGTGGTCAATTGAAATTGCGACCAGTTGCCGCCGACACCACCGCTCAGAGGCGTACTTCCGGCCGCCGATGATTCCAGATAACCCGCACTGGGAGCAAAGATATTGTTCGTGCTGAAAAGATAGCGCAATCCGGCCGCGTCGTCCCGCGTCAACCCTGTGTAAAAGGAACCCGTCGGCAAAGCATCTTCGCCGTGGCCTGAAGCAACCGGCGGATTGCGGTTTATCGGATCGGCGGGGATTTCAAGCGCATCCGCATCCGGAGGAGACGCGTACTGAGCACCGCAGTTGTCGTAAATGTAATAGGAATAAAGCTCGTTATTAACGTAGGGCGAGTATTGACCCCAGTCAGGTGGATTGTAATTAAGCGGGGTGAGGTAATACTCGGAATTCCTCATAATGACATAGTAGTCATAACCGGCAGATGGTCCGCCTTGCGGACAAGTAGATCCGGGCGCGTTGTAACGATCAATCAATGCCCAAGTGTAACGGACTGAATCAGCCAACCCCATCTCTTCCACCATCAAACTCAGCGTCGCTGATTTCAAATCAGCCAACCCCAAAGCTCGCGCCTTGTAATTGACGCTTTCTGAATTCAGGGGAAACTCGGATAAATCCGAGCTGTAACTGTCCACGTTCGTCAGACTGTTCAGCATGTCAAACGCCTGTTGCACAGCCGTTTCGCCATCTGAACCAAAGTAACCAAAACTCGGATCGAAAGTGTAATACAACACCGGCACATTGAGACGGTATCCCTCACCGATATTTTTGGGACCTGATGGCTGATCATCGGAAAAAAACGGCGGCCCGGGAGGGGCAGGCAGGGGATTGTAGCCAATTTCGACTACTTGAAAGCTGTCTTCCGGGCTGTTGGCCACCGGCCCCAGCAACGAAAACGCCCATGAAGTTTGCAAGCCAAACGCCAGCAAACCCATCCACAAAAATCTTTTCATCAATTGTCTCATACAAATTTCACTGGCGCAGGAGCACCACGCGATAATAACCGCCCGAACCTTTGCCGACATTAATCGAATCACTGTTGCCCGCCGCCAGGCGCGGTGCGTCAAAATCGCTCCAAGCGCCAAAGTTCGTCGTCACCTGCACCTGATAGGTGAGACCCGGTTGCGGATTCCACGTGAGGAACAGACCCTGCGGCGTGTTCACCAGCGCCGTCTTCAACCATGTGGTGGGATCCAGCGGATTGCCGCCGCTCAAGAAAATCTGGAGCAGTGTCGGCCCACCAGGAACCAATGGCGTATTTGCAGAAGGCCAGACATTGCCGTAACCGTAGTATGTCGCCATCCATTCAACCGGAATTAATCCCTGCCACGGAGTAGCGCTACTCCATGTTGTGCCGCCGGCTGGCGGCGACTTCGACGACGGGCTGCGTCCATCCGTTGTCACATAATTCACCTGGAAGTAGTTGCTGCTGCTGGTCGTCAAACCACCATTTGCCGCCGTCATCGTCCAGACATTGGTTGTAACGACCGCCATGGGTGTTGTCGCGCCATTTACATAAACTTCATAGTTGGAAACCGAAATTCCCGACATCGGCGACCATGAAACCACCAACTGCGGCTGATATACCCCGGCTCCATTCGTGTTGAACGGCGCATAAACAAACGGCGCAGCCATTGCCTGCAATGCGGCTGCCGTGTTGATGTAACGTTGCGCATATAAATCAAAACTGTACTGAAGACCGGTGAAACTGCTCCAAATTGCCAAAAATTGACTGCTGCCATCCGACGTGACCACCGGCTGGATTTGCGAACTGGCCGTAGTGGTATTGACGCGGAATTCGCCGCCGGTTTTCGAACCATCCCCGCGCAAAAACTGTCCATAAACACCTTCGCGCGAACCGTCCTGCGCCAGGCTTGTCCACATAATCAAATAATCCGTCCCCAACGCGCTTATGCGCGGCGCATATTGATCGCCGTAAAGATAGGAATTCACCCGAACCACCGTGCTGCCGGCACCCGCGCTGGTAAATGAGCGCGCATAAATGTCCAGGCCGTTGGCCAACGTGTTAAACTGGCTGCTCATGTCGCGCGCGTCCCAAGCCACCGTGAAACCGCCGTCTGACCCGGAGGCCACATCGGGATTGGCGCACGGATTTGAATCCGAGTTGACCAAAAACTCACCGCTTTGAGCATTGCCGCTGCCGTCATAAAGCCGAGCATAAATGTCCACGCTGGGATATTGCATCTGGCCGGGCGTTTGCAAACCGGAACTCGGCGCGGCGACAGCGTTCTGCTGTTCGGACACCCAGGCAACCACAAAACCACCATTGCTCAATGCCGTCACCGTGGGCGTGCGTTGATTATAGGCAGTGAATTGGTTGACCAGAAATTCGGGGCCGATTTTCTGGCCGGTTGGCGAAAGGATTTGGCCATAGACATCCTGCAGGCTGCTGGAACTCACTTCATCGAAACTGCCCCAAACGACCACGACGTTGCCATTGGTCAGAGTGGCCACGGCGGGATTGATTTGAAAATTATTCGTGAACGTGTTGACCTCCACGTCGTTTGTCATCAGCCACGTGTTGCTGGAAGAAAGAAATCGCGCATAGATGTGCTGGGATTGTTTTGGCCCGCCCTGCCACACGAAGACCGCGCCGCCACCCTGTAGCAACGCCACACGCGGGTTTTGCTGATCGCCGGCACCCTGCACATTCACCCGGAAGGAACTGCCCGATCTTGAAAGCGTGCTATCCAGACGCATCGCGCGGACGCCCCAGCCGTCACCATCCGTGATGTTGTCCTGCCACACAGCAAAGCCGCCGTTTGTCGTAACGGCCGCATCGGGGAAAACCTGATCGCCCGGCAATGAACCCACAACCGCGTATTCAGATCCATTCGTCGTGTAATAACTGGTTTGGCCGAAAACCACACCGGGAATTCCGACAACCAGACCGCAGCATAACGCAATCTTGCGGACGAATGACAACAACATAAAATACTTATTCCAGCATAACTGTTTCCCTGCGTTGTGTCCAAGGTTTCTTTGGGCAAAACACACCGCCAGCAAATCCCGAATTCTACGTGTCACATTCATTTTTCTAAATCAAAACCGTCTGACATTCACACGCTGATTCCTCCAGCGTTGCGAGCAGCGCCTTGAAACCCCAGCGCTGATATAACTGACGCAATCGATCCGCGTCCGCCGGTTTCCCAGCCAGTTCATCCGGCGAAAATTCACACGGCAAATCATCACGCAACCGCACCAGTTCACAGTTTCGGCGCACCACATCCGCCGAAGCGCGCAATGCCACGCGGAGTTTTTCCGACTTCACCTCGTCCAGCTTCTCATACAAACCGCGAATCGAACCAAATTGATTCAGCAATTCAGCGGCGGTCTTGGGACCGACGCCCGGCACACCCGGAATGTTGTCCACGCTGTCGCCAGTCAGACTCAACCAGTCCACCACCTGCGATGGTTCGACACCGGCCCTGGCGCGAACCTGCTCATCCGTCCAAATCATTCCACTTTTGTCGTTCGGATTCAGCAACCCGACCCGCTCCGACACCAACTGCATAAAATCCTTGTCGGAACTGGCAATGACCACTTCCATGCCGGCTTCCGCCGCGCGCCGCGCCAGACACGCGATATAATCATCCGCTTCGACACCTTCACGGCAAAACGAAGCAACCCCCGCCGCTTTCAGATAGGCAGCCATTTCATCAAGCTGCGACTTTAAATCTTCCGGCATTCCCGGCCGCTGCGCCTTGTATTCCGGCAGCGACGCAACACGTTCGGCACTCAACCCGCCGTCCCATACCACGATCAAATGCGTCGGCTGCATTGCCGCGCGCATTTTCGCCAGCATCTTGACAAAGCCATAAATCGCATTTGTCGGCTGCCCCCCCGGCGAACGCAACCCGCGTATCGCATGAAACGCGCGATACGCATAAGCATGCCCATCAATCACCAGCAACCGAGCCATAAATTTTCCCGACATCCCAAAGCCCTGTTTGTTTTCAAGCCCAACCTCGCGAACACCGGCTCTGGAAATCGGTTATTGTTTGGGCATCGTCACCTTTTCGGTGGTTTCGGTCATCCGTCCAGCTCCCGGCGGCTGCGGCGGAATGGTACTCTGCGCAAATGGCAGTTCGTCGTCCGAATGAACGCGGTTGCCCGCAGGATCCACAATTGTCGGGGTCACAAAAATCATCAGGTTCTTCTTCACAGAAGACTTGGACTGGCTTTGAAAAAGACGGCCCAGAATCGGCACATCACCAATCACCGGCACTTTGTCGTTTTCAGTGGTGACCTGCGAAGTAATTAATCCTCCAAGAACAACGGTCTGGCCATCCCAAACGTTCACAGTGGTAATCACCTGCCGCACGGTAAAATCGGGCAGAGCGACAGGCAGTTGCACCACCTGGCTGTTGCCGGAAATACCAACGCCAGCTCCACCTAAAGAGGTAAGGTCTGGCACAGCGTCGTAACCGTTGAATTCAGTCACTGACGGAATCAGGGTCAGGTTGAGCGTGTAGCCATCGGCCAAAACATACGGTAGAACATCCAGTATGGGGCCGGTTTCCAGTTGTTGTGTCTGCGGTGTAATGGAGGATACACCGGGGGTGAAGCTGTTGACCCCCCCCTGCGCACGGGCCATTTCAGCGGTATTGATGATGAGAAAAACTCCCAGCGCCAGTTGAAAAATTTTATTTTTACGGTTCGTTTTCATTTTTTCCTTGTTGCCAAAAAGTGTTTTTATTGAGCGCCAGTCGTGGTGGACGCCGCCGTGCCTGCCTGGAAGGTAAAGCCCGAGATGATCGTCAGGATCTGTGTTGACCGCATTTCAGTCTGCCGCCCGCTGGTGGTGGTGACCTCCGGCACATACAACTCTTCGTAACCGGCACGCTGCTCCAATGCATGGAGCACAACCTGGAAGTTGGGATTGGTGAAGATGCCGGTAATGGTGGCAATGGCCGGACCCGCACCGGCGCTGTTGAGACCGCTCGTTAGACTTTGCACCGTAGTTGGAATAGCCGTGCCGTTGAGAGGACTTCCGGGAAACGTCTGGCTTCCAGGAACACCAGGAACACCAGGAACACTATACGTACCACCATTGCCGCCAACCCCGACAGCAGAACCTCCTCCCATGTTGAATTGCCCCAAATACCAGTCGAAGCCCAATCCGGCGCTGTCACTTTGATTCACCTGAATGAACCGGGTCTTGATATGAACCTGCGGAGCCACCTGATTCAATACCTGAATGGCGTTTTCAATGGTGTCCAAATCCTGCATTGTCGCGCGAACAAACAGCAATCCCAACCTGTCATTGAAGAAAACACTTTTAGGAGGGTTTAAATCCACCCCCAATGAATTGAAGAAACTTATGGCGGCCAAGCTGACAGTCGCCGTGCTATTTGTGTAAGTC